>Ga0187862_10003942_pt1 | contig 14304 bp, 12 predicted proteins | sample June2016WEW_10_1_FD_133003 | JGI IMG/M metagenome (GOLD analysis project Ga0187862, IMG submission 133003) | Peatland microbial communities from SPRUCE experiment site at the Marcell Experimental Forest, Minnesota, USA - June2016WEW_10_150 | ecosystem: Environmental > Terrestrial > Soil >...
CGAACATATTCCATTCGACGAGTCGATTTTCAGCGAGATGTGCCGGGTGCTGCGGACCGGCGGCATGCTAATTCTCGGCACGCCCGACTATGCGACGATCGGGTGGCGGATTATCGAACCGATTTACGGCTTCCTGATGCCCGGTGGATACAAGGACGAGCACATCACGCATTACACGCTGGAGCGGCTGCGCGAGATTCTTGCCCGCCACGGAATCGTGATCGAGGAGACCGCCTACGTCGCGCGCAGCGAGCTGATCGCGCGATGCCGCAAGCTTGGACTCGAAGCTCGTGCGCGCAGCGACGGCGCCGCGGCGGCCTCGACGGCGGCCTGAAATCCGGATGCGAATCCTTTGAACCAGACTATATGCCCACGTACCGGCGAAAAGTCTGAAGCGAGGCGGAATCATGCGCTTGGTGACATTTGCAAACAAAAGCGGAGCAGAAAGGCTTGGCGCGTTGTTCGATGGCGACTCGCGAGTAGCTGACCTGGCTGAGGCGCATCGGATGAGAACCGGGAAGATTGCGCCGCAGTTGTCCTCGATGCAGGCAGTAATCGAAGCTGGTCCGCCAGCGCTCGATATTGCGCATGCCGCACTCGAGCACGCGCGTTCCGGCGGCGATGGAGTGCTGCCATTTGGCGATGTTCGCCTGAAAGCACCGCTGCCGCAGCCGGTTCAGATGCGGGATTTTTTGTGCTTTGAGGAGCACCTGAAAAACAGCCTCGCGAGGGCAATCGATGTGGCCGCCGCAGGCGCAGCAGATCCGGCCAAGGCGCGCGCCCAGCTGGAAGCCTCCGGCCGTTTCACGATTCCTCCTGTCTGGTACGAAATTCCCGTCTATTACAAATGCAATCGGATGTCGGTGATTGGGCCGGACGAAGACGTAATCTGGCCCCGCTATGCCCATGTGCTCGACTACGAATTGGAACTCGCCGCAGTGATCGGCAAGCGCGGCGTTGACATCTCACGCGAGCGCGCACGAGAGCACATCTTCGGCTACACGATTTTCAACGACGTGAGCGCCCGCGACTACCAGATGCGGGAAATGACGGGTTCGCTCGGCCCGGCCAAAGGCAAGGACTTTGACACCGGTAACATCCTGGGTCCATGCATCGTGACGGCCGATGAGATCGAGCCTTACAGCCTGACGATGATCGCCCGCGTCAACGGCGAGCAACTGTCTCGCGGTTCGTCGTCGACCATGCACCATCGTTTCGAGGACTGCATCGCGCACGTCAGCCAGAGCGAGACGCTTTATCCCGGCGAGGTGCTATGTTCCGGGACGGTTGGCGGCGGTTGCGGGCTCGAGCACGGGCGCCTTTTGGCGCCGGGTGACACGGTCGAGCTGGAAATCGAAAAGATTGGCGTCCTTCGCAACCGAATTGTGAAACGCGGCTGAGGAGAAAGATCGGCTGTTTAGGGCCCTCAAGATTGGGGAGCTGGCGCACAGCGAATATCGCATGAGAGACTTCTGGGCCGCAGTGCTCGGGCCATCAGGAGAAAAGTCGTGAGCAAATGGCAATTCACCAAAGGTCTGCATGACCTTGGACGCGGCGCGTATGCGTACCTGCAGCCGTCAGGCACCTGGGGCTACAGCAACGCCGGGTTGATCACCGACGGAGATCAATCGCTGTTGGTCGATACGCTTTTCGACGAACGGCTGACCGCCGAGATGCTCGGCGTGATGCGGGACGCGACCGGCTTTGGCGCCGATCGCATTGGCGTGGTGGTGAACACGCATTCGAACGGCGATCACACCTTTGGCAATCGGCTTGCGATAAATGCGCAGATTATCGCGTCGGCAGCCGCGGCGCACGAGATGCGCGAAGAAGGCAATCCGCAGATGCTCGCCCAGTTGATGAAGAACACCGCCGCGATGGGAGAGGTCGGAGTTTTTTTCAAGAGAATTTTCGGCGCATTCGATTTCGCCGGCGTGACATTCAGGCTGCCCGACCGCACCTTTGCCGGAGAGGAAACGCTCAAAGTCGGCGACAAGCAGGTAAAGCTCATCGAGGTGGGGCCGGCGCACACCGCGGGCGACGTGATCGCCTTTGTCCCTGCGAATCGGGTCGTCTACACCGGCGATATTCTGTTCGTGGATGGGACTCCGATCGCATGGGCGGGTCCCGTCAGCAACTGGATCAAAGCCTGCGACCGAATCTTGAACCTGGCAGTTGACGTGGTGGTCCCCGGCCATGGCCCGATCACCGACAAGGCCGGCGTCAAGCGGATGCAGGATTATCTGGTTTACGTCGACCAACAAGCACGCCAACGTCACGCCGCGGGAATGAATGCATGGGACGCCGCACAGGATATCGCTCTGGGATCATTCGGCGCCTGGGAAGATGCGGAGCGGCTGGCAGTAACGGTGGATACGATTTTTCGCGAGATAAATCACGACCACTCACCGCGCAACATCATGCAGCTGTTCGGCCGAATGGCGGATTTGCACCGCCGCTACGCCAGTGCGATCGGAAGCGCCGGCTAGCTGATCGTCGTCCCTTTTTTCAAACGACGGATTTGCCTTCCAGCCGAAATCCGATCCGCACTTCCACCTGGAAGGTCGGAACGCCCGCCTTGCTCACCGAGCCGCGAATATTGTTGACCTCGAACCAGTCGATATTCCGTACCGTCTGGCGGGCCTTGATTATTGCATTGCGCACCGCCTGCTGGATGCTGTCGTCGGATATGCCCACGACCTCGATTATCTTGTATGTCTTGTCCGGCATCAGGCTCTCCTCTGTGTGATGCGCATCGTCTGCGTGACGCGCCGGCTTTTGGCTCTCTGGTGCTCTACCCCGAATATCTGCCGGCGCGCAAGCACGGCGCCGGCCGCGTCCGGCGCGCGCTGTCAGTCTCGGATGAAGAAACAGTGCGTCCCGTAGTAAACGATTTGGCGAATCGTACGTGTTAAGGATGCCGTCCGATGCGAAGTCCGCTCCGCCTGCCAGTCCTGATCATTGCGGAAAGATGCACCCTGAACCCGTGAGCCCATCAGCCGGCCGCTGCTAACGATTACTTCGCCTTATTCTCGACGGTGATCAGCAGTCCCGGCATCACTCGCAGAATTCCGAATAGCGACGGCAATCCTCGATTGATCAGGTGAACACCGTGCGCTACCGCCAAACCATTTTCTCGGGAGCTTCGCTCAATCAGCGCAAATGGCACGAAGAATGACGCTGGATGCGATTCATGCTTCTCCCCCCGATGGGCTTCCGCCTGAGCCGGCAAGTTGCCTAGTCGGACGCGGCTGATCTCATTCTGAAGTTCTTGGCCGATTGTCTCCGCTTCGATCTTTTTGGCGTCGGCTTTTGCCCTGTCGGCATCGGCGCTCGCCCTCTCGGTATCGGCTTTTGCCCTCTCGGCGTCGCTTCTTCCCTTTTCGGAAGCTAGCTTGCGCCAATTCAGCGTCAGATCGATGGCACCTGCGAAGGCATCCTTTCCTGCCATGACAGGAGCAGAAATCACACCGCCCCCGCACTTAGTGAGTAAACTCAACCCACCGGCGATCAAGCCAGGACCCGTTGCGAGAAAGTCCACCGAGCCTGCGGCAACCCGTACCGTCGGCATCACAGCATCCGCGCCGAAAGAGCGATTTGCCGCCAAAAGCGATGTAATGAGTTCGGTCAGCGCCAATGAGCTAGCTGCGACTTCGGAAAGTGGCAGCCCACCATCGACGGCGGTGCGCATCGCCGGGTGGTTAAATCGAACCAGAAATTCGCGCGGCTCTAGCAGGCTACGGTCAAAGGCCAGCATTCCGCTTTGAACGAGCGCAACGATCTCATCGTCTGAAGGATCGATTCTTCGTAAAAGGTGCGGGAGTATCCCGGCGCCATTTTTAGTTGCCCAGGAATCGGCCTCTTCCACGTCTCCGTCTTCTGCGTCTCCATGTAAGAGTGACGGCCTATCGTCACGTATCCCGGCTTGGCGGATGATCTCAAGCCGATCCGGTTCGGTAAGTTCCAGGATGAGTTCTCGCAATACTTCGCTTGACATCGCAGCACCTCAAGGAGCATCTTGCCCCTGACCAGCTTAGCATCGAGCATACATTTCAGCACCGCTGAGTACTCCAAATGGTTTCGTCATTGCTGCGACGGATCGGTTACACGGATAACCGAAGCCGTCGAATGAATATTTCTAGCGAGATGCCGCCTGCTCGCGCACCAATCCGTCTGCTAGGTTGACCGGATGCGTCGAGTTCGAGCATCCAGCATCCGAAGACTGCGGGCCCTCAAGAATATCTCCTGGCTCGCGGCGCCCCAGCTCGAAAAGCTTGCCATCGCGCTGACGGTCAGCACGGTCGAAAAACGCGCGATCATTTTCGACGAAAAGCACTCACCCGATTCCGCATATATCTTGCTGGCAGGAGTGGCGCGAATCACCTGTCGCAATCGCAAGGGTCAGCGTACCTCCGTGATCATGATCGCGCCCGGCATGATCCCCGGCTTCCCGCCGCCGGTTCCCGGCATCAGTTACAATTTTCGCTGCGAAGCGGTTACCCCGTGTCAGATAGGGATGATTGACCTCGCGTCGTTCCTCGAAATATCGCTGGGAGTTGCTTCGGCAGACTTCAAACGGATGGCGGCGAGCTACATGGGCCGCTGGGATTTGGTTCAATTGCGCTGCGCAAATTTCATGAACTGCACTTTGGAAGAGCGTTTGGCTCTGACTCTGCTCGAACTGAGTGAAAATTTCGGCGTCCCCGACGCACAAGGGACGCGGCTGACACTGCCGGCCCGGCATAAGGACCTCGCTGAACTAATCGGCGCCTCGCGGCCCCGAATTACCGAACATATGAGTATGTTCGAGCAAAAGCAGCTGATTGCGCGCGACAATCGCCAGCTCATCGTCAATCGCGATCGATTGGAAAGTTTTTTGGCGCAAACTCAAATTTCTGAAAATAGCCCTGCTACCGTCTGAACCCGCCCGCAAATTCCGGTGACTCCTGAACCCGGGTTTCAGGCCACGTTTGGGGATGAACTAATTCAGCCTGCCCCCGCCGGATTTGGCGTGCTATGTGTACCCTATGGTCAACCGCCAGGATTTCCTGCGCTCGCCCGGCTCGCCTGAAATCGCGCCACCCCTGCGTCTGACAAAAATTATTTTTGACGGAACAAAGCTAGCCCTAGTGCGCAGCCGTCCCAAAACCACTACCGATGGTAGAATTTGCCCTTTCCAGCTCAATTCCATCAGTCAGAATCGCACCCGTCGCAGTCTGACCTTCGCGCCGGGGGCGCGTTCTATTGGCCTTCGCTCCGCGAAAACGGTTCCCATGGAGAGATGCCACGCCCAATAGCATCCGCCCTATGACAATAAGCGCAAATCGAAAAACCGACGTGGCAATCGTCGGCGCCGGCATCCTCGGCCTCGCCCATGCTTACTTCGCCGCAAAACGCGGACAATCGGTCGTCGTCTTCGAGCGCACTCCCAGGGCACGCGGAGCGTCGGTGCGCAACTTCGGCATGATCTGGCCAATCGGACAAAGAGCCGGCGCGGTTCATCAGATGGCGATGCGCAGCCGCCAACTGTGGAATGAGATCCTCGACGCATCCGGATTGCCGTATCGTCCCAACGGCTCGCTTCACGTCGTTTACCATCAGGACGAAGCCGAAGTGGCGCGCGAGTTCGCGCAACGCGCACCCGGCTTGGGTTACACCTGCACGTGGCTTTCGCCCGCCGAGGTGCTGAGGAAGAGCCAGTCGGTTAATCCCCAAGGACTTCTCGGCGGCATCTGGAGCCCTGCCGAACTCACCGTCGATCCGCGCGATATTCTTGCCCGCCTGCCGGCGTTTCTCACTGAGAAATTCGGCGTTCAGTTCCGCTTCGGCGCCGCTGTCCGATCGATTCAGCTGCCAAGCATCGAAGCCGGCTCGGACATCTGGATGGCCGCGCAGGCAATTGTTTGCGGCGGCGACGATTTCGAAACACTCTATCCGGAATTGTTCGCGGCAAGCGCGATCGATCGATGCAAGCTGCAGATGATGCGCACCGCGCCGCAGAAACATGGCTGGGAACTTGGCCCGGCCCTCGCCGCGGGTCTCACCCTGCGCTTCTATCCCGCATTTGAAATCTGCACGGCGACGTTGCCGAAATACAAGGAGCGTGTCGCGCGCGAACTGGCTGACTATGATCGCTTCGCCATTCACACGCTGGTTTCGCAGACCGCGGACGGCGCGCTGACGCTTGGGGATTCCCACGAGTATGGTCTCGCCGTCGATGTCTTCAACAAAACCGAAATCGACGAACTCGTGCTGCAAAACGTGCGCACGTTTCTGATCGCGCCGGATCTGTCGATCGCGCAGCGATGGTACGGCGTGTACGCGAAGCACCCGGACAAATCCTGGGTCGCCATCGACGCCGCGCCCGGAGTTCGCATCGTCACCGCTGTCGGCGGCTCCGGGATGACGCTGTCGTTTGGCCTGGCCGAACAGATGATTCGCGAGATGAACATATAATGACACCGTCGAACCGAAGCGCTGCTGCGCGGGTGAGATCGTATTCGGGACCGGTGAAGGCCGTCATTCTCGATTGGGCCGGAACGACGGTCGATCACGGCAGCCTCGCGCCGGTCCTGGTTCTGCGGCAGGTGTTCGCCCGGCGCGGCGTTCCCATCTCGGAGGAACAAGCGCGGCGCGACATGGGCATCCTCAAAAAGGACCACATCAGAAAGATACTGTTCGGGCCAAACGTCCCGGCCCAATGGTGCGCCGCCGTCGGGCACGAGCCAACCGAGGCGGACGTCGAGAGTCTGTTCGCGAGCTTCGTGCCGCTCCAACTCGAATGCCTGGTCAAATATTCTGCGGTGATCGATGGAGTCGCGGATACCGTTGCGCGGTTGCGCAAACGCGGAATCAAAATCGGAAGCACTACCGGATACACGCGCGTGATGCTCGACGTGATCCTGCGTCCCGCCGCCGAGCAGGGCTACCAGCCCGACTGCGCGATCACCCCCGATGACGTTGGGGGGATGGGACGTCCGCAGCCGTTTATGACCTACGCCAACGTCATCCGCCTCCAGGTCGAGCCGCTCGATGCCATCGTGAAGATCGGCGACACCCCCGTCGATATCGAGGAAGGACTGCGCGCCGGTGTGTGGACGATTGGCGTCGCCCGCACCGGCAACATGATTGGTCTGTCCACCGAAGATTTCGCCGCGTTGGCGCCCGCGGAGCAGGCGATGCGGCTTGAGAATGCCCGGACTGCGCTATCTGCCGCCGGCGCACATGAAGTGATCGACGCGGTCGCCGATTGCGAGGCTGCTCTCGATGCGATCGAAGCGCGCATCCGCCGCGGCGAGCGCCCATAGCCGGAAAGCCCGCACCAATCTTCACTGGCGCGGCGCGCTGCGCGAGATCGGCTGCGCGGTTTTTTCAAAGCTCGAGAGCGACGCCGTCGACCAAGCGTCCAGGCTCGATTCCCAGGAAACGGGTCACAGTTGGATGAACATCGATCATGCGCGCGCCCTTGATCTCACGGCCGCGCGCGAGTCCGTTCCCCCAACCGTAGAGAATCCCATGGATACCCGGCGTCTCGGGAGGGTAGCCGTGAGCCGACACTAATCCGACACCCATAAAAGGACTCGGATAGATGTCGCGGCCAAATGTCGCCAGTGGTTTCAGGTACCAGGGTGCGAGATCGGGATCGACCATGTAGTAACCCGGATGCGCCGAGAGAATCAGGTCGCCTACCCGGTCGCTCTGCCCGAGCTGCGCGAAGTCCGGCTGACTGTCGCGGCGAAGCACGTCGAACTCTTGATGCGTGGCGAGCGCCTGGTAAGCGCGATCGATCTGCGACTTATCGTCAAAGTAGATGAAACTCGTAGTCCCGGTGGTTACGTCGCGCCCGCCAATACCATGCCGGCTAAGGACTCGCCTGACATTGATGAGATGCGTGACTGGGAGATGGCCATGGTCCGACATGATGAACAACGTGACCTGGTCCTTATAAGGGAGTCGATTGATCGCCTCCAGTAGCCTACCCACTTCGCTGTCGGCCCGGATGATTGCCTCACGCGCCCGCTGCGAGTGGAGCCCGTCGCTATGCATTACCTCGTCTGGCTGAGCGAAGTACCCCAGGATGAGACGCGGCCGCCGATCTTCGGGCATTTCCAGATAGTCGATGATCTCACCCGTCCGTTTCGGCTCACTGGCATACTCCGAGAGTTGCCACGGCACTTTCCGCTCAGGCGATACATAAGTCGCTAGCGCTCCGCGACTCTTCGAGTAACGCCCAAACCATCCCAGTGCGGCCGTCCTGACCCCTTGGCGCTCGGCGACCTGATGCAGGAGTTCGCCTCCGGCAAGCCAGTCCGCATCGACGTCGTGATTGAACAACCCCATGCTAGGATCGATGAACTGGGCGCTGACTATGCCATGATTTTCGGGCCAGCATCCCGTCGAAGCTGAAACCCAGTTCGGCTCGGAGATCGAAGGAAAGACCGGCACCAGGTGATGGGTCCACATGCCTTCGGTCCGAAGCCTGGCAAAATTGGGAGTGGCGACTGAATCGAGCATCGATTCTGAAAGTCCGTCAATCATGAGCACGATGACGATTCGGCTGCGTTGCGCCTGGGAACCGGCGTTGGAAGAAGCTGCATTCGAATCGAATGGTTTGTCCATCGTTACTATCCTAGGAAGCCGTCAGGTACTTTTCGAAAAAGGCGAACACTTTCTTCCACCCGTCCTGTGCCTGCTCGGGCCGGTAGTTAGGACGATACCAGGCAAAGAACGCGTGACCCGCTCCCTCGTAGCGATGAAACTCGTAGCTCTTGCCCAAGCGCTTGAGCGCAGCTTCGGTCCGGTTTACGTCGTCGGGGGAAGGGTTAGTATCTTCGCTGCCGAACAGCCCCAGAAGCGGGCAGCGTATTCCTTCCGTCAACTCGATGGGCGCAACCGGTTGCGCACTCGCCAACTTCGATGGGTCGCCAACAACTACGCTGCCACCCCAGCAATCGACCACCGCATCGAGATTGGCGATTCGGCATGCCGCCAGGTACGCTTGTCGTCCGCCGGAGCAGAAACCTATCACCCCAACCTTGCTGTTGCTATGTGGTTGGGCGCGCAGAAACGCTGCGGCTCCCGTCACATCTCCCATCACCTGGTCATCCGGCATCCCACCGGCTGCGCGTGCGCGAGCAACCACTTCTGCCGAAGCGCCGTCACCCAGCCGGAAATAGAGGCTCGGTGCAATCGCGGCATAGCCATGATGCGCGAATTTACGAGTTACCTCCGTGGTCCACTCGTCCCAGCCTGGAAAGTGATGAATCACGACGACGCCTGGATACCGGCCGGTCGCCAGAGGATGCGCGTAATAGGCCTCCCCACTATCGCCGTTGAAGCCCTGGAACTTCATCGTTGCCGCCTGAATGTCTCGAAATGCCATGGGAGCCTCCGCTGCCTTTGCTCTGTGGCAACCCGACCCCGACTATAGCACTATGCCCAGCTTCAGTGCGCCCTTAGCCAGGCACAACCTTTCTTGAATTACGACTGCCTCTCCTACCTGTGCTGGCGCTGAAGATGAGTAGTATGGCGGCTTGATGCTGCGGGCTGAACATTCGGCGGCACATGCCCATTGGCGATATGGGAGCCTTCGCTCACCGTGGCTTCAATCGCTCCGCCATACAGCAAAATGTATTTGCGATCGCGCCGCCCGATCTCTCCATCTTCAATCAGCTCTGCCATGACGCGGCTGACCAGTGGCCGCGAGCTTCCGATCATCTCCGCCAAATCGGACGTAGTAGGTTCAAATGTAAGCAACACGCCATCGTCGTCGGGGACGCCGAACTTGCGTCCAAGCTCCGCCATCACCATTTCGATCCGCTCGCGATATGAGAGTCCCAGGAAGGTCGCGTAGTACCGGACCCATTCCGAAGATGCAGAATTCATCCGCTCCGACAGTGCCAGCAGTTCCCCCGGGCTCATGTCCTTCAGCAAATCGCGCACGTGCTGGCGCGTTACAATCGCGAGCACACACTCGGTGGCCGTCCGGGCTTCGAAGCGGCGGATCCATTGACCCTTTTCGTCTAGCTTATCGGCGAGACCCAAAATGTCGCCGGCAGTTGCCAGCCGCACCAGCGTTTGTGTGCCGTTAGGATTCGGGCAGATTTCCCGAACCACGCCTTTGACGACCCACAACACGATGTCGGCCGCCGACCCCGGGCTGAAGATCAGCTGCCCGGCCGGGTAATTGAGTTCGCTATGATGGCTGGTAAGCTCCTTGGCTGTCTGCTCCGGAATTCCCCATGAAAAAAGCCCGGTCTCGAACACATTTGCCCGGTTGAGCAACGGGATCTCGTTCATCTTCGATCCCGCAAGGGCCGTCTGCGATTGTCTCGATTTCAAGGAATGATTGCCGGGTTGATTCTGGAAAATGCGGCGGCCCGGTCTCCCCTGCTACCGGTCGGTCGGCGTCTTATCCCCCAAGAATTGCACGGCCAAATTCGCACCCGGGCCACCGCCTGGCACAAGTATCAGCAAGGGATGTGCCGGAAGGATGACGATCGCGCGCAAGGCTTTCGCGAACAGCGGATGGCTCGAATTCAACGGGCGATATCTTGCTCAAGTCGTGCAGGTCTCGGATTCACGTGGCACAATACGCTGCTATCTCTGTGGAGAATGCGCGAATCATGGGTCAAAATTCCCACTCGCCGCGAGGCATTATTCCCCGGAGCTTGCGCGGGGCAGCCGTTTCGGCGAACGCGAGCCATGGCATATAACTGGCGAGGAACGCTTGCGGGGTTTTCCTCACGACCAGGGCTGACGCGACGATGCGCTTGAGCGGCGCGGATTAAAATGGAGCACTGACGACTGTGAGAATCGGCACTCGGCTGACGCTGGTCTTGCTGCTGTGCGTACTGCCAGTACTGGCCGCGTACACGTATTGGAGCGTCGAGCAGTCCAATGTCTATGTTAATGAGCTGAAGCAATCGGCTCGCGCAGTCAGTTCCGGCCTGGCTCCTTCGGTTGAGGACGAAGTCATTGCGCAAGAGTGGAACAAAATCGGCGATGCATTCCGGAAAATGGATGCCGAGGGAACCCGAAGCGCGCTGCTCCGAAACGACGGTAAGCTTTGGTACTCCCTGCCGGACTTTCCTGCTGAACTCATAAGTGCGGCTCAGGTGCAACTCGCGCAACGCAACTCCGCTGAGTTCGGACCGACGGCAGGAGTAAAGAACTGGTTCTGCGAATTGGTTCCATTAAAGAGCCAGGGCGGAGAAGTCATCGGATACCTTCTGGAAGTTCAGGACTGGACGAAGGTGGCAAGAGATAGCCGCGCGCAATCCGTCGCGTCGTTGGTCGTTGCGATCGCGTTGCTGGGCGTTGTCGCCTCGGTCATACCTCTTACCGTGCATCGCTACGTCTCGCGGCCATTGGCAGAGCTGTCGGCGAAAGTGATGAAATTTTCGTCGGATGATTCCGATCGGGGCGCAGGAAGCGAAGTGGAACTGCTTAGCGAAGAATTCCGCAGGCTCGATCAGCAGCTCAGCCGGGCGCGCTCCGATCTCGAGCAACGGCATCGGCGCGAATTGGGACTCGAGCGCGAGCTTCAGCGCGCGGACCGGCTTGCCACGATCGGCACGCTGGCGGCTGGACTCGCGCACGAGATCGGCACCCCGATGGGGGTAATCCGCGTGCGCGCGGAGGACCTGCAGCAGGATGAGACAATTTCAGCCGACTCGCGCGTAAAGCTAGGCGTCATCGTCCGCCAGATCGATCGGATTGCGCGAATCGTCCGGATGTTGCTCGATTACGCGCGCAAGAGCGAATCGCACAAGGCAGTCTGCGACTTGAGGGCGATCGCCGACCGAGCCCTGGCTCTTTTGGAACCGGAAGCTGCGCACCGCAACGTCAGAACCGTGGCTCGACTCGGAGAAATTCCGCTGCTGGTAAATTGCGACGCCGACCAAATCGAGCAGGTGTTCGTCAACATGATCATGAACGCACTCGACGCGATGCAGCCCGGCGGCGGAACGTTGCGAGTAACCGCGCAAACGCAACGCAGCCGCGATGGTTCGCGCGTGATGCTTGCGTTCGAGGATACCGGCGCGGGCGTCGCACCTGAGCACGAGGATCGGCTCTTCGCGCCCTTCTTCACCACCAAGGAGCCGGGCAAAGGAACCGGAATGGGTCTGCCGGTCAGCCAGTCTATAATACGCGAGCATGATGGCGAGATAACGTTCAGCTCAGGGCCATCGGGATCGCGGTTCGTGGTCGCGATCCCCATGGCAAGCAGTGAGATAATCGATCATGAGCGTGGCTCCCGGGAACAGCGGCGTGAATAGCGAGCAGGCTACCGTCCTTGTGGTTGACGATGACCACGACATGGTCAGCGCGCTGCACGATATTCTGTGCCAGGCAGGATACCGCGCGCTGGGCGCGAATTCGGGGCATGAGGCTCTGGCGATGGTCGAGCGGGAAACCCCCGACGTGCTGATTTCCGATCTCCGGATGGCCGGGATGACCGGGCACGGATTGCAGGCCGAGCTGAAGCGGCTTGCACCTGACCTGCCGGTAATCATTATCACGGCCTTCGGATCTATTCAGACCGCCGTGGAATCGATGAAACTCGGCGCCTTCGATTACATCACCAAGCCCTTCAGCAATGCCGAATTGCTTCTGATCGTCGCGCGCGCGCTGGAGGATCGCGACCTGCGGGCTGAAGTCAAGCGCCTGCGGATTGAACTGGCTCGCAATCATGGACTGGAAAATATCATCGCCGCGAGTCCGAAGATGACCGCGTTGCTGAGCAAGCTCGCGCAGGTGGCCGATAGCTCCGTGAGCGTGCTGATCACCGGCGAGAGCGGAACGGGCAAGGACCTTTTGGCGCGCGCGCTTCACTTCTTAAGCCCCCGGCGCAGCGGTCCGTTCGTGCCCGTGAACTGCGCGGCGATTCCCGAGAGTTTGATCGAGAGCGAGTTGTTCGGACACCTGCGCGGGGCATTCACCGACGCGAAGCAGAGCAAGATCGGCCTTTTTGTGGCGGCCAGCCATGGCACTTTGTTCCTCGATGAGATCGGCGAGATGCCTCCCTCGGTTCAAGCCAAGCTGCTCAGAGTTATCGAGGACAAACGCGTGCGGCCGCTCGGCGCGACCGGCGAGACCACGGTCGATGTGCGGGTTATCGCCGCGACCAATGCCGATTTGGAAAAAGCCGTCGCCGACGGCCGCTTCCGTTCGGATCTCTTCTATCGCATCGCGACCGTGACCATGGCGGTGCCGCCGCTGCGCGATCGGCCCGAAGACATTCCTCTGCTGGTCAAGCACTTCCTGGTGCGGGCCAGCGCCGAGGCCGGGAAAGCCCCGCCGGAACTGGACGCGCAAACAATGGGGTACCTCGCGCGATATCGATGGCCGGGTAACATTCGCGAGCTGCAGAATGCGATTGCGCAGGCCGTCATCCTTTGCTCCAGCGCCCGGATTACGCGCGGCGACCTGCCGGGCAGGATCACGGGCGATCAACACTCGCCTGCTCGCCTCGAGGAGCTTGCGTCACGGCGCATGGCGCTGGAGGAGGTCGAGCGCGAGTACGCGCGCGCGGTGCTCGCTTCGGTCAACGGTCATCGGGGCGAGGCAGCCGTGATCCTCGGGGTCGATCGCAAGACCTTAGCCCGCAAGCTCGAAGACCCAAGTTGATCGGTGACTGACCGGGACTCGGTTGTGCCTGTGAAGGACGGCGCAATCGCCGCGGCCGCCGACAGCTCCTGGTCTCAGCGCGATGCGGCGGGATCCAGCAGCACCTCCGGCACGTCAACCACTCGCGCGCGCAGCCATTCGCCGAGGCTCTTGGCTTGGGGATCGGAGCGCACCGACGAGGCTACGCCCTCGCCGAGCAGGCCGACGATCACGAAGTTGAGCGCGCGCAAGTTGGGCAGCTCGTAGCGGCGCACCTCGAGTGGCGCCGTCTCGGGGAGGAGCTGCTTGAGGCGCTCGATGCTCAGGAACCCGGCGAGCCACGCGTAGGCAAGATCGCTGCGCACCCACAGACCGACGTTCGCGTTGCCGCCTTTGTCGCCTGAGCGCGCCCCGGCCACGCGTCCGAGCGGCGCGCGTCGCGTCACGCCGGCCGGCGCAGCGGACACAGCGGCCGGCGGCAGCTTGACGGGCGAGCGTGTCACCACCGCGAGCGGCTTGATCGGGACGATCCGCCCGTCGGGCAGCACGGCAACGTGATCCACGGCGTCTGCCGGCACGAGCGTCGGCCAGTAGACGCCGTATGCGCTCGCGTCGCCGGGCGGGTCCATGGAGTAGAAGCCGGGGTAACTGGCGAGCGCTAACTCCGTGATCGCAGAGGAGAACGCGCGTCCG
>Ga0187862_10003953_pt1 | contig 14284 bp, 11 predicted proteins | sample June2016WEW_10_1_FD_133003 | JGI IMG/M metagenome (GOLD analysis project Ga0187862, IMG submission 133003) | Peatland microbial communities from SPRUCE experiment site at the Marcell Experimental Forest, Minnesota, USA - June2016WEW_10_150 | ecosystem: Environmental > Terrestrial > Soil >...
CCAAGTCGCTGCGCTCCCTCGACCTGGGGGGGATCGAGCCAGCCATTACATTTTCCGCACGTTGATCCGCACGATGACGGAAGAACTCATCTCGCGACCCATTTCTGAACTGGCACCACTCTTGCGGAAACGGGCGATTTCTCCAGTCGAGCTTTTCGATGCGACGTTGCAGAGAATTCATCGGCTGCAGCCCAAACTGAACAGTTTCATCACGATCACAGAAGAAAAAGGCCGACAGGCCGCAATTCGCGCAGAAGATGAAATACGGCACGGCTATTACCGCGGGCCGTTGCATGGAATACCGATTTCGATCAAGGATCTTTTCGCAACCCGCGGAGTGCGGACAACCGCGGGGTCCAGGATTCTTGCGAACTGGGTTCCTGACTACGATGCCACGGCGGTCGCAAAACTGCATGAAGCTGGCATGGTGATGATCGGCAAGACACACATGCATGAGTTTGCTTATGGCGTCACCAGCGATAACCCGCATTATGGTCCGGCCCGCAATCCGTGGGACGCTATGCGCGTACCCGGCGGATCGAGCGGCGGGTCAGGCGCTGCGGTGGCAAGTTCGCAGTGTGCTGCGTCCTTGGCTTCCGACAGCGGAGGCTCCATCCGCATTCCGTCGGCGGTATGCAGCGTTGTTGGTCTCAAGCCGACTTACGGCCGCGTGAGCCGGCACGGCGCAATTCCTTTGGCGTGGTCTCTCGATCATGTGGGGCCGATCGCGAAGACAGTGGAAGATGCCGCGATTGTTCTGAGTGCCACTGCCGGGCCGGACTCGAAGGATCTATCCTCCAGTTCACGATTTGTTCCGGACTACCAAAAAGAGATGATGGGCGACATTCGCGGTCTTCGCGTGGGGATACCGCTGCACTTCTTTCTTGATCACGTCGATCCGGAGATCGGGTACGCGGTGAACCGAGCGATAAGAAAGTTAGAGGCGCTGGGCATGAAGGCCGTGGAGATCGACATTCCTGGGCTGGAAAACTGCGCAGCCATGGAAGCACATATCAATTTGGCGGAAGCGGCTTCTTATCACGAGCAATATCTCAAGAAGCAAGCAGACGCATACGGACCAGGGGTGCGCACTGACCTGGAGGCCGGGCGCTTTCTGCTGGCTTCCGATTATGTGAAGAGCCAACGGGCACGCGCCTGGTTGCAGCGGAACTTCAACGACGCATTTGGGAACGCGGACGTCATCGTTTCTCCAACCGTGCCAGCCTTCCCGCCCGTAGTTGGTCAAGTGTGGGTGCAATCGGGAGACCGGCGGGAACACATCGTTGACGCGTTTGTTCGTTTCAACATCCCCTACGATCTGACCGATCTCCCGGCAATTTCTGTGCCCTGCGGATTTGGTTCAACTGGCTTGCCCATCGGCCTCCAAATCGCCGGCAGGGCATTCGAGGAAGCGACAATCCTGAAGGTCGCACACGCGTACGAGCAGTCAACCGAGTGGCATCTGGCCAGCCCCGCTCTCGACTAGTGAAGGAATGTGACTGTGGGAGCCAAAGACGAGGAATCACCACGAAATGGGACGTTGCAACGCAGCAGTCGATAACTCCCAGTCTTTAGGAGGTACGTTATGTCCAGAATTGCGACAGAAATAACGCTGCAAGATCCACTGCTGTTTCGCCAGGCTTGCTACATAGACGGAACGTGGGTTGGGGCGCTCGGCGGCGAGGAAATCAACGTTGACGATCCCGCAACAGGCAAGGTTATTGGAAGGGTCCCGAGAATGGGGGCTGCACAGACGCTTCAGGCGATTGACGCGGCTGTTCGAGCGTTCCCCATTTGGCGCAAGCGGACTGCGAAAGAACGCGGCACCGTGCTCAAGCGCTGGTTCGATCTGATGATGTCGAACCAGGAAGACCTTGCCCATTTGATGACACTCGAACAAGGAAAGCCGTTAGCCGAATCGCGAGGCGAGGTCGCGTATGCGGCGTCATTTCTCGAATGGTTCGGCGAGGAAGCTAAGCGCGTCTATGGCGATACTATTCCCGCCCACCAATCGGACAAAAGGATTGTCGTTGTGAAAGAGCCGGTGGGTGTTGTTGCTTGCATTACTCCCTGGAATTTTCCGCTCGCGATGATCACACGCAAAGTTGCCCCAGCACTCGCCGCCGGTTGCGCGGTTGTGCTTAAGCCAGCATCCCAGACCCCGTTCTCCGCACTCGCGTTAGCGGAACTTGCCGAACGCGCCGGTGTGCCGAAGGGTGTATTCAATGTGATTACAGGGAAAGCGAGCGAAATCGGCGCCGAACTCGCTTCCCATCCTGTGGTGAGAAAGCTCTCGTTCACGGGTTCCACGCAAATCGGCAAACTGTTAATGGCGCAGTGTTCGAGTACCGTGAAGAAATTGTCACTCGAACTTGGTGGCAACGCTCCCTTCATCGTCTTTGACGACGCCGATCTGGACGCGGCCGTCGAGGGTGCGGTGGCCTCGAAGTACAGAAACACTGGCCAAACCTGCGTTTGTACGAACCGCTTTCTTGTTCAGGACAGCATTCACGATGCATTTGCCGCAGAACTCGCGACTGCCGTCAAGTCGCTCAAACCCGCCCCCGGTTTCGAGCCTGGCGCCACACAAGGGCCGTTGATCGACGACAGTGCAGTGGAGAAAGTGGAGGACCACATTCGTGACGCGACGTCGAAAGGCGCGACGGTTCTTGTTGGGGGACGCCGTCATGCCTTGGGTGGCCGCTTTTTCGAGCCGACCATCCTGACCGGTGTCACACCGGGGATGGCGATTGCAAGCGAGGAGACCTTTGGACCAGTGGCGCCGCTGTTTCGGTTTAAAACAGAAGCGGACGCCATCGCTCTCGCGAATGATACCCAGTTCGGTCTGGCCGCGTATTTCTTCGGGCGCGACATAGCTCGGGTGTGGCGCGTTGCTGAGGCACTCGAGTATGGCATCGTCGGTATTAATACGGGTCTGATTTCGACCGAGGTCGCTCCCTTCGGCGGAGTCAAGGAGTCGGGACTGGGTCGGGAAGGTTCGAAATACGGTATCGAAGAATACCTCGAAATCAAGTACCTATGCTTCGGCGGCATTGCGCCGCGGTGATCACCGCTAGTATCGTGCCATGGTATCTTGCCATGGACTGGCCGTGATCGGCTGGCAACGGAAAAGGTGGTCCCGGCGATAGTGATCGACAGCGCGTCTTCAAGCGAGAAATGCTTCGAGTGTTTCGCTAGGACTGTCCTGTTTATCCCCGTGCCGAGCCGAAGCCCTCGCCGAGACTTCGTCGTCGTTCGCCACGTGGTTGATCCGGGTGCACACGGGATAGCACCGCATCAGCCGAGCATCGGAGGGTTTCAACAGATCGGACGCCGCACCAACATCCCTCATCCCCGGATCTAGCCATAGGTCGTAGCAATCTGGATAAAGAATGACGGGCATTCGGTCGTGGACGGCTGAGGTCACAGCATCTGGGCTCATGGTAAGGATCGAGCAGGTCTCGACCGCATTGCCGCTTGGGTCTTTCCAGCGATCCTATATGCCCGCGAACGCGAACAACTCGCCTTCGCCGACTTCGAAGGAGTAAGGCTGCTTGGCATTCCCGACCTTCTTGCCGAGTAGGGGACCAACGTTGCTGCTGGTCCCCCTTCTAAGAACCGTGCGTGAGAGTTTCCAACTCACACGGCTCAAGTTTCCAGGAACGCTCAAGTCATGAACGCGCACGATGCGGAGCGACCGCGTGGCGTCTCGAGAGATAAGGGATCCAACTCGGGCCGTAAGGATTTGGGCCGGACCGAACCTTAACATGCCTTACGATTCGCACAGAAGCCGCATGAAACAGGTGGACACGAAGAGGTGATCCCTGCATGTCCCTGGTGTCACCGAAGAACCACCAATCGCGTGTTTTCACACGATCGAAATACTTCTGCTTAATCCAACCAGCCCCTTTTGGGGATGACGGGCTTGCGCCCAGTGCCATAGCATCCTGAATATCGCAGCATCGATTCGGGCGAAGACCGCTTGCAGACGACATGGCGGTGGTAGTTGGCCCATCCCCGTATGATCGGATTTAGTCGACTAATAAGAAGATGAGCGGCTCTACCCAAGAGCTCCCGGACGATCTGTTTCACTTTGGCGAGAATAGATTCAACACTTTCCCGAGCGGGCTTGATAAACAGCTTCCCGTCCACGCTACTTTTTCGATTGCGCGTTCTTAAAGATTTCATCGAAAACGCCTTGACACGCCGCCGATCGTGCAGATACAAGTGGTTATCCTTGGCGCTGGCAATACCTTCCGTGTATTGAGCCGAGATTGGTAAAATGACATCTAGAATGGGGAGCGGTGTTATGGGAAATCAGATTCATGACAGAGCATTTCGGGTGGGCATAGCCGGGCCTGTGGGATCTGGAAAAACCGCTCTCGTGGACCGTCTCAGTAAGAAACTTTTCCCGAAACTCAGTCTTGCTGTGGTCACCAACGACATTTACACGAAGGAGGACGCGGAATTTCTAGTTAGGCAGGGCACACTTCCAGCGGAACGAGTCAAGGGCATCGAAACGGGAGCGTGTCCTCACGCGGCGATACGTGAAGACGCATCCATGAATCTGCAAGCCATCGCGGAGTTTGAGGACAGTCTTCCTGGACTCGATCTGATTTTTGTGGAAAGTGGCGGAGACAACCTGGCAGCCGCCTTTAGTCCTGAACTCGTGGATATTTGGATTTATGTGATCGACGTGGCCGAAGGAGACAAAATCCCCCGCAAGGGCGGCCCGGGCATCATGCGTTCCGACCTGCTGGTGATTAACAAGATTGATCTCGCTCCCTACGTAGGCGCTTCGCTCGAAGTTATGGACCGCGACTCGCGCAAAATGCGCGGCGGTCGGCCCTTCGTCTTCACCAATCTTCGAGAGGACATCGGACTGGAAACAGTGATCGACTGGCTGCAGGAAAAACTGAATCAGCCCACCGGTTCGCGACGTGGATTGACCGATGCTCACTTGCCTTACGCCGAGCGTCCTCATAGCCACGAGCACAGCCATTCTCACGAGCACCCGCATAACCACGTACATGGTCATCATGAGTAGCAAACATTCACAAGCGACGCCGCGTATGGAGCCAGATCCAAACCAAACATTTTCGTCCGCAGCGGATCTAGCTTTTTTGCGCCTCCTTCACCTCTCCGACTCCGCTTTGCCCATTGGCGCGCTCGCCCACTCTTTTGGGTTGGAATCCCTCGTCTCGGCAGAGGCGCTGAACGTCGGCGCCTTGCCGGGATTCTTGCGCGGTTATTTGCAGGAAGCGGGAATGCTTGAAGGTGTGGCCTGCCGTGAAGCTTTCCGACTTGCGCCGGCGGAACAGCAGAAATTCTTCGCCGTCAGATGGATTGAGATCAACGATTGTTTAAGCGCTCTGAAGCCAGCCCGAGAAAGCCGAGTCGCAAGTGCCGCGCTAGGCCGGAATTTTCTCCAAGCCGCTCTTGCGCTTGGTGATTTTCCTGTTCTTCAAGAAGCCCGGGATGCCTCACTCAAATCAATGAGTCTGATGCATCACGCCGCGGCGTTCGGTTTGGTGAGTGCAACGTTTGGCTTCAACGAAACCCACGCTGTTCTCGCATATCTTCACCAGATGACTGCGAGTCTGGTCTCCGCATGCCAGCGCCTGTTGCCAATCGGTCAGAATGCAGCCACGTGCATTCTCTGGAATCTGAAGCCGGCGATCGTGGAAACGTCGGAACTCAGTGCGAACTGCACTCTCGACACGGTGGACTGCTTCATGCCGTTGCTGGATTGGGGTGCCATGGCACATCCCGCACTGCCAACGCGTTTGTTCATTAGTTGAAAGTCTTGACTCAATATGGCTGGAACAGCCCAAAAAGGACTCGCGGAAGGCGCTCCGGACATTCTTGGGCAAAGCCGCGTTCGCGCCACAATGCGCTTGGATTTTGAGTATGATTCCGACGTCGGCAATACCTTCCTGGCCGCAAGCTTACAGGAGCCTCCTCTTAAGGTTGTGCGCGCTTTCACGCTGGAAGACGGAACTGCGCTGGTTCATCTCCACAACGTGTCGGGCGGCTTGCTGGCTGGAGACCATCTCGCCCTAAACGTAAATCTCGGATGCAGCACAAGCGTACAATTGACTACGACCGGTGCTACGCGCATCTACCGTCACCGCCCATACTCTTCCCCCACAACGCAGTGCAACGAGGTTGCTGTTGGAGAAAACGCTTTGCTCGAATACCTACCTGACGCCATGATCCCGTTCGCCGGTGCAAAGTTTCATCAGCGAACATCCATCGACCTTGCTGCCGGGGCCGGGATGTTCTGGTGGGAAATTCTCTCCCCGGGCAGGGAAGCGCGTGGCGAGCTGTTCGACTATGAACAGTTCGACATGCGGACACGAGTAACCGCACTCGGGCGCAAGATCGCTGCGGAGAATATTTCCCTGCGGCCTGGCAGCCAGAACGTTTCTTCCCTTGCGAGGTTGGGACCATATCATTACGTCGCGACGTTTTATGTTTGCCGCGTGGGCCTGAATGCAGGTGTGTGGCACGCCGCTGAAGATCTCCTGCGCAAATTGACCAGCAGGTTGACGCGCCCCGGCGAGATCCTTTGGGGAGTCAGTTCTCTCGTAGCTCACGGCCTGATTGTCCGATGCCTTGCCCGCTGCGGACGAGACATTTTGCCCGGACTTCACAGCGTCTGGCGCGAAGCAAGGCTTTATATATACGGGCGCGACGCGATTCCGCCACGCAAAGTTAACTAAAATGTTTACTGCTGGGATCGTGCGGCGTAATAAGTCAATCGGAGGGCGTTCGTGCATTTAACTCCGCAAGAACAAGAGAAGCTGATGATTGTTGTTGCGGCAGACCTCGCTCGCAAACGCCAAGCCCGCGGCCTAAAACTCAATTATGTGGAAGCCGTCGCCATTCTCACCGCTGAGGTGATGGAAGCAGCTCGTGACTCCAAGACGGTGGCTGAGATCATGAGCTTTGGCGAAAAAATACTCAATCGCGATCAAGTGATGGAGGGCATCGCTGAAATGATTCACGAAGTCCAGGTTGAGGCCACGTTTCCGGATGGCACGAAGCTGGTTACGATTCATGATCCGATCAAGTGACAGCGTGCTCTTGAATGGAGATGCCGCAACCCAACTCATGCGAAGTTTCGAGGTGAAACTATGAAGCCCGGAGAGTACCTGTTGGATCTAGCCGCTGGATCCATCGAAGCAAACAAGGGGCGAAAGGTCTCCCGTGTGATCGTGAAAAATACCGGCGACCGACCTATCCAGGTTGGCAGCCACTATCATTTCCTTGAGACCAACACCTCTTTATCCTTCGATCGCGGAGCCGCTTACGGCATGCGCCTCAACATCGCCTCCGGAACCGCGGTCCGCTTCGAGCCCGGTGAAGAAAAAGAAGTGGAGCTTACGGACTTCGGTGGTCACCGCATCATTCATGGCTTTCACAACCTGGTCGCAGGTGTTCTCGACGATGCCCGGTCGCGCGCCGAGTCTTTGGATCGAGCGCGAAAGGCTGGCTTCTCGTTTCACGAAGGGGGAAAGAAACGATGAGCCTCTCCATCGCTCGCCGCACCTACGCCGACCTTTACGGCCCCACAAAAGGCGACCGCATTCGTCTTGCCGACAGCGAGCTGGTCATCGAAATCGAAAAAGATTTCACGCACTACGGCGACGAAATCACTTTCGGCGGCGGGAAAGTAATTCGTGATGGCATGGGCCAGAGCAGCACTGCTGTCCGCGAAGCACAATCGGGCGCGCTCGACCTGGTTATCACCAACGCCGTGATCCTCGACCACTGGGGAGTCGTCAAGGGTGATATCGGCATAAAGGATGGGCGTATTGTGAGAGTTGGCAAGGCCGGCAATCCCGACACCATGGACGGTGTCGATTTGGACCTCGTCGTCGGGGCGGCCACGGAGGTGATAGCTAGTGAAAATTTGATTGCCACTCCTGGCGGCGTCGACAGTCATATCCACTTCATTTCTCCCCAGCAGGTGTACGTCGCGATTTCGAACGGGATCACCACTATGATTGGCGGCGGGACTGGCCCTGCCACTGGGACCGCCGCGACCACGTGCACTCCCGGAGCGTGGAATCTGGCCCGTATGCTCCAAGCTGCCGAAGCGTGGCCCATGAATTTTGGTTTCTTAGGCAAAGGCAATGCCGCCGCGAAAGCACCTCTCGCCGAACAGATCGAAGCCGGCGCCTGTGGCCTCAAACTTCATGAAGATTGGGGCACGACTCCAGCGGCCATCGACGCCTGCCTGAAGGTGGCCGATGAGTTCGACGTCCAGGTTGCCATTCACACGGACACGATCAACGAAGCCGGGTTCCTCGAGGCTACTGTCGCCGCCATTGGCGGTCGCCCCATTCACACCTACCACACAGAAGGCGCAGGCGGCGGCCACGCTCCCGACATCATACGGATTGCCTCTTTCCCCAATATTCTTCCCTCCTCCACAAATCCCACACGCCCCTTCACGATCAACACGATCGCGGAACATCTTGACATGCTCATGGTGTGTCATCACCTGAATCCTCAGGTGCCGGAGGACGTTGCCTTCGCGGAGAGCCGCATCCGTCCAGAGACCATCGCCGCCGAAGATATCCTCCACGATATGGGCGTGATCAGCATGCTCTCAAGCGACTCACAAGCCATGGGCCGCGTCGGCGAAGTGGTCATTCGCACGTGGCAAACCGCGCACAAAATGAAAACGCAGCGCGGCGCGCTCGCCGGAGATTCCTCCCGCAACGATAACCAACGCGCGAAACGCTACGTTGCCAAATACACCATCAACCCCGCGATCACGCACGGCATGGCTACGGAAATTGGCTCCATCGAGCCAGGAAAACTCGCCGATCTGGTCCTTTGGAAGCCCGCCTTCTTCGGAGCGAAGCCGGAGATCGTGCTCAAAGGCGGCTTCATTGCCTGGAGCGCCATGGGCGATCCAAACGCGTCCATCCCAAAGCCCCAGCCAGTGCTTTATCGCCCGATGTTCGGCAGCTTCGGCGCGGCCACGGCTCCCACTGCGATCACGTTTGTGTCGCAAGCCGCTGTCACCGCTGGATTGCCGCAAACACTAGGCCTGAAAAAAATGGTGAAGCCGGTCCGCAACTGCCGCGGCATTGGGAAAAAAGACATGTTGCACAATAGCGCTACTCCCAACATCGAAGTCGACCCCGAAACTTACGAAGTGCGCGTGGAAGGCCAACCCATTACATGCGAACCGGCGAGCGTACTCCCGCTTGCCCAACGCTATTTCTTGTTCTAATTCTTGCTTTTTCTTTGCCAGCGTTTCCCAAATACTTCTATCCTCAAAGACGTAGGCCGGGCCGAACGGATACTTAGTCATCTGGTAGCCGGCACGAGAGAGCGCCTGCGGAGAGCATGGTTGGTCTATGAGTCGTACGCGCTGCCGCTGATGGAGTCGGCTGCAGCTCTCACCGCTGCAAAGATCGATCTGCTGCCCCATCAGGTAGTCTTGACCCACTTCGCCCCGCCGTTTCCTCATCGCGGATGAAGTCGGACTCGGAAGAACCATCGAAACCGCGCTGATCCTGCGGGAACTCGCTTCGCGCGGAGTTAACGTGCAGTGCTCACTGGAAGAGTTCATTGACCGCTGGGCGCAGCACATTCCGGAACGCTATTAGCACGCTGTTCGGAGCTTTGGGCTGTTTGCTCCGCGCGCTCCCGGGCAAACCTCGGCAGCCATCTTTGTCATTCTGACACAGGAGAAAAGGCCACGCCCCAAACCTCGCCCTTGGGCAGATTCCATAAAGCGAGACTTCGGGCATGATCCGCTCCTTGACCACACGGGCAAAAGAATGAAATGGGCGCGACGACTAGCGTCGAAGGCGTCTCGCTAAGCAGACCCTAGCCGAAAATTCCATCACGTCACCGCCGCAATCGCGCGATGGTAGATACCAGCTTCCGCGTGCTGTCCTCGCCAAACCCCAAACAGCGCAAACTGCGACCTCGTGGAACGAATCGGACGATCTGGATACTTCTCCCAACCGACGACACCCACTCGACCCGCCAAAATGCCTCGTTCACGCCGAACACGAGATTTCGATTTTCCTATACTCTGAAGTTGCCGAGCCAACCTCCACCGCGAATTACCGAGCAAAAGGAGGCTCACGATACCAACGCACAGACCGTCCGGTAGAAGCCGTTTGTGGTGAAGACCTTTCACTACCCTCGACTGATTGCAAAGCACTTGACCGGCTCAGAATTGCCTAACTGGGAAAGTTCGGCTAAGGATCGGCCGCCGGGGCACAGAGAACGCCGGCGGCTGGCTGCGGGCGTTTTTTATTGGAACGGCTACGTGCCGAAATAGAAGAGAGCGTTGAAAAACATTTTGTAGGTTGCGTAGGACTGACCGCGGTACTGCGGCCGAAAACCGAAAAGGACGACGTGGCCGCGGCCGAGCGGCGCATCCATCAGAGCGGCCTGCCCCTGGATCAGGTTGTCTCCCAGAAGCCAGCCGGACATGAGCGGATTACCGTTGGGGTAAGTGGCCACCGCAGTGGCACCTGGCGCGCCCGAGCTCAAGAAAGACGGGGCAAATGCCGGGCTTTCTTCGAACCAGGCAATGCTTTCCTTCTCCATGCCGTAGCCGAGTGGATGTTCTGGATTGACGCGGATGTCTAGGATGGAGCCGGGCCCGTAGAAGTTCTGGCGCGGGACGCCGCGCAGGACATTCCTGGCGCCCAGTTCGAGCTTGTCGATGGCGAAATCGCAGGCGCGGTTCAACGTTACCAGCGTGCCGCCCTGCATGACAAAGTCGCGCAGGTTCGAAACTCCAGCGGCGCCAATTCCACCCATAAACTCGTCAGGCGGGTTAGGTTCGCGCGGTGCGTCTCCTTCCGCGTTTGCCGGGTGGCGCGGAATGCCGTCCACGATGGCGGACTCACTTTGATCGGGAATGACAATGACGTCGAAGCGGGAGATGGGATTTCCGGCGCGAAGGTCTTTGTCGTAAATGCTAGTGTAAGGAAACTCGTATTGTTCGAGCAGCCAGCGGGTCCAGCCTTCATCGATGGCGGCATCGTAGCTCTTGTAGATCCCGATGCGTGGCGAGCGCAACGGAGCGGCATCCCTCAGCGGAAGGTCCGAGGCAAAGAAATCGACGCCGAGCGGGGCGAGGCCGCGCACATCGCCGGAACGAATGACGAACGTGCCTGCGGGAAATTCGCGGCCGTTATCCTGGACAATTTTCGTGAGGCGGGCGATCTGCGCTCCGGACTTGCGCAAGCGATTGACCGCGAGATAGGCGTTATTGGAATCGGGCCTCAGCAAATACTCCTTTCCGCGCGGCTTCACTTTGCCGGCGGGCAGTTCGATCTGGTCGACCTTTTCGAGGTCGGCCTTGAATGGATCGGCAACTTCGACGGATGTCACGGCCATGAGCAGCGGCAGCGTTTGCGCCGTGACATCGTAGGGGGGTTTGGGCGGTCCCCCGGGATATTCGCGCAGGTCGGGATAGCGCTGCCGTTCGAGCAGTGTCTTCGCGTAGCGACCGTAGGGCTGTGCCAGAGGAATTACGTAGCTGCCGGCCGAGTATTCGATTCCGCCGGCGGTGAATTTATCCTTGGCGCGCCGGACTTCCACCAAACCAAAGCGCAGCGTGTTCAAGAGCTTCACAGCGGCGGGAACGTCTTTTTGATCGGGAGGAAATATATAGGCGAACGGATGACCACTCCATTCGACCGCCTTCCGGCTCATCTGATAGAAGTTGCGCAAAAACATCTCGCGATTGCGCGCAACGGTGTACAAACATCCTTCGAAGGCGATCAACTGATAATCGACAATATCGCGCAAGCGCCAAACGCCGCCCATCCAAGGGTCGGGAAAATTCCAACTGCGTTGCTGAGCATTGTAGCCGAGGCCATGCGTGTCGAGACTGGAGAAAGGAACGGTGATGGGCGAGGCAAGCTGGGCGGACGCGGATTCGGTGAGAATGCGCAAACCCGCGTGGTAGGCCTGGTAATGGCGCGCCGGCGTCCATTCGTCGTACACGGCGTTGATGGCGACGCCCTTCTTGCCTGCCTCGCCCAGATCGGCGGCCATGGAGGAACCGAGCCAGTTCGTTTCCTCGACGAGCAGCGGGTCGATGTTCGGATCAACGGGATCGAGAAAAGGCGGCACGAAGAGGCGCGCCTCGGTGGGACCCATCTGGTGAACGTCGTAAACGACCTGCGGGTGCCAAACGTTCTGGACTTTTCCGGCGGTCAGGCGCATTTCCACCTGCGTGAACATATACCAGTCGCGATTGTCGTCGTGTCCCACGTAGGGGTGATACAACTCGACCGGCTCGGCGCCTTCGTAGGGAGTGCCGACGTACTTGCGGTACCACTTCACAACCATGTCCTGCCCGTCCGGATTGAGCGAGGGAATCAGCAGGAAGATCACATCGTTCAGGATCGCGCGGTGCTCGGGCGTGTCTTCGGCAAGGACCTTGTAGACGTACTCCATCGCCGTTTGCGTGGAGGCCACTTCGGTGGAGTGAACCGTACACGTGATGAGCACGACGGCTTTTCCGAGGGAAATGAGCTTTTCAGCATCGGCTGCGGTGAGGCCGCGAGGATCGGCCAGGCTCTGCTGAATCTGAAGGTAGCGGTTCAAATGGGAGATGTTGTCGGCGGAAGAGATGGTAATCGCAACAAAGGGTTTGCCGAGACTCGATTTGCCGATCTCGTCAAACTTGACGCGGTCGGGCGCGGCAGCGGCGACTTTTTGGAAATAGTCGACGACCTGCCCCCAATCGGCGAGCTTGCGATCCTCGCCGACGTGGAAACCGAGGACTGAATCGGGCGAAGGAACCTGGGCGAATGCGGGAGGGGCAAATAGCAATCCTAAGGAGAGAAAAACGAGTAAGGCACCGGCTGTGGCGGCGAGTAACGTTTGCCTGGTTCTCATTGCGGGTCTCCTCCGAAACACTGACTCTGCGCGGTTATGGCGCGGCGCAAGCTGCGACGCACAAAAACAAGAGGACCGACTTCTTGCTGCGAACACCAACGCCGCGGGTCGGCGTCAGGGCTTTAGCTGCTTCGCCAGAAATGCGTAGATCTCTTTGCGCGAACCGCGACCGAGTGCCGTATCAATGCGGTTGAAATGGTGGCCGCCCGGAGCGTTGTCGTAAATTTTGTATTCGAAGTTCTTGCCGGCAGCTTTCAGCGCATCGATCAAATGCTCCACTTCCATGACGTTGACATCTTCGTCGTTGGTGTTGGAGTGGAGCAGCAGGGGCGTGTTCAGCTCAGCCGCATGGGAATACGGCGAGCGGCGACGATACTCCATAGGATCATCTTCCGCTTGCTTACCGATGAAGCCGGCGAAGATATCGCGGTAGCCTTGGCTCTTATAACCCATGCGCATCACTAAGTCGCTTACCGGACAGCCGGCGTACGCAACCTTGTAGTCACTGGGCCAGCGGAAAATATTCAGCAGAGTGATGTATGCGCCGTGGCTCCATCCCATGATGCCGACGCGGTCGGGGTCGACATGCGGCAGATTGGCGAGGGCCCAATCACGCACGGAATGCACATCGTCAACTTCGGCACCACCGTAGTCGATCTGGTCGTAATACTCAGCGCCGTAGCCGGTGCTGCCGCGGTATTCCGGGACGACAACGACGTAACCCTGGTCCATCAGCTCACGAATGATGTGCACGTACGTCAGATCAAAATGGGCGTGTACACCGCCGTGGACAAACACTATGAGCGGCGCCTTCTGATTGGCGGTCAGTTTTTTCGGAGTGAACGAGTACAAATAAATGATCAAGGGAGTTCCCGCGCCCTGCCCGGTCGGATTCTTCATGCGGATCGGCTTGGAGCTGGCGATCAGGAACTGGTCGATGCCGGCGACATCGGAAAGCTTGAAATACCAGAGCGCTTCCTCGACGTGATTGCCCACTTCGTCGACGCTTTGCTCCGTAGGGCTCGGGCCTATGGGGCGCGGAGAAACGGATTCCTGAGCCGGCAAGCGCGCGGGCTGCGGCGTTTCTTGCGCGAGCAACGAACGCGGAATGAGTGCAAACGAAAAGACGACAACTACGAACCAAGCAATACGCTTCAAGACGGAGGTTCTCCAAAAAAACAGACTTCACCCGCCGAGATTCAGCACGAGGGGGCTTATCTTATGTCCCAATGCAAGATGGTGTCAAGCAGACCCCGTGTTTCGTGTCGTTAGCACATGATATGTCCGGTTGAGATAGCAAGTGAAGTGTCCGCTTGGCAGGCGGCGGTTGTAGGAGAGCATGGAAGGCATGTTTTCTTACACGCAGGCCGCGATGGAGCGGACG
>Ga0187862_10003958_pt1 | contig 14269 bp, 13 predicted proteins | sample June2016WEW_10_1_FD_133003 | JGI IMG/M metagenome (GOLD analysis project Ga0187862, IMG submission 133003) | Peatland microbial communities from SPRUCE experiment site at the Marcell Experimental Forest, Minnesota, USA - June2016WEW_10_150 | ecosystem: Environmental > Terrestrial > Soil >...
AAGCTCGTAGCTGATCATCTGGGCCGCACCCCGTATGCCCCCGAGAAGACCGTACTTCGAATTGGATGCCCAGCCGCCCAGCGCCACTCCGTAGACGCCAAGAGACGACATGGCGAAAACGAAAAGAAGGCCGATGTTCAAGTCGGTAACAACGAGCGGGATTCTATGCCCCCACAAGGTTATTTCCCCACCGAACGGGACCACCGAGAACATTAAGAAGGCAGTGGCGGCCACTACTGCCGGAGCGATCAAAAAAAACGCCTTGTCGGCCCCATCGGGCACGGTATCCTCTTTGGCGATCAATTTGACTATATCGGCCAGGGGCTGCAGCAGGCCGAAGGTCCCCGCCCGATTAGGCCCATAGCGAATCTGAAGCCGCGCCAGGAATTTGCGCTCCACCCATACCAGGTAGGCGGCGAGAACGAGCACGACTAACAGCACGATCGTGAGCTTTACGAACAGAATAAGAAATCCCGCAATCCAGGTCAGCATAGTCCCGCCAACAGTATCTACCGGTCGATGTCCGGCAAAATGATGTCTATGGACCCGATGATCGAGATGAGGTCCGCTATGCTCTCTCCAGCCGCCATTATCGGCAGTGTCTGTACATTGGCGAAGCCCGGCCCTCGCACACGCATACGGTACGCATAGCCGAGGCCGTCGCTGATCGCATAATAGCCGTGCTCTCCGCGTGGTACTTCCGTAGCCCCGTAGGCCTCCCCCACGGGAATTTTCATGCCCCTTGTCACATTGATAAAATGGTGAATAAGCGTTTCGATGTCCCTGAGCATCTCGCTTCGCTTTGGTATCGCATACCGGTAATCCTCAGTGACATAGCGGCCGGAAGGCATATTCCCGGCGGCCTGCTCGATAATCCTTAAACTCTGGCGCATTTCCTCGACCCGCACCTGGTAGCGCGCATAGCAGTCGCCCTCAGTCGCCGTGGGTACCTCGAATTCATAATTGTTATAGCCCGAGTAGGGAAACTTCTTCCGGAGGTCCCACTGAAGTCCGCAGGCCCGCAGATTCGGCCCGCTGACCCCCCAGTCCATCGCCTCATCCAGGGAGATGCGCCCGATCCCTTTTGTTCTGGCCAAAAAGATGGGGTTTTTCCCGAGCAGCTTCTCGTACTCACGCAGGCGGCGGGGGAATATTGCGACGAGGTCGTCAACAGCTTGCTTCCAGCCTTCGGGCAAATCGGCCGCAACACCCCCAATCCTTAAGTATTCGGGATGCAGCCTTCCACCGGTGATAAGCTCGATTATGTCGAGGATCATCTCCCGTTCGGCAAAAGTATAAAAATTCGGCGTCATTGCCCCCAGGTCTTGCGCGAAGGTCCCAAAGAAGACGAGATGGTTGCTGAGCCGGTACAGCTCCGCCAGCATGACCCGGATCGCCTGCGCCCGCTCCGGGACCTTGATGTCTGCAAGCGTCTCGACCGCCGTTACGTATGAAAACTCATTGCAACTTCCCGCAAGATAGTCGTTGCGGTCCGTGTAAGGGATATACTGATGCCAGCTCTGCCGTTCGCCCAGTTTTTCAGAGGCCCGGTGATGATAGCCAATCTCCAGGTCAAGCTCCCTGATCTCTTCTCCCTCAAGAGCGGCGATACAGCGCAAAAGGCCGTGAGTGCTCACGTGGTGCGGCCCGATATTCAGAAGGAACTCGCGCCTTCCGGTGAGCGTTTTATTGTCAAGGGCCGCAAGTTCGCCGGCATCCATAGGCTGGCGCATTCGAGCGTCGGAAGATGTATACGGAGGCATCTCCGTTGCCCGCCCCGGGTAGTCTTTCCTCAGCGGATGGCCCTCCCACCAGTCGGGCATCAGGATTCTCCGGAGATTCGGATGACCTTCGAATCGGATGCCGAACATGTCGAATACTTCGCGTTCGTACCAGTTGGCCGAAGGCCAGATATCGGTTACAGATCCGGAAGCCGGATATGCGCCGCTCAGACCGGATTTTATCCTCACGCGGCTGGCCGTATCGAAGGAGAGCAGTTGATAGACTACCGTAAAATCGGGATAGGGCTGCTTCACTCTCTGCGAGTAGAACTCGGCGGCCCCTGCGTCGCTGATCGCCTCCGCAAAACTTTTGTTCCAGATTCGGTCTCTTCGGCTGGATTCGTCGATTGCGGTGAGGTCGTCGAGCCGCTTGTATTTGGGTTTCGATTCGTATTTCAGGAAACGCAGGACGTCCTTTACACTGCCCTGGTCGACATGGAAGCTTAGCATATCCGATGGTTGAGGTTCCTGGCGCACCCTGTCCCCAAACCGCTCCCGCAGCTCTGCGGCAAGCGACTGGTCACCATTGGATAGCTGGATGCGGCGGGCCGGCGGCGCCCACATTATGTCGGATCTGCTGCCCCAGTGGTTAGTCCGTCCCGGCAGCACCGAACTGCCCCTGATCGATACGCCCTCATATCCGGGACCGCGCGAGTCCCCGGATTTGGTCACCCCATCTTTTAGCAGCGGCCTGTCCGTCCCCTGGGTCCCGCCTTCCAAATGAAATATTTTCCGGCTGGGCTTCTCGGTGGAGACGATCTTTTCCTGCAGAATGACGAGTCCTTCGAGAAGGGCCTCGGGACGAGGAGGACACCCCGGAACGTACACATCGACCGGAATGATCTGGTCAACCCCCTGCACTACGCTGTATACGTCGTACATACCGCCCGAATTCGAGCACGAACCCATGGAGATTACCCACTTGGGCTCGGGCATCTGTTCGTAGAGGCGCAGCACAATGGGGGCAATTTTTTTGAACACGGTCCCGGAAACGATAAGAAGGTCGGCCTGCCGGGGAGAAGGCCTCAAAACCTCGGCGCCAAACCGGGCCAGGTCGTATCTGGCAGTAAAAACCGTCGCTTCCTCGACAAAACAGCAGGAGAGCCCGAAGAACAAGGGCCAGAGGCTGTACTTGCGCGACCAGTTGACCAAAGTATCCGATAGACTCAGGAACCGGTCTGCTGACTTTCCTTGTAAACCTCTCTCCAATCGAGTCCTCCGTGTTTCCAGATATAAAACAGCCCGACAAGCAGTAAAATGATGAAAAACGACATCTGGACAACCCCGGCCAGGCCCACCTTCTCATAAACAACGGCCCACGTTAAGATGTATGCGCCTTCCACATCAAAGATCAAAAAGAAGATAGCAACCATATAGAAAGGGACCGGATAGCGAAAACGAGCCGACCCGCTCGGAATGATGCCGCATTCGTAAGGCCGCGATTTTTCTTCGCTCTTTTTCTTTTCTCCCACCCAGGCTGCGAGGAAAAGCTGTGAAGCTATGAAAGCAAACACCAGGACCGTGTAGACGGCCAGACTGAAAATACCTGGATCCCAGGGCGACATTGCTCCTTCAGCTATCGGCTGCACGAGACCTCCTCAGGATAGTTCGCCTCCCGCCAAAAAGCGGCAACGAATGCCAATCTAATAATTGTCCGGGCGGTGGTAAATGGCCGAGGTCCAAATTGACAAGTTTTAAAAGAGTTCCGCCACGGATGAAAAAAGGTTTTTCCCTCCAAGACCCGACGACGTCCGTTTAAACGGTTATAATAAATGATATCGCATTATACGGAGTTGCGTTCAAATCGGGTGCTCCTGCGAATGAGCCGGACGAGAATGCCGTAGGGACGGGGTTTATCCCCGCCCGGTCTTGAACGCATTTGGTATTCGATGAGACAATTCGAAAAGCTGGAAGGCCGCTAGGCTGTTCGGTGTCGGCAATCGTAGATGTGACGGTATTCTCAATTATGGGCCTGGCCGCCAATATATTCCGACGGACAGTCTATTTAGATCGTCTTTGAAAGTTTGGAAAGGAGAGGTGCAATGAACCTGTCTCACCTGCCGCACGAACCCCTGATAGCTTTGATTGCGGGCATTTTGATCCCGGTGATGCCAGGGTTTCCGAAATACATCATTGTGACCCGGACATTTTCAGGACGCACCACCATTTCCGGCAGTTGACAGCACCTCGACCCGGTAAAGGTTCGCGTTCGGGTGGCAACGCTTTCATTTCATTAGGCACAAGGACATCAGCAGGGCCATGATCCAAACCCATGTATTGAACAGAAAAAGGGCCACAGGGTACGAAGACCGGTCAATGGATTGTGAGCCGGTATATGCAGTATGTATAAACGGGAAGGCTTGAATAAGATAAGGATCGTAATTGTTTGAAATGATAGGTTTTCGCCGAATACATACGAAGGTACGCCAACCTCTTATACAGAAGGATACAGTCTATGTTTGCCGCTTTATACAGACTGTATAATCATTGTTAGGCATTCCCAGTGCGAGTCGAGCTGCCGTATCAGTTTCTTGCCGACCTCGTGCTCACTCTGCACGTCGCGGTTGTTGCCTTTGTCGTTGGGGGCCTGCTTCTCGTCATCATCGGCAATTTTCGCAAGTGGCAATGGGTCAACGCGTTCTGGTTCAGGCTCGCTCATCTTGCTTCAATCGCGGTCGTCGTAGCGGAGGCTTGGCTGGGCGCCACATGTCCTCTCACGAGCCTTGAGATGTGGCTGCGTGTGAAGGCCCGGGCAACAACTTACAGCGGCAGCTTCATCGAGCATTGGCTCCAGCGGGTGCTCTACTACGAAGCCCCATCCTGGGTGTTTGGCCTCGCCTACACCCTATTCGGGTTGCTCGTCTTGGCAACCTGGTGGTACTTTCCACCGAGTCGCAGGACCCAGCGTCAATGAAAGAGATGCCTAATCGAGTATCCGGAGGTTTTTCCCCCCGCCTCCACACCACCCGGCATGCTGGTCCGCCCGGGGTGGTTCACAGAAATCTACCGGGCCATAGTTCGACAACCAGTGCCCCCCCCCATTGATTACTACACCCGGGGTGCCAATTCGGTCGCGTCATCCATACTTTTTCGTCCGCCAAGGCTTGGGAGCTAAATGCAACTCAGCTCTCCTGGTCCTTGATATTTGGAGCCCTAAAAAGCTGAACACTTCCGGATTATTTCCGTTGTGTTATCCCGGCTGCTCAAGGTTCCAAGGTCCGGCAAGCCTTCATGATCAGCGAGCCTGGTCACCCCGTATGATGACAATGTGGGTTGGGTTGCCTTATCATAAAATCTGAACAACAACGGGAGAATCGCTATGCCAAAGATCGTTCGCTTTTACGAAACGGGAAGGGCCGAGGTACTCAAGATAGAGGAATTACCTCTCGTGGAGCCGGGTGAGGGCGAGGTTCGTCTGGCGGTTGAAGCCATTGGCCTAAACCGCGCCGAAGTCATGTTCCGGCAGGGACAGTACCTTGAAAACCCGGAGCTGCCCTCACGACTCGGCTATGAAGCAGCAGGAATCGTAGACGCAGTGGGGCCCGGCGTCAGCGGTATCCAAATTGGCGATCGGGTGAGCACCATACCCTCCTTTTCGATGGGGACCTATGGGGTCTACGGTGAGAGCGCGGTCGTTCCGGCCTACGCCGTGGCCCACTATCCGGGTAATCTGTCGCCTGTCGAAGGCGCTGCGATCTGGATGCAGTATCTAACCGCTTTCGGTGCGCTTATTGAATTCGGTCAATTACAAAAAAATGCATCCGTGTTGATCACCGCGGGGAGCAGTAGCGTGGCACTGGCCGCCATTCAGATCGCAAAGTCTGCCGGGGCATTCGCCATCGCCACCACTCGCGGCGCCGGTAAGAAATCTTTCCTCATGGGCGCAGGGGCAGATCACGTCATAGTGACTGAGGAAGTAGATCTGGTTGAAAACGTGATGGCCATCACTTCAGGAAAAGGCGTCAGCTTGGTCTTTGATCCCGTTGCCGGACCTTTACTGGGAAAACTTGCCGACGCTGCCGCTCCTGGTGCGAGTATCTTTGAATACGGTGCATTGTCGACGTTTCCAACCACCTTCCCTTTGTTCCCAGCGCTGGCCAAGGGTTTAACAGTGCGAGGTTACACCATGTTTGAGATTGTTAGGGACCCCGAGAGGCTTGCTCGCGGCAAACGATTCATCTATAACGGGATCGAATCCGGTGCGCTGAAACCCATCATCGACCGCACTTTCCCACTGGAAAGCATTGTTGATGCCCACCAGTACATGGAATCCAACCAACAAAAAGGGAAGATCGTGGTGACCGTCTAACAAGGCATACGGTCAGCCCTTGAAATTAGAAAATCGTTATTCCAATTTCCGCGTCAGTTTCCATTTGCAAGGGCTGGCCCCATTTATCACTTCCAATACCGTTTCCCATCAAACCAAATGGACAAGGGACCAAAGCGGTAGCTTTGGTCAATAAACGTGTCTACCCAATGTCCATCTTCGCAGACATAACATTTCTTTCCGTCGCAAGCATGAGCCCCAGTGGCAAACTTCTCGCCGCCCAGCCCGCACCATAGGTTTTGAATATTCATAATTTACCTTCTTAGGAAAACCGTTTGTTATCTTGTTTTCGCTACCCCCTATTATAACATGGTCCCGATATTATCAAGCCATAAATTGTACTTATTTTCATTGTTGGATTTATACTAACCCGACATGATTAAAACTGTTACGGTTGACCAATCACAATGTTTCGGAAGGGTTGATATTAACTGGATTGAAGTTTCATTTATGTGAACTAAAATGTAGTAGATTGATAATTAATTATTGAGAAGTGCTATGTTAATCCTAAACATTTGACAGTAAAGTACGCCATATCAACTTTCTGCTGCCTTTAACGGCAACCCTTTTTTCAAACAGATGCTACAGAGATGGCATAGAGGATCAGGTGGAGGTGATTGTGAAAGAGTCAATGGAAGAGGCATCCAAGCGGATTATACCCGAGGTCCCGTTTGTCGCGGAGATCAGAGTGGCTGAGGCATGGGGATGGAGATTTGAAAACAAAGATCCGGGTGGAACCCCATGAATTAACAGCTATTTCTGGAAGGAGCACCAGTACCTGAATAGTCAGTCGAAGGCAGCGAACAAAGCGTCGGCTTCGGCGTGCGGAGGTTAAATGGGCTGCGAATCGATCCGCTGATTAAGCGTGCGATCTCGTCGGGGCCATGGGATCAATGGCGCCGCTGACGAAAGCGAAGGCCACACAGCGGGCGTAATCGTCATTCAATTCCTCTTTGTTGAGCGTTTCCTGCTCGTAGCTCTCGCAATCCTGGCACGAAAAACCGGGCCATCTCTTGCGAATGGTGTAGTCGAGGCAGTCACCGTAACTTCGACAAAACACTTTACGCCTTACTTTCTCGGAACTCTCCACGGCCATGTAGCGTACAGGTCTTTTCACGATTCTCTCCTCAGATTTTAGGTCCATGTTCTTTGTGGTCCCAAAATAGCTGCGAATTCGACTGATTGAAATAAGGTGCAAACAGGATATTTTTCATACTTACGGCTGTATTTTCAGCCCACGAAATTTACGGGCAAGTAGAGGAACCCCTATTTATTGAATTATTCGTATCACCTTGTATCAATTAAGTTTCCCTTCACTTATCTAGTTTCGAAATCTGCTTGGTGGATACTGGAGCCCAGATTATCGGACCAGTGCATGACGAAATTGTTCTCGATGGTTCCTGATAGATTGGCAGGGAAGCTACCGTGATTCTCAAGGAGACCACGATTCTGGCGAGTGAAGCTTATCTCGGTAAAGTTTCGGTTGAAGTGGAAGTTACGATTGGGGAGACATGGGCAGAGAAGTAGAAAAAGCCACACCTCAGCTTCATGACGACCCCGGTTGTAAAATGTTATCGCCTCAATTCGATTTTCCGCGATTCACACCCCCTGTTTCCGATCTAGTCCGCACATGTTGGCGCCTCAGGGAAATTTACATATTAAAATCATAAAGCGTTATCCGTCGGGCTGTTTTGGAATTTCATGGATTGGCAAGCTATTTGATTTTGCAAGCTCTTGAAGAGTCTGGAGGGGATGGGGTGAATACTCCCGCCTGGAAGTTTTCCGCGGGCAATGGTATTGCGTCAAGTGGAAAGAGCGGCCATAATGGCTCGGCATGATCGGGACAGGTCTCGCATGCGCTGTTATTCGGGAAAACGTTTTAGGGCTTGGCCATATGCCGCATTCGCGCCGTCTTTTTATCCTGATAACATGTCTAGGGCTGATTGCTGCATTGTCGGCCCTGTGGCCTATTTATCGCTCCTTTTTGAATATCGATATCGATTTACTAGAAGGCTGGAACGCCTATTATGCCGATGCGGCAATGGGCCGCATGCCGCTCTACCCATCCAGCGGCCGGTTAATAACCAACAATTATCCGCCTCTGTCGTTCTACATCGTCGGCCTGCTGGGGCGAGTCATAGGCGATACGGTCCTTGCCGGGCGTCTGCTGTCAATGGTAGCCGTCGCCGTATGCGCAGCAGTCATTGCCCTGATAATTAGACGATTGGGGGGGACTGCCACCGCCGCGGGCATCGGCGCAGCGTATTTCACGGCAACCATGTGCCGCTTTTTCACCGACTATGTCGGGATGAACGATCCGCATCTGCTGGCTCAGGCGGTGATGGCTTTAGGTTTTTTGGCGTTTCTCCGGGCTATGGCGCGCAACAGGGGCTATGCGATGCCCATTCTGGTGATGGCGGTGAGCGGGTTCATCAAGCACTCTATCATCGTAATGCCGTTGACGGCCATGATATGGCTGGGCATCCACAGACCTAGGCAGATGTTAAGATCGGGATTATTTGCTTTTTGTGTCATTGCTGCCGGGTTTGCCCTCTGTTTTTGCGCCTTCGGCCCCGATTTTTTTGCAAACATGACGTCTCCGAGAGCCTTTTTATTAAAACATGCCTGGGGTGCGGTGGGGCATCTTCAGTGGGTGGTGGTGGGGCTGGTCACCTGGGGTTATGTCGGCATAACGCGGAGGGCCGATCCGGGAGTTCAGCTTTGCAGTCTCATGATCCTGCTGTCTCTCCTGGTTTTCTTCATTAAAAAGACAGGCGACGGGGTGGCCCATAATGCCCAGTTTGAGCTGGTCTTCAGCGTGGCTGTCGGCGTGGGACTGGCCTTCGCGCACGCACCGTTTCTTCCGCTCGCCCGGCGCTATTCGCCGGACACGTTGCGGTGCGTCCTGCTGCTTGCAATCTGTGTCCGGCTCGTTGCATCTACGCGCCTTGAGCCGGTGAGACTACTGGCTGACCCCGGTTTCCATGCCGAAATCGCCGCTCGAGAAAGGGCCATGTCAGCCACGATGGCCCGTATCAAGACCATTCCCGGAGATGTGGTCTGTTCCACGCTTGCATGCTACAAGGCCGGAAAGCCTTTTGTCGTCGATCCATTCAACTGCCGCCAGCGGATGATGGCCGGGAAACTTCCCGGCGATGCAATAGATAAACTCGTTGCGACCGGAAGATTGACGATCATAGACGAGAGCCCGCTTCTTACATGGAGTGCAAAGAAGTGAGCGAACCCGGCTTGCTTGCTTTCTTCGTCCGGGGAGAATGGCCGGTTTACCTTAAACTACTAAAGGCAGGACGCACTTGTGGAGGCCGGGCTTCATGTAACTTACGCCCTTGCACGAGGCGGCGCAGACGCTCTTTGAGCCTGCAAAGCAGTGAGGGCGAAATTTATTTGCCAGCGTATGTTGACGATTAGGAGAAAACGAGATGTTTAGACAACTCTCTATATGGCGTTATGCGGTGGGATATCCGGGACCTCTCAATATCTGGATCACTATTCACTGCTCACTCATCGCAGAGCGATGCGGTGACCACGCCGGCGACTTCCTCAATCTTCCCGAAGCGTCCAATTGGAATGCGGCCGGGTTTTGCCTCGATCTCCCGGACCATATCGGTCTCAATTAACGCTGGAGCAATGGTGTTGCATTCAAGTCCACCATTGATGCTCCAGCCACCCTTGATGGCATGGAGTGAGATGTCCTTCTTCTTTGCCGGCTCTACTATCTCAATGCATCAAGTTGGGTACAATGCGTGGTGAACCGCGCTTTGGAGTTGGATGCCGCTTGAAAAAACTTCCGTAACAACCCAAAAGTCCGCAAAACCATACAGTTTTTCAATAACTGGAAAAATTCGCCTTTATTACGCACAGTGTTGTATTCTGCCCAATTAGTGAGACAGTGTTTTTGAAATCGCTTGAATATCGACAAGGAGCAACAGGATGGTTTCAGGACAGGCGGGTTCTAAGACAAAAATAGCAGCGGCGCTGGTGGTGGTCTTCGCTTTGTGGACTGCTGCCGCTATCGCTGGTGTGAATGAAGACTTGCTCGAAGCAGCAAAGCGCGGTGATGTGCCTGCCGTCCAACGCTTCATTGCCGATGGGGCAGACGTCAATACAAAGGACGACAACGGCCTGACCGCATTGATAGCTGCCTCCTTCAATGGCCACAAAGAGGTACGGGAACTACTTGTAAGGGCAGGAGCGAAATAAGGTTCGTCCGGCAAATCAGGACCGCGACAGAACCTTTCCCTCTACGAGGCCGGGAAAAACCCTCAGCAGTTCAGTTCGCAGTACCGCATATTTTCCGGCCGGCTACTGGCAACTGACTTTCACGTGACTTATGAAATAAGAATAAGAGGAGCCCTTGAAGAACTCCCACAATTCCGGCCAGATAATATGGAGCGGCGCCCTTGCTGAATTCCTCGATCGCTTGTGGGCCTTCAGGTTGAAAAAGATATCCACCGCCGGATAGCCACGAGTTGTAAAAAGCGGTGTAGTGAATCGCCATTTTGTTTGTAGGGGCATTATGTCACTGCTCGGCAATATATTAGGACGCCGGCTGGCCTCTTGGGAAGCTGCAAAGCAAAAACTCAGCGTGTTCACCGGTGTGCCGGTGCTGGGATTGGATGCGATCGCCTCGATCGGGTACGGTCCCGAAGCCGCGCTCACGATGTTGTTGCCGCTCGGCGTGATGGGGCTGAACTACTTCCCCTTTATCATCCTCGCGGTCGTAGTGAACCTCGGCACCCTCTATCTGTCATACCGGCAGACCATCGCCGCATATCCAGACGGCGGTGGAGCGTATATTGTTGCGAAAGATAATCTCGGCATTCATGCCGGTTTATGTGCAGGGGTCGCTTTGCTCCTGGATTACCTGCTCAATGTTGCTGTGGGAATTGCGGCAGGGGTCGGCGCGGTGGTCTCGGCCTTTCCCGCACTCCATCCATACACTCTCACCATCTGCCTCCTGGTCCTTTTGACGCTGACAATTATTAACCTGCGCGGCGTTCGCGAATCGGGACTGGCTTTCGTCGTCCCGGTGATTGTGTTTCTAGGGTGTATGGCAGCGGTCATTCTCATCGGATTCCTCCGTGCCTGGCAGAGCAGCGGCCATCCGGTCCCGGCCGTACCGTTGCCGCCAATCCCGCGGGGGACTGCAACTGTGAGCGTCTGGCTGATCTTGGGCGCCTTCGCCAATGGCTGTACGGCAATGACCGGAGTCGAGGCCGTAAGTAACGGCGTGCCTCTGTTTCGGGAGCCGACGGTTCCCAATGCCCAGAGGACCCTGACGGTGATTGTGGCTATCCTCGGCCTGTTCCTGTTATGCGTCGCATATCTCTGTTCTGTTTACCACATTGGCGCGATGGATGAGCAACAGCCGGGTTATCAAACGATCCTCTCGCAACTGGTCGCGGCTGTGACTGGACAGGGTGTGTTTTACTACGTCGCCATCGCCAGCATCTTTATCGTCCTCACCTATTCGGCGCAAACCAGCTTTGCAGATTTTCCTCGTGTGTGCCGGCTGCTGGCGCAGGATGGTTTCCTGCCGCGCGCCTTCGCCGATCTCGGTCGGCGGCTTGTTTATTCGCAAGGCATTATCGTCCTGGCCGCCCTTTCCGGCCTGATCCTGATAGCCTTCGGAGGCGTAACCGACAGGCTGATCCCCTTATTTGCGGTTGGAGCCTTTAGTGCGTTCGTATTCTCGCAGGTTGGGATGGTGATGCACTGGATGCGCAAAACAGGCAAAAGAGTCCGAATTGCATTAGTTTTTAACGCGCTTGGCGCTGTGGTCACCGGCATTGCGCTAGTGGTCATCATCGCCGCGAAATTCGTCGAGGGCGCGTGGATGACTATAATCGTTGCGCCGCCACTCGTTTTGTTGCTTCTGCGAATCAGACGGCACTACAAAAAGATTGCCAAAGAGACAGGAGCGGCGCTGCAATTACGTTGTTCGGATTTGCAACCGCCTGTCGTGATCGTCCCGATCTATGGTTGGAACCGCGTCGCCGAGAAAGCCGTGCGGTTTGGCTTGCAGTTGTCAGACGACGTCACTGCTGTGCATATCAGCACTGAGGACGATGATGCGCAGGGGCTGCAAAAACTCTGGGCCGACAAAGTTGAGAAACCGGCGAAAGCTGCGAATTCCTCAATCCCACGCCTGGAAATCATCTCGTCACCCTATCGGATGCTCCAACAGCCGATTGTCGATTTCGTAAACAAAGCCAAAAAAGAAAAACCGGATCGGCTCATTGCTGTGATCATTCCCCAAATGGTGGAGCCGCACTGGTACCAGTATTTGCTGCACGGTTGGGACGCTGCATGGCTTAGGACCCTGCTCTTTCTGGAACGTGACCAGCGAACCGTGGTGATCAGTATTCCGTGGTATTTACGAGAAGAAACCGCATTAGGTAAGAAATAGTCTTTTGCTTTTCAATCAATTAATCGGAAAAAATCCCTGGATTCCGGCTTCCGAGACTGTGTCGCAAATGTAATGTTTTTCGTATTTCCGCCCTTTCCCCATGCTACTGTTTTTTCAGCAACACGAGTTAACATCAAAAAGGCCAGTTTAAGGCGGTCTTGATTCTCAAATGGCACTCCTGAGAGGCCATAGTGCCTCCATCTTGGCTCGAAAAGTGATTCCAAACATCTCTCCTGGACATTGAAATTTTGACGTCCCTGGCTGTTACCGCGGTGAGTCGCCATGGCTTTGATGTCGCGGCGGATTTCATCCAGAATGCCTCTCTTGCGACTGGCGAGGATATGAGCCTCAATGAATGCATCTTCTCCCCCCTCGGGGGAAATACCGATTTAGATCTCAGCATTACCGCTTGCCTTTCTCCCGGATCCAAGCATATATTCATTGCAAGCTGGCAATACCACCAGCCATCACAGTGGAGGGTTCATGAAGGAGGTCCTGAAGCCGCTGAAATCAGAGAGCCTGGTGGAGGTATTCATCTCGCGGTTCGAAGACCTGATCCTTACCGGCAAGCTCGCCGTCGGCCAGAGGCTCCCCTCGGAGCGGGAGCTGGCGCTGCAGCTCGGGGTGAGCAGGCCGGTGGTGCACGAAGGCCTGGTGGACCTGGCTGCCAAGGGCCTGGTAACCTTGAAGCCCAGGGTTGGAACTGTGGTGAACGATTTTCGCAAGGAAGGGTCGCTGGCCGTCCTGAACTCCATCATTAACTACCAGCAGGGCGCGCTCGACGAGAACCTAATGGAGAGCCTGCTGCAGACGAGGCTGCTGGTTGAGACCGAAACCACCAGGCTTGCCGCATCGCATCGGACGGACGAGCATATGAAAGAATTCCACCTGATTGTGGATGCCGAAGAAAAGGCGAACCCCAGGGACCTGAAGAGGGTAACCAGGCTCGACTTCGCATTCCACCACCTGATGGGCATTGCGTCGGGAAACCTTATCTACCCGATGCTCATCAATTCGTTCAAGCCAGTATACATGAACTTCACCTCCCTCTTCTTCTCGGACCCGAAGATGGCGACCGAAACCGTGCAATTCCACCGGAGGCTGGTGAAGGCTATCGAAGACAGGGATTCGGACAAGGCGACGTCCATCATGCAGGAAACGCTTGCACACGGCGAGCGTCACCTGCGGACGATCCTCGCCGAAGCACAGAGGAGGTAGGCCATGAGCATGGCGGAAGCATTGCAGGTCGGGCAAAAGATCAAAGAGCCGAAGAACCTCTCCCCGAGGATCGCCTGGCTGCGGGACTACTACTTTCAGGGCGCGAAGCGTGCATGGAACAACGAGTTCACGGCCTGGACCACCGGTGCGGAATGGGACGTCGTGTTCGATGAGATTACCTACTACATCGTGCCCGAGACATACACGTTCCTCCAGACCTTCGGGTCTTCCTTCAAGCAGGCTGCAAGGCCCGTGACGCTTCACCCCGAATTTTGGGCGTGGAGCCTGCCGGAACGCAAGGCGTGGTTCGTCAAAGAGGTGATGGTGAACTACGTTCCCCGGGAGATCCTGCCAGGCGACCTCATCGCAGGGAGCCGCTTCAATCTGCAGACATCCAAGTGCTGGACGAAGAAGGAGGCGAAGGAACGGAACAGGCTGGTGTACGGGAAGAAAGGGGCGCGATCCTCCATGAAGTGGTTCCACGACCACGGCTACGGCAACTCCGGAGCCACG
>Ga0187862_10003962_pt1 | contig 14259 bp, 12 predicted proteins | sample June2016WEW_10_1_FD_133003 | JGI IMG/M metagenome (GOLD analysis project Ga0187862, IMG submission 133003) | Peatland microbial communities from SPRUCE experiment site at the Marcell Experimental Forest, Minnesota, USA - June2016WEW_10_150 | ecosystem: Environmental > Terrestrial > Soil >...
CGGCTGCCCTATGTGCAGGCCTATAACCTGGACGTGCAGAAGTCGCTGCGCTGGGGCGTGGTGCTCAACGCGGGCTACAACGGATCGATGGGCTCGCGGCTGGACGTGAAGAGTTCGCCGCGCCGCAGCCTGAGCAGCCCCAATACCGACTTCGACCCCGCCACCGGGCTCCCCATAGCCATCTTCAATTACGAGCAGGCAGCGGGTTTTTCCCGCTTCAACGCGGGCACGCTGCGCGTGAACAAGCGATTGACCCACGGCATTGCGCTGGGCGCGAATTATCAGTACTCGCACTCCATCGACGACTCCACCAGCTCCGTGCAGAACTGGCAGGACATTCAAGCCGAGGAAGGAAACTCGAGCTTCGACGTCCGCCACAAGGTCAGCGGAACCTATCTCTATGAACTGCCCTTCGGCAAGGACAAACTCTGGGTGACCAGCGGCGCGGGCGCGCACATCCTGGAGGGCTTCTCCATCTCCGGGACCTATAGCATTGCCACCGGCACGCCGCTCACGCCCTACTACCCGGCAGCGGTTTCGGACGTGGCGCACGGCACGACCGGCAACCTGCGTCCCAATACCGTGCCGGGCGTTTCGCCCACCGCGGGAGGCGGTCGGGCGAAGGCGTGGTTCAATGTGGCGGCCTTTCAGCAGCCCCAGCCGGACAGCTTCGGCAACGCCTTCGGCAATGTCTCGCGCAACTCGATCGCCGGGCCGGGGACCATCCAGAACAGCATGTCGCTGGCGAAGACCATGCAACTGGGAGATACGCGCAGCATGGAGTTCCGCGCCACGGCCGCGAACGTCTTCAACACCGTGCAGTACTCCGGCGTGGATTCGAGCTTGACCTCGCCTACCGCCGGGCAAGTGATCTCTGCCGGCGCCATGCGGTCGTTCCAGTTCACGGGGAGATTCAGGTTCTAGCGGAGCAGGCCGCTCCGCGCATGCGCTGGCGCGGGGCTGCGGCAAATCTCTTCTGGACGGCCGTCTGTGGAGACTCAGATCTGATTTCCTTTTGCTTTAATATAAATACTTAGGCATATTGTGATACTTTATTTGCATGAGCCTCAACCACCTGCTGCTCGGCGTCACTCGCGATGGCGTAACCGGCTACGAGATCAAGCGCGCCTTCGAAGAGGGGTTGCGGCACATGTGGAATGCGGAACTGAGTCAGATCTATCCCGCGCTCGAACGGCTGGAGGAGCGGGGCCTGCTGACCAGCGCTAAAGCGCCCGGCGAACGCGGCTCGGCGAGGCGCGTATACAAGCTGTCGCCGCAAGGTCAGGCCGAGTTGGAGCTCTGGCTCTGCGCCGACCCCGTTCTGCACGACGAACGCCATCCGTTTCTGGTGCAACTGGCGCTGCTGGGGGGGCTCAACGACTACCGGCAGACGCTCAAATACTTCTCCGGGCTGGAGGCATTGCTGCGCTCCCGGTTGCAGGCGATGGAGTTCCTGGAAGAGAAATGGCGGCGGCACGATCCGTCCTATCCGGAGGTCGGCGGAGCAGCGGAGTTTCACATGCAACTGACCCTGGAGTTCGGCCTGGCCAGCGCGCGGGCCGGCCTCGAGTGCTGCCGGAAGGGCAGAAGACGAGTCGAAATGCGACTGAAGGCGGCGGAAGGAACGAGGGAAAGCCATGAGCAAGAGAGATAGGAACTCCGAAATCTGGCGCGGCAAATGGGCCGTCGTCACCGGAGCCAGTTCCGGCATCGGCAAGGCGATCGCCGAAGAGCTTGCGGCGCAGGGCGCGCATCTGCTGCTGGCCGCGCGCAGGCTGGACCGCCTGAACGAGCTGGCTGTGTCTCTCGAAAGCAAGCATGGGATTCAGGCGAAGGCTTTTCAGGCCGATCTCAACGACCCGCAGGCTCCGGAGCGGCTCTTTGCATTCACGAAGGAGCAAAACCTGACCATCGATGTGCTGGTCAACAATGCGGGGCTGGGCCGCTACGGCGAGTTTTATGCGAGCGGCCTCGAAGCGCAGCTCAGCATGGTTCAGGTTCATTGCCATGCGGTCGTGCACCTGACACATCTCTTCCTTGGCGGGATGGTGGAACGCCGCTCGGGATACATTCTGATCCTCGCCTCCACGAGCCTGATCCCCGCGCCATATATCGCAACCTATGCCGCGACCAAGGGATTCGACCTCCTGTTCGCCGAGGGGATTGCGGAGGAGGTGGCGCGTTACGGAGTGCGCGTTTCAGCCCTGTGCCCCGGCCCCACCGCATCGGAGATGGTGATGACGAAAGATGGAACTCCCGCTGAGCAGCACTCCTCGCTGCAAGCGGCGGAGGCTGTGGCCCGCGAGGGTTTGCGGGGATTGGCGAAGGGCAAGCGCTACATCCGGCCTGCGCTCTCGGACTGGCTGACGGCCAACGCTCCGCGGTTCTTGCCCCGAGCCACCGTCAGCGGGGCAATGGAGCGAGTCTACCGCCCAAAGCACTTGGGAAGCGTTCGGCCAAACGCTGCAAGAGACTGAGAAACTGCATCCTCTCGCGCATGAGACAGGTTCCGGCATCGGCCATGAACCTTCGTGCTTCAGGAAGCAGGATGCGCAAGAAAGACTACCGCCCCAGCACCGCATTTTGCGCGGCGAAAATCTCTTTCAGTCCCGCCTCGGCCAGATCGATCAGGTCATTCAACTGGCGGCGCGAGAAGCTACCCTTCTCGGCCGTGGCCTGGGTCTCGATCAAGCCGCCGTCGGCCCTCATCACCACGTTCATGTCCACCTCAGCCTGGGAATCCTCCTCGTAACAGAGGTCGAGCACGGCCGTTCCGCCCACGATGCCGACCGAGGTGGCGGCCACCAGTTGCCGGAGCGGCGAGGCCTTGAGCGTTCCGGCCTCGACCAGGGCGTTCAGGCCCAGGGCCAGGGCTAGGGCCGCGCCGGTGATGGCCGCGGTGCGCGTTCCGCCGTCGGCCTGAATCACGTCGCAGTCGAGAATCACCGTCCGCTCGCCCAAAGCCTGCATATCCACAACCGAGCGCAGGCTGCGGCCGATCAGCCGCTGAATCTCATGCGTCCGGCCGCCGATCTTGCCCTTCTCGCTCTCGCGCGGGGTGCGGGTGACGGTGGAGCGGGGCAGCATGGCGTACTCGGCCGTCACCCAGCCGCGGCCGGAGTTGCGCAGCCAGCCGGGCACGCCCTGCTCGATGGTGGCGTTGGCCAGCACCCGTGTGTTGCCCAGCGCAACCAGCACCGAGCCTTCGGCGGTCTGGACAAAGCCGGGGGTGAGAGTGAGCGGACGAAGCTGGGCGGGAGTCCTGCCGCCGGGACGGAAAAAGACGCCGGGGGTGTGCATAGGGGGATTGTACGGGAAGCGGGCCTGCGGGTCAGCGCTGAGGAGGGCCGGTTTCAAAGCGGGAAATGGGCGCAATTAGGACCCGAAACAGGAATGGCGGCCTAAGCGGTTGAAACGGAATGGATTAACTCGATTCATGCGGGCAGCCTTCTTGCCCTGTGTTCCATTTTGGGAGACGCAGCCCCAAATCAGCTCCGCGCGACTGTCCGGGAATTGGACAGTAAGCCTTTCCCTTATCAGGAACTTAGCCAAGCTGTTCTAGTTTGGCACGCCACGTGTAATAGAAGAGGACAGAATCCGGGCGCAAGGCAGGAACGGGAAGAGGGGTTAGGGATTAGGGATTAGGGGTTAGGGAACAGGGAGAAGGGGAAAGCGGGAAGGACCGGACAGGAGAAGGAGAGGCTATGCGGCAAGCGGAACAGGCGGCGGGATTGGGCGGAGCGGAGCGCAAGCGGGTGGAAGCGGTGGTGGAGACGCTGGCCAACCTGCGCAGCGAGGGCGAGAACCTGGCGGAGGTGGCGCACGACGCCAGGAACATGGTCACGGCGCTGGGGCTCTACTGCGATCTTCTGGAGGAGCCGGGGGTGCTGGCTACTCCGTACAGTCATTACGGAAACGAGTTGCGGCTGGTGGCTGCGGCCAGCCGCCGGCTGGTGGAAAGACTGGTGGTGCTGGACACGCGCGAGGCTCCGGGGGCGGGCGCCTCGCCAGGGGGCTGGCGCGAGCTGGGAACGCTGCCCGCGATGACGGCGGATGCGGCCAGTCACGGCCGGCCGGGGCAGTCGCGGCGCTGGGATCTGATGCCGGCCGAGCCCATCGACAGCCTGGCCGCGGAACTGCTGGCCAACCGCAATCTGCTGGCTGCCCTGGCCGGGCCCGCGATTACCCTGACTGTGGACACCGAGGGGGGCGATAGGCCGGTGCGGCTGACGGGAGAGGATCTGACCAGGGTGCTGGTCAACCTGGTGAAGAACGCCGCCGAGGCGATGCCCACGGGCGGGCGAATCGCGTTGGGCCTGCACGAGTTTCATGCCGGAGCGGAAACCGCGCCCTGGCTGGTGCTGGCCATTGAAGACAACGGGCCGGGCATCCCCGCAAAGGCGCTGGAAAAGGTCTTCGAGTCCGGCTACACGTCCCGCTCCCGCGGCGCTCCAGCGAATGGAGGCTGGGCGGGAACGCATCGCGGGCTGGGTCTGGCCATCACCCGTTCGATCGTCGAGGCGGCGGGCGGTCGCATTCACGCCGCGAGCCGCACCTCCCCTGGGGCGCGCTTCGAGATCGAATTGCCCGTTCGGAGCCGCTAAGCGAGAGTCACCGGCAGGGGGCGAAACCGGCGATCCAAAATCCAGCTTACCCAAGCACGCATGAGGCGAATACAATGCTCGAAACAGTTCTGACTTCGAGGAACATGGAGTTTATCCCCCAACTCGCGGAACCGGCGGCGCGGCTGCACCTGCTGGTGGTGGACCCGGACGCGGCCATCCGCTCGGCCTGCGCGGAGATTGCCGCCAGCCTGGGCTATGCGGTGGAGAGCACCGGCGAGCTGGGCCAGGCGCGCAGCCAACTGCGCGGCCGGGCGGCCGACATTCTGCTCGTCAACCTGCCGTTGGGAAGCAACCAGGGGCTGGAGCTGGTCAGCGAGGTAAAGACGCTTTACCCCGCTACCTCGGTCATCGCCATGACCTCCTCGGGCTCGGTGAACCCGGCCGTCGAGGCGATGCGCTGCGGCGCCTCCGACTACCTTATGAAACCCTTCGCCATGGACGAGCTTTCGACGGTGCTGGACCGCGCCGCCGCCAGCCACCTGACCGATACCGCCACCCGCCAGTTGCGGGAACGGCTGCGGCTCTCGCAGGGCCTGGGGGCCATGATCGGTCGCTCCGTGGAGATGGAGAAGCTCTACCGCATCCTTTCCAAGGTTGCCCAGAGCTCGCATCCGGTGCTGGTTCTTGGCGAGAGCGGCACGGGCAAGGAGCTGGTGGCGAGGACCATCCATGCCTACGGGCCCAACTCGCAGAAGCCCTTCCTGCCGGTGGACTGCGGCTCGCTGGTGCCCACGCTGATCGAGAGTGAGCTCTTCGGCTACGTCAAGGGCGCCTTCACCGGGGCCAACCGCACCAAGGACGGGCTGCTGGTCTCCGCCGAGGGGGGCACGGTCTTTCTGGATGAGATAGGCGAGCTTTCGCTGGACCTGCAAGCCAAGCTGCTGCGCGCCCTTCAAGAGAAGGAGGTGCGGCCGGTCGGAGCCACCCACCGCATTCCCATCAAGGCGCGCATCGTGGCCGCCACCAACCGCGATCTGGCGGCGATGGTGGAGAAGGGCTCCTTCCGCAAGGATCTCTTCTACCGGCTCAATGTGGTGAATCTGCGGCTGCCTTCGCTGCGCGACCGCCGCGAGGACATACCGCTCCTGGCGGCGCACTTCTTGGACCGCATCAGCCGCGAGCACGGCGCCAAGTTCACCCTCAGCGACGAGGCACTGCGCACCATGATGCGGTACGATTGGCCGGGCAACGTGCGCGAGCTGGAGCACTCGGTGGAGCGAGCCTGCGCGCTCTCTTCCGGTCCGCTGCTGCAACTGGGCGATCTGCCCACGCAGTTGCAGCAGCAGGGTCTGGAGGCCAGGCGCGCGGCGGCCGCCTTCGGCGAGCCGGCTCGGGAGAGCGGCGCGCCCGAAGTCAGGACGCTCGCCGATCTCGAGCGCCAGGCCATCTTGGGAGCCATTCGCACTCTCAACGGCGACAAGCTGCAGGCTGCCAAGCTGCTGGGAATCGGCAAGACCACTCTCTACCGCAAGTTAAAGGAATACGGCATCGCCGACCCGCTTCGGGAAGAGTAAGAAGAAGCAGCTTTTAGCTCTTAGCTTCTTCCCGATGTCGCCGGCGGCTGAGGTCATCCTCGAACGTCGATCCTCGCGCAGAAGGCTAGAAGTTGAGGGCTAAGAGCTAGGAGCTATGCACTGCAAGGAACGGAACAAGGAGCCGGGAATGAGCATTCTGTTGGTGACCGGAATCGAAGGTGCCCGCAACTGCGCCGCCGTTGTGGGCGCGCAACTGGGCATGGAAGTTGAAGTGGCGGAGGGGCGCAAGGCCGCGCTGGCCGCATTGCGCCGCCGCGAGTTTGCCGCCGTGGTGATGGATGAGACCATGGCCGAGTGCGATCCCTCCGCCGCCGAGACGGTATGGGATCGGGCCGGCCTTGCGATTCCCATGCAGATCAACTTCGCTCTCTCCGGGGCGGCCCGGCTGATCCGGGAGATTCGCGCCGCCCTTCACCGCCGCGAGCGGGAGCAGATGCTGGCCCGGCGGGCCGCGGCCGCCGCCATCGAGAGCGAGCTGAAGACCACGGTCGCGGGCCTGCTGCTGCACTCCCAGTTGGCGCTCTCCGGCAGCGAGGCCTCCTCTCCCATCGCCGAAAGGCTGCGCATGGTCGCCGATCTGGCCGGCAGCCTCCGCCAGCAGTTGAGCGCGCCCTTGCAGATTCGCGGGGACACAGCCGCCTGACCGCCTGCGACCCCCTGCGGTGGGGGCGCCTGCGGTGCGGCCAATCGCGCCTTCGGCGCATTCCGCACCCAAGAGAAGGCCTGGGCGGAATTCTTCTCTCCCAGCCTGCGCGGCGCGTCGGCAAAGACAATTCATTGCATTGCACGTCCGCCGCGGCGGACCGGGACGAACCTGTCCCGGTGTCTTTCTCGTGCGAAATCAAACCGGTACTACAATGGGGAATCTGGTTGCCGTCGAGCTTCGTGGTGCAGTAAGTCGGGCAACATATGTTTATCCGCCACGCTGGCCGCGGTTGTCGCCACCGAATGAACCACCGTCTCCTTGCTGTCCACGCCGATGTGCGCCTTGGCCCCGAAGTACCACTGGTTGCCTTTCTTGGTCTGATGCATCTCAGGGTCGCGCTTGCCGCTGGAGTTCTTCGTGGACGAGGGCGCATGAATAATCGTCGCGTCTACGATGGTGCCCGTGCTGATGCGAATGCCCTTGCTCTCCCGGTAGCGGTTTACCGCGTCCAGCATCTCGCCGCACAGATCGTGCTCTTCGAGCAAGTGGCGGAAGCGGAGGATCGTGGTCTCATCTGGCGCCGCAGCCACGCCCAGATCCACTCCGGCGAAGCGGCGCAGCACGGGCGACTCATAGAAGGCTTCCTCCATCCCAGGGTCAGACAAGCCAAACCACTGCTGTCCGCCGCGGCGGATAAGTCCGAAGCATGATCACAAGTCCAACCGGCTGCCGGCCGTTGCCCGCTTTGGGGTAATGAGGCTCAACCAGCGAAAGCAGCTCGGACCACGGAACCACCTGATTCATCTGGTCCAGAAACAGCTCCCGCTTGCTCTTGCGGCCATGCTTCTCAAAACTCGCCGGCGATGCCAGTGTCTGCTGAAAACGCGCCATTCGCTTCATACCTATAGTTTATTCAAATATGACGCGAGTTGCAGACTTGTGCAGAGGTTCCCCGGAGCGAAACCGTGAGCCGGAGCGGCCGGGTTTGGCGCGCAGAATCGGAGTTGCTATACTGATGGAGTTGCTGCAGCGCACGGTGTACGGACTCGCAGCCCTCTTCCGGCGGCGCCGGATTCCGCGCAGAGCAGTTGCAATTCAAGGGTTTGCCCTGAGGCCAGATAGCTCAGTGGTAGAGCGCGGCCCTGAAAAGGCCGGCGTCGGCGGTTCAATCCCGTCTCTGGCCACCACATTCTAAAACACTTAGCGGCAACCAAAGAGTTAAGGTTTTAGCCGCGGGAACAGTACGGGAACATCCTTAAGCGATGTCCTCTTTGTTCCCCTTCTCTTGCTCCATCTGCTTCCAGATTTCCCGAGCTGTGCTGCCGGTTCTGGCGAGGTGTTGCCAACGGGATTGCCGCGGCGGTGCTGACGGTCAAGGTTGAGGTGCCCGGGAATGTTCGTCTGCGGCGTGCTGCGCATCGATTCCGTCGGGCTGCCGCAGACGTAGCAACGAGAAGTTGACCTGCCTGGTGAATCCACCGAAGGGCGTGAGGGTATGCGTCGAAGTCTTGCCGGAGGAGGCGGCGACAAGGATGCTTCCGTCGTTGTGAGTGCAAAGCGCTATTTTGACGTTGAAGCTCCGCTGACAATCGCCTCCAAACCCAGCGAGTGAATGAATTGACCCTCCGCGTCCCGTCCGGTAAGAAACACGTAATAGCTTCCGTTCCCTGACGAAGCCGGGGCATTCACTGTCAACACGGAGACGTTGCTGCCGCCGCTGGTAAGGGAATCCGAGGCGCCGAGATTCAGCGTGCACGTTATCCCCGAGGCCGTTAAGCAGGTGTAAGTTACGGTTCCCGCAAAGCCATTTATGGATGTGAGCAGGATATTATCCGTCGCGCTGCCTCCGGAAGGTACGGAAATATTGATAGTGACGGGAATCATGCTGAAATCGGAGAGCGGATTGGAGAGGTTGAGGGTAGCAGTGGACGGAAGATAATTCGAGTCGCCGCTGTAGTGGGCGGTGATCAGGTTCGTCCCCTGCGGCATACTCTGGCTGTTCATCTGGAATGAGAAAGGGGTTGTGCTCCCGCTATTGGGAGGATAAAGGGTAATCGTTTCTAGAGTATTTCCAGAGGAGTAGAAACTCACACTGCCCGTAGGAGGGGGGTGCCGGCCTTGCCGGTCACCATGCCGGAGACAGTGATTGCGGCGAAGGGGGGGTGGAGATGGAGCGCTTGCGGTTACCTTAAGGCTCGAAGGCTTTCCCGGGTCCGCGGCGTCTATGAAGAAATTTGCCACCATGTTTTCGGAACCGTAGTTGAAATCCGTGGGGACGAACTCGACTAAGACCCAGTAGGTTCCGACGGGTGTGTTTGCCGGAATTACGACGGTGGCGACGCCCTCCGCAGCTTGATAATCCATCATGTAGCCCTCCTGGTCCATTAGAGAACCGGTGAAGACAGCAGGCGACAGTGTGGCCGAGATAGGAACGCTGAATGGAGCTCCGGACAGGGTGACCCATCCAGTTGGAGCGGCAGCGGTTTTCGAGTAACTAATTTGGTTGACAACCTGAATGATGAGGACTGTCGGTTGCCCGTAATCGCACAGTGGATAGTTGTTAGAACCTTCTTGTACGGAGAGTCCATCGATGGACGCCAGGATCGAATAAAAATTATTCGTAACGGTAGTGAAGTTGACCGCGGAAGCGGTGGAGGGCGTGTAACTGGGGTCGCCCGAGTAGCTGGCGGTAACGGAATGGCTTCCCACCGGAAAGGGGGCAAGATACTGCGCAACCCCCGCCGCGTTCACCGGGACGGTACTGACAGGAACTCCGTTGTCGGAGAACACGACGGTGCCAGTGGGGATGGTGGGGTTGGGACAACCCTGGAGCGTCATCGTGCAACTGATCCCGGCGATCTGCGCGGTGGCCAACATCTGTACGCCGTAGAGCAACTCATTCATAGGCCAATCTGAATAGGGATATGGGTACGGGGTCATGGAGTAGGAAAGGATGCTTCCTTCAGGACTCACCGTAATCTGCGTCTTTGCGGAGACGCTGGGTGCATTCTTGCTGTCCCCGCTGTACCGTCCCCAGATATGATAGGTGCCGCCCGGCAGATCGACCAGACTGGAAGAAAAGGCGCCATTGGTCAAATTGAGCGTTGTCAATCCTTGCTGCAAGGGTGTCGGGCTGTCGGTCATCAAAGGCACTTCGCCCATCGGCGTGCCGCTTACGGCTGTAACTGAGCCGCTAACCGTAATCACGGATCCGTGGGTGAAAGTGGTCGAGGATGGCGTGAGGGTAGTGGTGGTGGAAGCAAACTTGATGCGGTTCCAGTTCGTGACGAGCTGGTTGGCGTCGATGGTGCCCAAGCCCGTAGCCAGGTTATACCCAGGGGCAGCGTTGTATTCGGCCGTAGCACCGGCGCCAATCTGGCCTTCCGTCGCGGCGCCATAGGTTGGGTCGTTTACTGTAAAGGGATTGGCGACGGGAATGCAGTCCAGGGGGGAAACGTCCCTTGTTGAGTAACGACCGTGGTGATGTTGCACGGAACCGAATTGGTGCCATGAGTTACGTCATGGAAGGCGGCCGGAAACTGCGCTTTCATTGGGTACAACGTGAAGTTCGCCTGCCCCTGGCGGCCGAATTTCTGATTGACCAGGGCCATGATGCCGGCAAAGGCGGGCGACGAAATGGAGGTTCCGCCAAAGCCGCCGATTTGAATGGAAGTGTTGCCGGTTACGGGCATGCAATCGCCGTCGGACATGCAGGCGGGATAGTGGCTGAGGTTCGAGCCAACGCTGGCGAACAACGAAACGTCGGGGATATCGCGCACCCCGTCTGCGGGAACACCGGCGCCGGACTGCCAGGCGGGCTTGGTGTAGCCGGCGGTGCAGGTGGCCCAGCCGCCATTCGTGTACGTACCGCTTCCCGATATGCAACTGCTGGCTCCGCCGCTGCCGGCCCAAATCGAGGAACTTCCGTTCGTTGGCGCGTAGATGTTAAGGCCATATTGGCTGCCGTTCCAAGGCTGCTCGGGGACGACCTTCAGCAGAGAAGCTTGAGGAAGCACAGTAGGGGTTGTGTTCCAGTAAGTGGCCAACTGGCTGCCGAGGGCATTCAGGTTCGCATAGTCGCTGTAGTAGAAATCCGTGCCGCCGACCGCGACGTCGTAAGGCGTAGAGGCAAAGCCGTTGACGCCGGCGCCCTCCACTGCATATTCCTGAGTATCGAAGTTATCGCATCCAGCCGAGCCATCGTCACTGGAGGCAATCATGACGGTAATACCCTGGGCGGCAGCTTGCTCCCAAAGGTCGCTCAGGAAAGCGTTCGTGGATTCAAGACCCCGTTCGCATTCAGTGACACTTACGCTCATTACCGGAGCGATGTTGCTATAGACGGCGTGTTCGGCGGCAAGAAACAACCCAGGTTCGGCATACGAATCGGCGGCGATGACCAGATAGATGGTTGCGTTGGGCGCCACTGCTCCGGCCCACTCAACGTCGAGATAGGCTTCCCCGGACGCATCAGGGGCTATGATCCCAGGGTCGTCGCCGTCAATGATAATGCGCAGGTGATTCGAAGGCAGGCCGAAGAGGGCCCGAAAAAGGTTGACCTCCTCAATATCGATATTGGATGAACCGACAATGGCAATGCCCTGGTCGGTCCCGTTGATGCCGGACTGGTAGAGCGGGTTCAGGTCGTATTGTATGGCGAAGTCGGCCGGGGCCAGCGGAAAGTTCGTCGCGCTGCCATCGGTCCTGACAGGCGTCGCCTGGTGCGTCCGCTAATTATAGTTCATCTTTCCGAGATCGTGAATGCGACTCTTGATCGGGAAGTTGTTGAGGGAGACGAATCCGCCTACGACCGGCGCGAGCGCCGCTGGAATATCGGGATCGCCGGCGTTACCGTAATGGGTTTGGCCGCCGACCTGATAACTGTGGATCGCGGCATGGAAAGCTTTGCGAAATTGACCGGCGTTGCCGCTGAACTCGAGGGTCTGCTTGCCGGGATTGACTTGTTTGACGGCAAAGCCATGCGACTGGAGCCAGGACTCGACGGTGGCAATGTCCTCGTCCGACGGCCCGAATTGCTGGCCAAACTGCTCCGGCGTGAGCCATTGGTGGTAACTCGAACTGCCCGGAGTATGCAAATCCTGGACAAGCTGATGCAGGGCCTGTTCCTGGCTGTCGCTGCGCCGCAGCACCAAGTGGATTCGCTCCAGCGGAAGGCTCTCGGGCGCCTCCCCGAGATCGTTGGCTGCGTTGGCCAGCGGATGGACTGTTCCGTTGAGGACGACGCGGGTGCTTTCGTCGATCGGTTGCGTGATCCTGCTTGCGACGGCCGCCTGATCCGGAGTCGCGGCTGCCTGACACAGAGCCAGGGCTACATTGAGAAAGGCCGAGACCAGCATCGCGCAAACGACAACGCAAAGAGTGCGAAGACTTAACGAAGATGTGGGCTTCATCCGGAGACATCCCTTCCAGCTATTGGTTAGCTCGGAATTTCAGCGGCTTCCGCGCAGCCAGTAGGGTCTGGCGCATTCTCGGGTTTGGTGGAATGCCGCGCGAATGCGAACGTTCGCGCTTCCCACACCGCAGGAACTGTGAGCATGCTTTGAACGAACTCTCTGTCACGGGGGCCCAGAAGACCCCGGCAGTCCGCGACTTTTGCCGGGGCGAAATCCCGCGCATCGGGAGCAAGAAAGAGGTCGCGAAGAAGCATGGACCGCTTCTCCTTCACAAAATCTGCCGGCGTCTCGCGCTTGTTCGCGGTTGGCCTGAAAGCTGGGGGCAAGTGGGCCAGGAACGATGAATTCACGATGAATTCAGAAGCGATGCAATTGTGAAAGCCTGTTACTTGCTTGCAGTCCTTCCCGGTCTTACGGTAAAAGAGCGGCGCTGGGGGAGGCGGGTATGACCCCTACCCAGAGCGCCTAAGGCCAAGGACGAACATCGTTTTTTGGTGTTTACCCGGTATTGCGAGCAACGGAGGAAAAATGCCTCACGATTCTCGAGAATATCTTTGCGGGCGCGAAACCCCGGCGGCCAATGGTCCGGAGAACGGATTATGATGCAGGGATAAAGCGGCGGTCTGACTCCAAGATCGATTCTGGGGATTGGACGCGGACGGAGACGGCTTTGGAACCGGGGATGGGCGAAATCACGGTGCTGCTCAAAAAGTGGAGGGATGGCGAACCGTCTGCCTTCAACGATCTGGTGCCGCTGGTTTATGCGCAACTGCGCCAGATCGCCGGGGGCTATGTGCATCGGGAGACGAATCCCGATGTGGTGCAGCCGACCATCCTGGTGCACGAGCTTTACCTGCGGCTTTTGAACCAGAAGAAGGCCGATTGGGAAGACCGCCGTCACTTCTTCATCTTCTGCGCCCGGATGATGCGCATGATCCTGATCGACCACGCGCGCGAGAACCAGGTCAAGATGCGGGGCGCCAGTTACAATCGCGTTCCGCTTAGCGACGACTTGCTATGGATCGGCATCGACAACCCGGAGCTGCTGGACCTGAATCGGGCGCTGGACGAGCTTGGCTTGCTCGATCCGGAAAGGGTAAAGTTAGTCGAGCTGCGCTACTTTCTGGGCTGCACGGCCGAGGAGACAGCGGCGCTGATGGACATGTCCAAGGCCACTGTCGATCGCGAATTGAAGTTCATCAAAGGCTGGCTGTTCAGGCGCATCCACCCGGCAAAGATCGAGTAAGAGTGTGATTCATTTTTGTGCCGATTCTCGCAATATCGATATTTGGGATGCATTCCACAGGCGGAGTAATTCTTCACTATGGACTTAGCCACCGAACGGTTTCACCGGGTTGAGGCGATCGTCACCGAGGCTCTGGCCGCTCCCCATGAACAGCGAGCGGAACTGATCGAGGCTCAATGCGGCACGGACTCCGCGCTGGCCGATGAGGCGCGCTCGCTGCTGGAGGCCTGTGAAGCGGAAGAGCGGATGATGGCAAGCTGCCGCCGGCAGCCGGACGGCGGCCGGGATGTTCCGCCGGATCGCAAGCGGGTTGGGCCGTACGAGATCGATCGCCTGCTGGGCCGCGGCGGAATGGGCGCCGTCTATCTTGCGCACCGCGCCGACGGGCACTTCGAGCAGAAGGTAGCGATCAAACTCATCGACGTGCCCCTGGCGTCCGATCTGTTTCGCGAGCGATTCCGTCAGGAGCGGCAGATACTGGCTGGCCTGCAGCATCCGTACATTGCCCGCCTGCTGGATGGAGGAGTTACCGTCGAGGGCGAGTTATATCTGGTGATGGAGTATGTTGACGGCGCGCCCATCCAGCGCTACTGCGAGGAGGGGCATCTTACTCAGGCGCAGCGGATCAAGCTGTTCTTGCGCGTCTGCGAGGCGGTGCAGTTTGCCCATCAGAACTTTATCGTCCATCGCGACCTGAAGCCGGATAACATTTTGGTGGCCGGGGACGGCACGCCGCGGCTGCTGGACTTTGGAACCGCCAAGCTGCTTTCTCCGTCCCTGGACCAGCAGGACA
>Ga0187862_10003973_pt1 | contig 14234 bp, 19 predicted proteins | sample June2016WEW_10_1_FD_133003 | JGI IMG/M metagenome (GOLD analysis project Ga0187862, IMG submission 133003) | Peatland microbial communities from SPRUCE experiment site at the Marcell Experimental Forest, Minnesota, USA - June2016WEW_10_150 | ecosystem: Environmental > Terrestrial > Soil >...
GCATATTGATCTCCTTTCGCTCGCGCGCCGGTCTCAGTGCCCAGTCTCAGCGCCTAGTCTCAGCGCCCGGTCTCAGCGGCCGGTCTCAGCGGCCGGTCTCAGTGCCCGTTATCAATGCAACTGCAGCCCGATTTGTTGATAGAGCGACAGGAAGTCGAAGTTGTTCCAGCCCTCGATCATTTTGCCGTCCTTCACTCGTGCCATGCACATGCCGGTGAAGCTTGCCGGCTTTCCAGCCGCTTGCACCGGCAAACCAGGGCCGGTGTGAGTTCCGGCGACCGAGCAACGGGCCGCGAGCATGTTGCCGTCGATCAGCACCTCCTCGACCGAGATGCGCATGTCGGGGAACGCCGTGCGGAACTGACGGTGGAACGGCTTGAACGCCTCCGGGCCGCGAATATCTTCCTGCAGCCCGTGAATGACTGTGTCCTCGCCCATCATTTCGTCGATGGCATCTTCCCGGCCGCGATTCCAAACTTCTTCGAACCAACGATGCATGAACGTATCGGCATGACCTGGCATGGGAACCCCCTTCGCTGTTCATTCCGTGAAACGCGTGATCCGGCCGGCGGTCATACCGCCATCGATCACCAGTTCCGACCCGGTCACGTGGCTCGACTGATCCGAGGCAAGGAACAAGATGCCGTTGGCGATTTCCTCCGCCTGGCCGGCTTTGCCAAGCGGCACCGTCGCAGCCCCGATCTTCTCCGGATCGAGCGGCAGGTTGGCTCCGGCAGGCAGTTTTGTCCAGATCGGTGTCGCAATGATCCCGGGATGCACCGAGTTGACCCGTATCCCGTCTCTCGCCTGGGCACATTCGAGCGCCATCGACTTGGCAAACAGCCGCACCGCACCTTTCGTCGCACTATACCCCGCCAACCCGGCCGAACCGCGTATTCCGGCGACCGAGGACAGCATGACGATCGACCCGCCTCGGCCACCGCGCCGCATCGCCGGAATACAATACTTGACAGAAAGGAAGACGCCATCGACGTTGATCGCCATCTGCCGCCGCCAGTCGGCCAACGACATGTCAACGACCGGCCCCATGATGCCAATCCCGGCATTGGCAACCAGAATGTCCAGTCGGCCAAACTGTTTTTCGGCCGTCGCAACCACGCCAGACCAGCCGGCCTCGTCGGTGACATCGTGATGGACATAGACGCCGCCGATGGCATCGGCCAGCGCCACGCCGGCGGCATCGTCAAGATCGGTAAGCAGCAGTTTCGCACCCTCGCGCGCCAGCACACGCGCAGTTGCCGCGCCAATACCCGATGCGGCACCGGTGATGATGCCTACTTTGCCATCCAGTTGTCCCATGCTGTCCTCCCGTGTTGCCTTCATTCCAACAGACCGGCCGGGCATGAGCAAGCAGCGGTGTGGCCCCCGCGCGATCCCGTTCTACACTCCTGCGAACTACCAAAGGACACACCATGCTCAACGGCAAATCCGCTTTGATCACCAGCTCACTGGGCGGCATCGGCTTCGCCACTGCCAAAGCTCTGGCTGAGGCAGGCTGCGACGTCGTGCTGAACGGTTTCGCCGACGCCGCCACGATCACCGCCCGCGTTGCCGAAATCGAGGCTCTGGGTGTGCGGGCCGCGCATCACAACGCCGATCTACGCGATCCCTCGCAAATCGCCACGCTGATCGAGGCCACGACGCAAACCCACGGCGCGCCAGACGTCCTGATCAACAACGCCGTGGTTCATTACTTCGGTGCCGTAGAGAATTTCGCTCCGGAACAATGGGATGAGGCGCTGGCAGTCAATCTCTCGGCACGGTATGCCAACGTCGCTGGCCTGATCGCGTTTCTATGTGCCCCTTCACCAGCGACATCAACGGCGCCGCGCTGCCGATCGATGGCGCTGGCTGGCGGGCCACTGAAATTTACCGGATCGTCTCCCAGTAGCCGGTTTCGACATCCAAACGGTCGTGCTCCAGCCCGCGAAAATCGCCGCGCGAGACGATACCGATGATCTTGCCCTCATCGACGACCGGGATATGCCGAAAGCCGCCATCACGCATCACCCGTAAGGCGTCGATTGCATGGTGGCCGGGCGGCATCGTGTGCGGGTCGGCGGTCATCGCCGAATGCAATGTGGTCTTCTCCGCACTCTTCCCGGCCGCAACAATGCGCACCAGGTCGCGTCCGGTAAAAATCCCGGCAAGGCCGCCTTTCGGATCGGTGACCAGCACGGCACCGATCCGGTGCTTATGCATCTCCCCGCACGCCTCACGCACCGAGGCGGTGGTCGGCATGGTGACGGGATGCTGATGGCGAATGATCTCTTCCATTCGGCGATTGGTCATGGGGCGTGCCTCCTTCCTGAAGACCACGATGACGACGCAATGACAAAAGCGCATTGATCGGGATCAATCAACGTCCCGGCCGCGCCCAGGTTGCGCGGTCTGCCACTCCTGGGCAACACTCGGCAGGTTCAGCGAGGAGCGCCCCCATGTACGAGCAACACGTCAGCGTCACCACGAAGCACGGAGTCATGCCGACATTCGTTGCCTGCCCAGATGGCGCGGGTCCCTTCCCGGCGATCATCTTTTACATGGACGCGCCGGGCACACGCGAGGAACTGCGCAACATGGCGCGCCGCATCGCTCGCCACGGCTATTTCTGCATTCTGCCGGACATGTACTACCGTTTGGGCACGGTGCTGTTCGACCTGTCGCGCCGGACCGACGCCATGTCGGCGGTGATCCGGGCGTCGATGAACAGTCTGACCAACGAACTCGTGACCGATGATACCTCAGCCATCCTCGGCTGGCTCGATGCCAACGACCGCGTGAAACCAGGTCCGGTGGGGTGCGTGGGTTACTGCATGAGCGGGCAGTACATCACCACGGTGTCGGCGCGGTTTCCGCATCGCATGGCGGCCGCGGCGTCGCTGTACGGGGTGAAGATCGTCACCGACCAACCCGATTCACCGCATCTGTTGGTGGATAAGATCAACGGCGAGTTATACTTCGCGTTCGCCGAACATGATGCTGCCGTGCCGGATCACGTAATTCCGGACCTCCGCGCCGCGCTGGCGAGGACCGACGTGAAGCACACCATCAAGATTTTCCCTGGTACCCATCACGGTTTCGCCTTCCCCGAGCGCGCGGTTTACGAAACCATCGCCTCCGAGCAAACCTGGGCCGACATGTTTGCGATGTGGGATCGGCACCTGAAGTAACGCGCTGACAGCGATCGGATCACCCGGACGGCGTCAGCAACGCATCCGGGTTCCGCGCCAGCGTCTTAACCAGATCGGCTCGCGTCACGATGCCGGCCAGCTTGCCGTCGCGTACGATCGGTACGCGTTTGATGTCGTTGATCATCATGAGTTCGGCGATCTCACCAATCGATGTCGTTTCGGTCGCCGTGATGACGTTTGGCCGCATCAGTTCGCGCGCGCTCGCCTGCCCGCCCTTCACATAACTGAGGAATTCCGGCGCCAGGTCGGTCCCCTCGGCAAGTTGGCGCAGCCACCAGTCACGCCGACGCTCTCGGCTGCGCATCAGTGGGCGCACCAGATCGCCTTCAGTGATGATCCCCACCAGCCTGCCGTCGGCCTCACAGACCGGCACGCCGCTGATCGCATGTTGCGCCAGGGTCTTGGCGATTTCGGTCATCGTGGCACTCGGCAGCACGGAGACGACGAAGCGGGTCATGATCTCGGCGGCGTCCATTGGGTCACTCCTCCTGCATGGCAACAGGTGGATTGAACCATGCACCGGCCGCAGCGGCGTTGACCAGGATCAACGCCGAATCGTCGCGCGATGCCGGTGGAGCGAACTCGCGCCCGCAAAGCCAATCCGGCATGGGCCGGCGATTATCATGGGCGTTGTTGCCGCGACGGCCCGGTACGGCACCCAGATCCCCTGGCACAAGCGGCGCGGGTTTATTTGCCACGACGAAAGGTACGGAGAAGTCTCTGTTCCTCTGTTCCTCCGTCCCTCTCAAATAAAATCTTGCGGCGCTGATCCGCCGATGTCCGTATATGGCATCATGTGGACGCAACGAATGCCGGAAGGCGGGTGCCAACCCTCATTTGACCGTGCGACACCCACGGCCGGAATCCATATTAGAGGGACCGAGGAACACAGGGACGGAGAAATCCTCTGGCGCTCTCCCTCTCAAAAACAAACCTGTAGAACCGGTCTCGCATTTTACCCGCACCCATGCGCGACACAACGCGGACGCAGCGAACGGTACGGCACCGGCAGCCGTAAATCCACCAGGCACACTGGCCGAACCAAGGGCGGGTGTAATCATGCCATCACGCCTCATGTTTGGTGCAAAGCCCGTTCGGAGACGAATGGTTGCAACCCGCCAAACCGGCGCTCCCGGCTGCGGAACGCCGCCAGTGCCGCCGCCAGATCGTCCGATCCAAAATCCGGCCACAAGCATTCGGTGAAATGCAATTCCGCGTAGGCGCTCTCCCAAAGCAAAAAATCGGATAAGCGCTGCTCGCCACTGGTCCGAATGACGAGGTCCACGTCGCGCAGCCCGGCCTCACCGGTAACCAGGCGGGAAAAATTCTCGCGGGTGAGTTCGCTCATCCCCGAGGCCTGCGCCGCAGCCTGCAGGATCGCCACGCGAGCGGAATAATCTACTGCAATCCGCAGATGCAAAGCCTTGCCGTCGGCGGTTGCCGCCTCGGCGCGCGCCATTGCGACGGCGATACCGTCGGGCAGCCTATCGCGCCGGCCAATCAAAGAGAGCCGGACGCCATTGCGGAGCAGGCTTTTAACCTCGTTGGCGAGATAGAATTGCAGCAGCGCCATCAAGGCGGCGACCTCCGCCGGCGGCCGGCGCCAGTTGTCGCTGGAAAACGCGTAAAGCGTCAGCGTCCCAACACCCTGTTCGGGCGCCGCCTGAACGACGCGGTGGATGGCTTTGACACCGGCTTCGTGCCCACGTATGCGGGACAAGCCGCGCCTGGTCGCCCATCGTCCGTTGCCGTCCATGATGATGCCGACATGGATTCCGCTTGCTGTGCATTCGCTGGCCGCAGGCTGGCATGCGGGGACTGTGCCGGACCGGCAGCCGGTCGGGTATCCGCCCACGGGCAGTTTGCCGCCGGCGAGATCCGTCGCGGACGGTATGTCGCCGACACAATCACCCACAAGGCGTTGGTCACCGTGTAGTTTGTTCAAAAGATTACTTTGCATGACAAAGCTTCCCGGTAAAATATTGCTCAGGCCGTCGCGATACCGAGCTGATTCGACAGCTCTTCTTGCCTGTCCGCAGTCTTCGATGCATCACGCACCAGCCCCTCCAGCACAGCGAGATAATCCAGAAACCGGCGACGGCCGGCTTTCGTCAGGCGGCAGCTGGTGTGCGGCCGATTGCCCTCATAGCCTTTGGTGACTTCGACGAGGCCGGCCTCCTGCAGCACCTGAAGATGCCGGCTGAGGTTACCGTCGGTCAGACCGCAAAGCTGCCGGAGATCGGCGAATGCCAATCCTCTGGGATGGACCATCAGCGAAGTCATGAGCCCGAGCCTGGCCTTCTCGTGAATCACCCGATCGAGACCGCCATAGGCGAACGGTGCGTCGGTCCCGTCAGCAGCTCTCGTCATCGGCCTCTCCGGAAGCAAAGTGCAGCAGCGCGGCGAGCAGCAGTTGGCCGATCACGAACGGCAGGCCCATCGTCCATGGCGACATCGTGTGGCTTTGGCTGGCCAGCAGCAAAACGGTGAAGCCGGCGACAAAATACCATGCGCCCGCGAAAGCAACCGTGCGAGGCAACGACCGGACCGAGGCAAAAACTCCAAGTCCCACCAGCACCTGCCACAGACCGGGCAGCATCCACAGCGTCTCTGGAGCGAACAGCCACAACGAGGCACCGAAAGCAGCACCGGCAGCACCGGCCGGCAGGAATTGCTCAACGGCCTGATGCACCATGGCATCTGCGAGACCCGAATGATGCCGGCGCGAGCGCGCGCGCATCTCGATCCATATCAATGTTGCAGACACGCCGGCAGTCGCGACCCAGGACGAGAAGAATTCCAAGGGATGAGCCGTGGGATCGTCCAACCAGAAAAATTGGATGAGTGCGGTCAGGAGGGCCAAACCGCCGGTAACGGCGACCGCCGCAGGACCATATCCGCGAAACGCGGTGCCGGCGGCGATCTGGCTTCTGATCGTGAAGATGTCGGCCAATGCCTTATCAAGATCACTCATGTGCGGTTCTCACTTTGTAACGCAAAGTATACCGGTTCGCAAAGTGAAAGCAAGCGCTTTCCACACCGGCCCATGCGAGCAGATTTCCGCTGGTACCCTCTGCTACCACCAGCCTCTCGGGCATCCGTGCGAGCTGCCGGTTTGCGTCACAAACCATGAATTCCGACCGCAGCCGCCGGCATCAGTCAGCGGATGCCGTCGACTCGTCTCGCCGATTGTGAAGCCGCAGGAATTGCGCCAGACACCCGCACCGGCCCGATGCGATCGCCGGTGTCGCAGCCATCCCCATGGCATGGCCGCGCGGCGCAATGAACCGGGCGGCAATGGAGCCGGAATGAAGCCGTATTGGACTGCTCTCGCGCTGGCCATCACCACCAGCATGGCCGGCCAGACCTTGCTCAAAGCAGGTGCCAGCGCGCCGAGCTTCCTGGCACAATTGTTCGACCTGCGGACGCTGTTCGGGCTTGGCCTGTATGGCGGTTCGGCAATGCTTTACATCCTGGCACTGCGGCGGATTCCGATGTCGGTCGCGCTGCCGTGTACCGCGGTCTCCTACATCGTGGCGGCGCTGATCGGGCACTACGGCTTCGCCGAGCCAATGAGCGTAGCCAAAGTGGCCGGCATCGCCATGATCTGCGTCGGCGTGTTGATGCTGACGGTGGCGTAATCCTTGGTTGCGTCGACAGATCGCAGGCTGCCGCGTCAGCGAGTTCTGACCGGCACCCGGCCGCCGCCTCTGCCCGGTCAATTCCGTCGGGATCCCGTCGTGACCGCTGAGGCCCCGTGCTATCCCGCTTCGCCGCGCCGTTTTGCGGCTGGCTTCATCTCGATGAACTTCTCGCGGCCGGGCACCACGACTCCGGTGGGAACCACCAGCGTCCGCCCGGAATTCAGCAGCCCCAGGTTGACGCGGAAATCCATTGGACGGCCACGCCGTTGTTTAACGACGCGCTGGGTGAAATCACCATAGGTGACCGAGGCAGGCCGAAACGCCCGGTAGACCGCGGAGGTCGGCAAAAACGCCCGGTAGGCCAGGTTCGGAGCAATCTGGATCGGCCCGGTTTGCGCGAACGGAGCATAGATCGTTCCCGGGCCGGATGTCGGGGCGGCAAGCGGCGGCAACGGCTCGAAGCTGAGCCTGGCCAGAACGGCCGGATCCGTCGGGTTCCAGGTGGCGACGACCTGGTCACGATACGGCTCGCCGATGCCCGGGGTGCGTGAGTGATACGCCGCAATCGCCGTGCCCCAGTCGCCCGTGGAGGCAAACAACTCCTTCAGAAAGCGCCCGGCGTAGTCGGCGTTGTGGGTCGGGTCGAAGGCCTCATCCAGGCTGGCGAACGCATTGGGATGGTGCATCAGGTTGACCTGCATGCAGCCGACATCGACCGAAGGCTCGCCGGCCGCCTGGATGCTCTGCACCGCGGCAATCGCCGCTTCCTTGGTGTCGTAGAAGTGCCCGATCCCCTCGACATTGATCGTCCACGGCCAGGGCCGCCAGCGCCCGGTATCCGGGTCGAGTCGCCCCGACTCGCGGAGTGCAATAGCGTTCAGCACCCGAGCTGGTAGCTTTGTGGCCGCCTCCGCACTGGCGATCGCCGCCTCGCACATGGCGTAGGGCGTGAGTGGACCAGCCGTCGGCGGACCGGGCTGATTTGCGATTCGGGCCATGGCGAGGCCCGGCAGCAACGCCAGGCAGAGAGCGAGGCAACGGATCATGGTAGGCGTTTGTGCACGAAATCAGCCGGATGGAAAGCGTTTTTTCACGCCGCGCCGCATTACAATTCACGCCAGGCCCTCAATCGAGTAACCAGAGTGCAAACAAATCGTTGGAATCGGACCATTTTTTCGTCAAGGACCAGCCTGCGGCCGCCGCCATCTCGCGCATCCGGGGTTGGGCGTATTTATAGCTGTTCTCGGTATGGATGGTCTCATCGCGGGCGAAGCGGACCGGTTGGCCAGCCACGATCACTGTCTGCGCCTCGCGGCTGACCAGGTGCATTTCGATCCGACTCTCGATGGGGTTCCAAACTGCCCGGTGCGCGAAGGCTTCCGGGTCGAACGTCGCGCCGGCCTCGCGGTTCAGCCGGACCAGGAGGTTGCGGTTGAAGGCCGCGGTCACTCCGGCGGGGTCGTCATAGGCCGGGACCAACCGCTCGGGGTCGCGGCAGGTATCGAACCCCAACAGGAAACGTGCGCCCCAGCCCAGACTGAGCCGGGCGCGGTGGAGGAAAGCCACCGCGGCCTCTGGCTCCAGGTTGCCGATCGTCGATCCCGGGAAGAACCCCATGATCGCCGAATCGCTGTCCCGCTCCGGCAACGGGATCGGCCGCAAAAAGTCGGCCGTCACCGGGGTGACGGTCAGCTCGGGACGGCGCTGCGCCAGCCGGTCGCGCATGGCGCGCAGTTCGGGCTCGGCAACGTCGATCGGTATATAGGTGCGGAAAACCGGTTTCCCGGTGGCACTGCCGCTGCGCACGGTCTGGCGCAACAGCGTTTCGGCCTTGGTTTCATCGCTGGCGCCGTATTCGACCAACGTGGCGCCTGGCGGCAACTCGGCGGCAACTTCGGGGGCGGTGCTTTGCAGCAGCCGGAACTCGGTCCGGGTGAGATAATATTCTGGTAATCTCGTTATTTCGTAGAAAAGACGACAGCCTTCCTCGTCGTAGAACAGAGCGGGCGGCAAGGTCTTGCTGGCTGCCAGCAGACCTTGCAGCGCCGCCTCGGCGACACTGCCTCCCGGATCGTGCGGTGCGGTCGCCGCAACCGCCAGATTGAGCGCCTCGATGCGCGGCGCCCCCTCGTGTTCGTAGGTGGCGTGGCCGGGTGCGGCGCGCACGTTCAGCACGACGGACGTGTCGGGTCGAGCCGCTTCATCATATGCCATGGATTGTCCTGTCAGGCGTCGCGCGCCAGCCGGAGACCAGTGAACTGCCAGCGCTTGTCGGGATGAAAGAAGTTACGGTAGCTCACCCGTGCGTGGCCCGATGGTGTTGCCAGCGAACCGCCGCGCAACACCATCTGATTGATCATGAACTTGCCATTGTATTCACCGACTGCGCCCGCCGGCGGCCGAAAGCCGGGATAAGGCCGATAGGCGCTGTCGGTCCATTGCCAGACATGCGAGGCCAGTTCGCGCATGCCGGGGTGGTCGGAGGCAGCCTCCCATTCGAACTCGGTGGGCAGCCGCGCGCCGGACCAGCGGGCGAAGGCGTCCGCTTCGTACCAATTGATGTGGCGCACCGGCGCGGCGGGGTCGAGCGGTGCCAGACCGCCGGGCCCCATTTGCATCCATGCGCCGTCGCGGTCGCGCCAGTGGGCCGGGGCAGCCCACCCGTTGCTCTGCACCGCTGCCCAACCATCCGACATCCACAGCGCTGGCGTGCGATAGCCGCCGTCGTCGATGAACAACAGAAAGTCGCCATTTCTGACCAGGCGGTCAGCGATGTCGAAGTCCGGCAGCAGCGTCTCGTGCGCCGGTGTTTCGTTATCGAAGCAAAACCCATCGCCGTCATGGCCGATCCCGGTCACGCCACCGGCACAACGCAGAAACCGTGTCGGACCCGGCGCATAAGCTGGCTCCTGCCAGCCCGGCAGCACTGCAGGCGCCAACGGATTTTTCGAAAATGCGTCGAGCATGTCGGTGACCAGCAGTTCCTGGTGCTGCTGCTCATGCTGCAGGCCGAGTTCAACCAGGTTCAGCGTTTCCGCCGGAGCACGCGGCAGAAAGCGTTGCATGGCATCATCGACATGGGCGCGATAGGCGGCGATCCGAGAAGCTTCCGGCCGGGTCAACAGCCCGCGCATCGGCCTTGGGTGGCGCGCCCCAACGGCGTCATAATAGGAGTTGAACAGAAAGCGAAAATCTTCGTCGAGCACGCGATAGTTCTCACGCGATGGGCGCAGCACGAACTCCTCGAAGAACCAGGTGACATGGGCGCGGTGCCATTTCGCCGGGCTGGCGTCGGGCATTGACTGGACGCACTGATCCTCAGGCGTCAGGTGGGCGGCCAGCGCTTCGGTGTGCGCGCGGATTGTTGCGTAGCGCTGTGCCAGGGACGCCGGCTGCGGCGGGTCCTGCGGCAGCGCCGAAAGATCACTGTCCATTAATCACGCGCTTTCCGTTTATTGCGAGTTTCGTTCAGAACGAGAGCTTCGTTCACACCGCGAGTTTCGTTCAAACAGGCAGCGCACCTGTCTCACCGGAGGCACGTCCGTCACGGTGCGGGGACCACCGCCGTCACCTCGATCTCGACTTTCGCGCTCGGTATCACCAACGCAGTGACGCCGACCAGCGTCGATGCTGGTCGGTGCGGTCCGAAATAGCGTTGCCGGGCGGGATTGATCTTGCTGCGGTCGTTCACGTCAGTGAGATAGAGATTGATTTTCGTTACGTGCTGCGGCCCGGCTCCCACGGCTTTCAGGCAGGCATCGATACTTGCGAGCGCGAGTTCGGTCTGCGCCGCCACATCGTCGGGCACCGAGCCATCGGCTGCCACGCCCAATGCGCCGGAGACCCAGATCAGCTCACCGGCTCGCACGACGTGACAGTAATGACTGAACGGCGGCGGCTGGCCGTCCACCGTCAGGCGCTGGATCTCGGTCATGTTGCCAGCTCCGTGGCTTTGGCGCGCGCCAGGGCCGCCTGTTGCCGTGCCATGTCGGCGCAGAGCCCGGTGTACAATGTTGGATCCAGCAATTTGCCCATCGCAGCCGCATCAACCCGCGAGGCAACCCGCTGATCCGCCATCAGCAGGTCCGAAAATGATCGGTTTTCGACAAACGCCGCCTGCGCCGCGTCATACACGACGTCATGCGCGTGTTGGCGGCCAATCGCCTTACCCAGATCAAGCATTACCGCCTCAGCCATGATCAGTCCGTGACCCAGGTCCAGATTGGCCCGCATACGATCAGGATCAAGCGTGAGGCCGCGAAGAATTTCACCCAATCGTGCCAGGATGTCACCCATGGCAACGCAGGTGCGGCCTTCGGCAGCGTCCATGATGAGGCTGGTGGTGCGATCGGCCTCATGCTCGGTCATCATCGCTTCCAGCGCCAACGGGACCATGGCACGCACCTCGGCTGCCGCTGCGATGATGTCCTGACACAGTTTCGGATTACGTTTTTGTGGCATGGTCGAGCTACCAACGGTTCCCGGAGGGACGGGTTCCTCGACCTCACCGAACTCGGTCTTCATCAGAGTGTAAATTTCCCGGCCGATCTTGCCCGAGGTGGCGGCGATCAGGCCAAGCACGCAAATGTTCTCAGCGAGGTGATCGCCAAGCGCACGCGACGGCACCGCCATGGTACCAAAGCCGAGCTGCTTGCCGATGCCGGCCTGCACGAACGGGCCCTGCTGGCCAAGCGAGGCGAAAGTCCCGGCGCCACCGCCTAACATGGAGACGAACAAGCGTGGGGCGAGGTCACGGAGCCGGTCGCAATGGCGCAGGAACTCATCGATCCACACGGCGACCTTATAGCCAAAGGTCGCGGGCAACGCGTGCTGGCCGTGGGTGCGGCCGGGCAATGGCATTGCCGCGCCGCGTTCGGCAAGATCGGCCATCGCCGACAGCACCTCGCCGATCTGGCGCAGGAAAATGCCGTGCGCCTGACGCAGCACCAGCAAATCGCCGGTCTGGGTGATGTTCTGCGTGGTGGCGCCCCAGTGCACCCAGCCGCCATGCGGCTCACCGACGATCCGGCTGAGCTCCCATACAAGCGGTACTATTGTGTGGCCGGTACGAGCAAACCCCTCGTCGATGCGCGCGCGGTCCATCAGCGACAATTGTGCCTTTTCCGCAATCGCCGCCGCTGCCGCCTCGGGGATGATGCCAAGTTCGGCCTGGGCTTTGGCGAGGGCCACCTCGACGTCGAGCCACGCCTGCCAGCGGTTTTCCAGTTGATAAAGAGCGCGGATGCCAGGGTCTGCGACGCGGGTGGCGGTCGGGAGAGTGTCGCTCATGAACGCCTCGGTTTGTTCTTGCCGGCGACGTTACTGGATCGGCCGGAAGCGGGGAACCCCTCGGCTGTGTCACTTCGTTCGGGGACGAAGCGGTTGGCTCAGCGGAGGATCCGCGGAACGGAAACGCCTTCGTTCCTGGGGGAAGCGCGAGCGCCGCACGGTGCGGGCCGGGACAACGTCAACGGGAATCCGGTGACCGTGCCGTGTACGGAGGCGTCACTGTCTCGACCGCGACCGCAGCAACTGCTCGAGCAGACGGAGCATCAAGGCGGAAATACTCAGCGCCTCGGTTGCGCTCTCCAGCGCGCGGCGACGTACCGCCAGCGCCTCGACTTCCGCCAGCCCAGGCGAGGACCGGAACGCAACGAGGAACAGCAGCAAAGCAATCACCAGATCGACTCCGGCGAAGATCAGAGCAACGTATTGACCGGCCAGGTAGCTTCGCAACCAGAACCAGGCCGCAACGTGGCCGAACCCGAGCCCGCCGAGCAACAAAACCAACGCAATGCTGCCCATGACGACGCGTCCCGCGACGCGCCTGGCGTGCAAGCCCATGCGTAACCGCTCCGCCTCGAGTGCGATGCGAAGAAGGCGGAGCGGATGCACCGTCAGCGGCCTATCCGCCCAAGCAAGAACCCAACGACGGCGGCAATGCCGATGGCGGCGAGAGGTTGGCTGCGGACGGCGCCGGCAAGCACGTTGGCCCGCCCCCGCATCACGTCGGCCGCATCATGGGCTGCGGCTTCGACCCGCTCGGCGGCCTCGCCCATCGCCGGAGACACGCGGTCGCGCATCAAGGTTTCCACCTGCTCCCGCAGGCGGGTAATCTGGGCCATGGCATCCTCTGCCCGTCCCATGGCGTCCCTGGCGTTGTCTGGCATGGCAATTGTCCTTTTACATCCGTGTAACCGGGCACATTGATCGCGGATCAGTAACCTTTCATGGCGGGAAAGGTTGCATTGATCTGGATCATCATTGCAATGCTCCGGCTCCGCAGGTTCCGGGCCGGGAGTGGCCGCGCCAACGGTTCCATGCCATGCTCGCGGTCCTGGCTAAGCGGGAGAGCGGTCATGCATTTCGGCGCGTCGATGTTCTTTACCGACTATTCGATCAGCGCACCGGCGCTCGCCAAGGCGCTGGAAGAGCGCGGCTTCGAGTCAGTCTGGGCTGCGGAGCACTCGCACATTCCGGTCTCGCGCAAGACGCCGTTCTCCGGCGGCGGCGATCTGCCGAAGCCGTATTACGACGCGATGGACCCCTTCGTCGCACTCACCGCCGCCGCCATGGCGTCGAAAACCCTGAAACTGGGCACTGGGGTTTGCCTTGTGAACCAGCGCGATCCAATTCAAACCGCGAAGCTTGTGGCCTCGATCGATCAGGTGTCCGGCGGCCGTTTTTTGTTCGGTATCGGCAATGGCTGGAACCAGGATGAGATGGAAAACCACGGCACCGTGTTTGCGACACGCCATAAGCTGGTGCGTGAGCGGATCGAGGCCATGAAAGCGATCTGGACTCAAACCAAGGCAGAATATCACGGCGAATTCGTCAATTTCGATCCGATGATGGCGTGGCCAAAGCCGGTTCAGAAGCCGCATCCACCGATCATTGTCGGCGGCGCTTTCCCCTATGCCGCGCGCCGTGCCGTACGGTACGGCGACGGCTGGTATCCGACGGTGGCACGGCCCGGCCTGGCGGCCGAAGTGCTCGACCTGCTACCGAAATTTCAGGCCATGCTGAAAGAGGCCGGCCGCGATCCGGCGAGTTGCCCGTTGTCGCTGTCATCGGCTCCGGCCGATCTGGATTTGTTCAAGCGGGCTCGCGATCTTGGTGTGGTGCGGGTCAGCGTCGCGTTGACGGCGGCGACCGAGGCAGAGGCGATACCGATCCTCGACAAATGGGCCGACCTGATGGCAAAGGTTTAAGGGAGAGCCAGATCATGCAGTTCGGGGCAGCGATTTTCTTTACCGACTATTCCATCTCGCCGGGCGATCTCGGGTGGGCGTTGGAAAGCCGCGGATTCGAGTCACTTTGGGCAGCGGAACATTCGCACATTCCGTTGTCACGCAAATCGCCGTGGGGCGGCGGCGGC
>Ga0187862_10003975_pt1 | contig 14231 bp, 14 predicted proteins | sample June2016WEW_10_1_FD_133003 | JGI IMG/M metagenome (GOLD analysis project Ga0187862, IMG submission 133003) | Peatland microbial communities from SPRUCE experiment site at the Marcell Experimental Forest, Minnesota, USA - June2016WEW_10_150 | ecosystem: Environmental > Terrestrial > Soil >...
CAACAAACCGGTCTGCATCATCTGTTTTCCTCCTGCCTCGTTTTTGGTGACCGTAACATACTGGTTGCTAGATTGGTAGAGTGTTGATAGTAAATTTAGCTAATTTTTAGAGGAACCCATAAATTATCTTTGTCCACCGCGCTTTTGTTCACAGTTTTCAGTTTTTGCTAAGGACCGGTTTTCTAATTTTCCTTAAATAACAAATAAACTCACACGGTTTTTCTTAGAGTCCCCCACCACCCTTCAGGAAGATCTCTGTTTATGTGATAGAGTACTACTATATTTTGTGTTGTCAAGGGAAATTTTGTGGAGATATAGATTAGGGGCGGACTTGTTGTTGGTAAAATCTCCCCCGGCCCCTCTTTGCCAAAGAGGGGAAACTCCTCCGTTTACGAAAGGGAGAAGTGACCTTCCCCTTTTTCCTGTGAAAGGAGAGCAAAGGAGGATCAAGGGGAAGGGGCTTCAGGAAAACCGGGTTATTCACCCTCACCCGCAGTCTCTTCCGCCACCGGGCGACGGGAAGTGGCTTTTTTCATGCCTCGCCTCGGCGCGGGAGCGGCCCCGCTGGCAACGGTGGTGTTCAGGGTTGCGGCGAGACGCTGGGCAAGCACGGTCATGATATTGTTGAGCATCATGACAGAATTGCCGCCCCAGTTTCCAGAAGCAGCAGAAGTATCCCTGGTATAGATGCGTATGCAAGGCTTCGATTCGCCGGGCTGATAAACCTCGCAAACAACCGCAGCACCAGCTCTGCCTGCACCCATTCCCACCCAGGCACGGGCTGCCCGGTTCCCTGGGTTGCATTCCACGACCGCACCCTCAATCAGCAACGCATCGGAAGCATCTTGCTGATTCAGTGTGAGCGAGCCCTTAAATGTTGCATTAAAGACCGTAATATAGGGATCGTAGGAAAAGACATTCTGCTGCGGCAACAATCGGCCGTCGAAATCGGTTATTACCACCGACGTGTATTGCGAAAGGTCAACTTCCGGATCCCTCCAAATAAGAAGGTTGTGTCCGCCCCTTCGCATTCCACTGATATATTGTTTGGCCTTGAGCTGGAAAGTATGATCAGGATAGTTCTTGAAGGTTGTAAAGGCCTCAGAGGCAGTTTGCCCCGGTTCTTCAGCAGAGAGAGTCTCGTCGGATGTCGAAGAAGATTGGTCCTGGGCAATGGTGCCTGTACTCACCAATGCAGTGATAAAACCTACAACCATGAGATACAGTAAAAATCGCTTCATTTTCATCGTTTCTCCTCCTTTTGTTATTTAACCCCCCTTCGTCCGTCCGGCGCCATAGTCCCAGTGCGGATGCCAGCGTCATTATGGCGGCTCTGGACGGCGGCGCCTCCCTTAAATTAAAGAGTGACGGAGAAGGGTTATTTTCATCGTTCCTGGAAGGCCAAAAAATTCTTTCCTTGCGATCGTCTTCATTTGGACTTTTCGAGCTCGCTCTCTATTTCCGCCGCCTTCTTTGCCAGGCTTTCGAGAAATGCCTTATCGTCCATGATCAATCGCTCAGGGGCCTCCATGTTATTTGCAGCTTCTGCCAGTTGATTTTCATCCAGGATTTTCATGACCCTTGAGAGGCAAATCTAATGCCAAATCTAATAGGTTAAAATTACAGGCTTTTTTGAAAATAGGGTGAGTTTGAGACGGACAGATATGCAGACAACTGACAAGAATTGTCACTCTATCTGAAAATAACGTGTCCGTGTCCCCCTCAACCCACTGGGGCCGAAAACGGCGTTTCGCGTGCCTGCACGCCGGAGTGCGTATTTTCGTTGAAACCCTCCATGCAACAGAGGTTTCGGCACGCAGGCGTGTCCGTAAATCGTAATACCTTTTTTAGGATGACAGAGGCATTATGAAATATCAGCGGGTTTCCGGAGCCTTCCTTGACTGGCGCGCTCTTTCCATCAGCCATTTGACGAGCGGTTTTAGTTTTTCCGGCATGGCTTCCTCGCTCACCCTCACCGTGTGCTGGCGGCCATTCTCTTCCACCGTCAATTTGTACTGGAAGCGGTCGCGGCTGCGCGACGGCGGCATGATCTCCCGGGGCAAATTAAAGAAATCGGCCTCCTCGATCAGCTGGTGAAGCTTCAGGGCTTCATCGGGCGCGAGGTCTTTTTTATCAACAGCCGTTCTCATCACCATGCCGGCAAAGCCGCCGGTCCGCTCGACGGAGATTCGCAAGGTCTTTTCCTCCTCTGCTCCTGCCCTCACGTAGAATGCTTCTGAGAGACAGGCAAATGCGATCACAATTAAAAGCATAGCATAGACAAACCGCTGCATAAACCTTAAGACTCTGTCCTACGGGGTTTTAGTATACCGGACATATTCGAGCACGGCCTTGAACAAACTCGCGGATTGGGATATCTGCTGATAGGCTTCGTCTTTCGTCATATTCCTTTTTTCCTTTACAAGCTTATATCCCAAATCTTTCGCCTTCGCGGCGATCAGCGCGATATTCTGGATCAGATCGTCTTCGTTCTTGATCGTGATCGGAGATAATTTTACCTTATCGATGTTCGTCAATATTTCATCCTCGACAATATGGTCGTTGTCATAGTGGTTCGGTAGGGTATCCAGCAGACTGTTGTCAATATTGTGTAGAGGCATGGACAGGTCCCCGATATAATGGCCGGCGTAAGCAAGATGATACGTGGCAAATTTGCCGGCTCCTGATTCGTCCTGATAAGCCCGGACAGCGGCAACGATGGCGCCGTATAGGTGCCCCCCTTTTTCGCTTTCCGTTCCCAGATTATATTTTTGTATCTGTCCTTTTATCAAAGCCTTCGTGATGGTGGTTTTCTCCGGGTTGTCGACCCAATGATTATATTCTTCCACGGTGTTCGCCTTTAGTTTGGCGACGTCCGGCGCTGCAAGGTTGTAAGCCTGATCGAATTGAGCGACAATGCCCACGGCAATGTGCGTCCGATCGTGCCAGGCCATGGCAGGACTGAAGGAGAAGATAAACAAAAAAATGACCAGAAAACCAAAAAAAACTTTTTTCATGAAACCCTCCTGAGGAATGTTAGAGATAAGATCCGCTTTGACATGGTCTGAATCTTAACAATATAAAAGAATCGGCCCCAAATCAACACGTTTGTGTCAAACCTCAGGGCCGTCCCCAGATCTTCAACTTTACTCGATATGCCAATATTTATGTGGAGAACGCGGTCAAGTCTGTTTTTTAGCGTTCACGTTTCCACTAAACTATCCAGAAAAAAACGTGCCCGTGTCCGTGACGCGTGTCTGTAAATCGTAATATTTCTTTGAGAGTGACGGAGACGCCATCCGTGCATTCGCTCCACACTTCAATAGAATCCTTTATCGAATTTCAGGGTCGGCCATCAGTTATCGGAAGGGATCGTTGGGCAAAAGCAATCATGCTAACAACTTTACTTGATGATTGATGAACATCCTTATCCCCTTAGAAATAATGCCCCGCTGGAATTTCTGACGGCATTTACTTTAGGTCAATTACTTCCCTTTCAACCACAAATTTAATAGGATTCTGGACATCCGGTGCGCCATCTTTGATTGGGAAAAGCATGGCTGACGGGGGGCAAATAACCTGCTTGCCAGGCTCAGGTTTGGCTTTCATGAGGCCGCCAGCGGCTGTCCCCAAACTTGCGATTGCCGAGATAGTCTCCGGAACTTTGGTATCCGTTTTTTGACCCACAGATGTGAACATACCATTACTTAAGCCGACGGAGAGATCAGCAGAGCCGTAACCCGGTACAAATTTGACCGTTTTTTTCTTCTCCGGAAGCACGACTACCGTTGCAGTAGTAACACAGTCTTTGTTAGTTGACACAAACAGGTATGGCTTGGGATCGTAATATGTAGCACCCCCCTTACCATCAGTAAAATCAGTAAATTCTAAATGTGCGCATCCAGATACAAACAGCAGGCCGATAATCATGCAGATTACATTTTTTTTCATTTTAGTACCCTCCTCGGTGTAATTTGTCCAAATGTTGACATCTCTGGGATCAGGTCTCAACAATCAACAAACCTTTGTAAAAAGTTGAGATCTGGCCCTCGTGTCCTTTAAAGTCAGGGGACCGTTTGCTCGCAGCCACCCTTTACTCGTATCAAAATGATTTTCCTTGAAGGGGTAGTTATTTTGCGTCATCTCGCTCCCTCTGAAGCGGTCGTCGCTTTTTCGGGTTTTGTGCCTGCTGCGCGGAGGTTTATAAATTTATTGAGCATGTCAAACCAGAAAGGGGCGCCAAGGGAAACAGCCAAGCCTGTGAGAAACAGACCGATTGCCTTGATTAGAGTTTGCCAAAGGGTATTCCAAATATGGAAAGGTTCCTTTGTCCAGCCAAGCGTAGCAATAGATTCCCTTGTCCAGCCGAGCGGAAACTGCAATCTGTTCAGTTCCTCTTTCACGAGCTTTATATTTTTCTGGTCCTCTCCGGGGCTGTTATCGGTAGGCTTCTTCGCAATCTCTTGAGCTGTTGCGACCAGTCCGGCACGCAAAGTAGGATCTCGGAAAAGGGTTTGGGTGATCGAAATCGTATCCGCATTCAATATGAGAGTGACCGCCAAAGCACAGGCAAAGATAATCTTCTTAGACTCCCTTTTGTACCAGCCGGAAACTCTGTCCATCCCTTCGTCAAACCATTTCTCAAAGTTCTCTCGGGCTTTGTTCAGACTATCTTCGGCACATTCGAGAATGCTCGAAATAGTTTCTCGAAGCTCTTTCGGTAGGTTACTGACTCCGTTGCGTAGGTCGGCGATTGTTCTCGAACCCTTAGCGGGATCGGAAGGAGCGATGATGTCCAGTAAAGCAAGAGCAAAGAGGTTGGAGGGAATGTAGGAAGGCTTCTTGCCTTTGTTGGAAAGTCCTTTGATAAGAGGATGTTCAAAAAGCTTCAGGGAATGTCCAGCTCCCCCCGGGTCGCTGAGAAGGCTTCGGATTCCCTCTTCCAGACTCTTTGCCCTCATTTCAAACCTCTTCGAGATCCATTCCGTAATGACAGAGCAGATCAGACTCAAAAATAGATAGACGAGTATTACCCCGATTGCCAAATCGATTATCCCCGATCCAAACATATTGTTCTCCTTTCAATATCTTGGTAAGGGTGGATCTGCCCTTGACATTAGACAAAATTCAAATTTCCAATAGGTGTCAACTCCGTTTCTTGGCGTTCACTTTCGCCGCCACATTCCACCATTTCCATGGGTAATTTAGTTCATGGGGAGACGAGTCGAATTGACCAGAAATCGTCAGAAAGGTTCGGATCAGTCAAGTAGCTATAAGGTAAAGTGAAATACCCCTGCATTCCCCACTTTGGCCCCCAGGAATTCCTGACTATGAAACGCTGTTGTCCGTCGTCATAGCCTACCGCAAGCACAGCGTGGCCGCCAAGAACTTGCTCGCTTGGTTTGGGCATCGGTGCGTTTCCTGTCTTTGCCACTTCCGGACTTTCGAAGCTTTCGTAAACCGTAAAACCAAAGACAAACGGATAGCCGGACGCCAGGCACCCTTTCATCTGATTGAGGTTGCGGCTTAGCCTGCTGTAGCGAACGGCTCTGTCTTTGAGTGCGTCTCGATAACATGAGGGCGAAGGTTTCACTGCAAACTTTGAAATATCATACGGCCATTCGTTTTCGGGACATGCCCCTTGGTTCCCCACACTCTTAATTCCGTCCCGGATCTGTGCGCCGCTATCTGAGTTTACTGTCCCCTCCATTACACGTTCATCGTAATAAATGAAAAGACGAGAGGGTATGAAATCCTGCAGATGTTGCTTCATCCGTTCGAACTCCACGGCGGCAGCAATAGCGTTCGCCGTGCAACTGCCCAGATCCCCTTGGTCATACACGCCTGGGCATTGATTACGAAGATCACATTTGGGGGGTAGTTTTTTCAGAACTTCAAAGGGAGCAGCATACACGTGGTCTCGATGATCAGGGAGATCAGGGGTCCAACCATAGCGTTTGATTTTGTAAGCCATTTTCTGTCCTCCTTTCGATGCGGGCAATAAGAATTTGATCCTTTAAGCTTATAATGAAACCGCCACAGAATTTTTCATCCGAACCGACCAAATGGTAAAGAGGGATTGTCCTTGATATTTGACAAATTACCCTGAACTTTAGATTCCGATACTTCTCGATTTATGGAGGAGGAGTTTGCGGAAGGCTCTAAGGGAACAGGAAACTTCCCTTAGAGCTTACTATAAATAAAGAGGATTTTCTGGAAAGACCTTTTCATTTCCCCCTCCAAAAGAGTAAACTGGAGCATGATCAGGCACTGGAGTTCACTTGTTCAGGTGTTGTCGTGTTTTTCTCTATCAAACCTGTTCAGAGAAGTCAAGGATAATTTTTGTATCCTCCTGCAAAGGTGATCACACAAACAGTCCCGTACGTTCCATGATGGCCGCAGGCAACTCCGATCACACGAAAATCCGGGTTGAAGATATTTTTTCTGTGTCCCCGGCCGGAAACCCCGTCGTCTACGATTAGACCCATCACGATATTTCGAGCCTTGTCACTGCCGTAGGATATATTTTCGCCAATGCTCTTCTCCCAAGTCCCGTAGCGATTCACCCTATCCCAAGCTTGGCTTCCGTCGCGACCCCTGTGCCCGATGGAACCCGATGATCCCTGATCCTTCACATGATCCTTTGCTCCCCAAGACATCCCCTTCGCCGGGCTAAGCCGGCAGACCGGATTCATGGAGCGAACGACATTCATCGCTTCATTCACCGCAGTCGCGCCTTCCCTCGTCAGGACGATTCTTTCTCCGGGAATCTTAAGCAGCCTTCCATCGAAGTACCACTTCCATTCCTCAAGAAAAGTAGCGTAGCCTTTGGGATTCGCCCTCGCCATGTTTATCTCCTGGAGGACGGCGTTTTCCAAGGGGAAAAGGTAGTTGAGTTGTTCGGCGTTGACAGGTTGAACCAACCCCATGATGAGAAGGGCAAAAAGGAGCAAGCGGATAAGAAATGGACAGATTTTCATAGCTTCAGGATCAGGAACCAGTGCAGTGAATCATAAAATATTTTACAGAGCGCGTCATCCCGGACTTGCCCTGCACCGCCCTGAACCAGAACGGTTCGGGGCACCGCATGGTGTTCAGGGCTTGATAAGCCTGCCTTAGCCTGCCCCGTACTTGACACGGGGTACGTGACACGGGTCAGGAATGACAATCCGCCCAGGGTAACTCAAGGGGGCACATACACCTCCTGTCTACCGCGGCGAAATGCCAGCACACGCCTGGGGGACTGCGTATACAGCACCCGGGCCAAATCGTGGGGGAAGAAGAAAGACTTCGGCACATTCACCGTCTTTTTCGCAAAACGGTGCAAGAAGTCGCTTAAGGCAACACAACAAAATCCTGCCATCGTCGTCGTGGAGAACTTTCCGGCTGGATGATTCTTGTCCGTTCCGTTAAGGAGTACATCGTACAACTCTTCGGCCTGTTCTGTTGTCAGATTCCATTCGAACACCTCCACTTCAACAGTGTTATAGTGCCAAGTGAACTGCAGGTAGGCTTCAAGATCAGGAGGATCTATCTGGATGAGGTCTTTGCTTCGGATCTCCTCTTGATGAAAGATGCCGTAACTGCCCCCGGGGTCCCAGAACAGAACCGGCCGGTCTGGACAGACCAAACGCAAAGCCGAGTGGTGGCCCCACCAGGGTCCGTAAACAATGATTACCTGGAGCAAGGGGTGGTTTGGGTTGTCTGCAACGGATTTCATATCGATGGGAGTATTCACCCAACTGCTCGGTCGATAAGCAGCCGGAGCGTGGACGCAGCTCACGGTCAAACAGGTCAGCAGGAGCAAAACCGGAATGAAATGGATTTTGATGCGTTTCGTTATTTTGAAAGTTGAGGGGCTGTCAAACATTTCTTTAAAACAGGGCCTGGACAAATTCCGTGGCATCAAACTCCTTCAGGTCGTCGATCCCTTCTCCCACGCCGATGTACCGGATCGGAATCTTCAGCTCTTCCGTGATTCCAATGATGATTCCTCCTTTGGCCGTTCCATCCAGTTTGGTAAGGGCGATCCCTGTCACGCCGACGGCCTCGTTGAAGAGTTTCGCCTGGGAGATGGCATTCTGGCCTGTCGTGGCGTCGAGGACGAGAAGGATCTCATGAGGCGCCCCGGGGTATTCTCTCCCGACAATCCGCTTCAGCTTTTTTAATTCTTCCATGAGATTGACTTTGGTGTGAAGCCTTCCGGCGGTATCGATAAAAACGAGATCGGTACCTCTGGCCTTGGCAGCATGGATGGAGTCGAAGGCCACCGCGGAAGGATCCGACCCCTTGGATTGTTTAATCAGATCCGCTCCAGCTCGGTTCGCCCAGACCTCAAGCTGCTCCACCGCGGCTGCCCTGAACGTATCCGCAGCACCGACCAGGACCTTCTTCCCCTGGGAGGAATACTGATATGCGATCTTTCCGATGGTGGTCGTCTTGCCACCGCCGTTGACGCCGACCACCATGATGACGAACGGCTTCGTCCGGGAGAAGTCGATGGAAAGAGGCTTCTCCCCCGATTTTAGGATCCGGAGGATCTCTTGCTTGATATACTCCTTTACCTTTTCGGGTTCCTGGAGCTCTCCCCTTTTCAGTGCCTGGCGGACCCCCTCGATCAATTGGCTGGATGTCTTCACGCCCAAATCGGCTTCGAAGAGAAGGCCCTCCAGCTCGTCCAGGAGCTCCTGATCGATCACCTTTTTTCCCAGAAAGAGCTGGTCGATCTTTTCGACAAAGCCCTGGTGGGTTTTCGAAAGTCCCGTTTTTAACTTTTCAAAAAAATTCCACATTGGATCTTCACCAACCAAGCTTCTGTTTTCTTAATATCTATCACCCTCATGCGATAAAATCAAACCCGCTGGAATCAATGGATTCCGGATCAAGTCCGGAATGACAACATTGTAAAGTCACGGCTGAGAAAGTACGCCAGGTGTGAAACAAAAAAAGGGCGAGGACTCTTGCCTCGCCCAACGAAACCATTGCCCCTCACCCCACCCTCTCCCCTTAGGGGAGAGGGATTTTATGTGAACGCCCTCTCACAAAAAGGAGAGGGGATTTCGGCGATTACTTTTTACCTACGTCCTCGAAGTCGGCGTCGACGACATCTTCTTGCCCTTTGGGACGCGGCCCTTCCTGAGGACCCGCTTCAGCACCCGGTCCGGCGGTGCCTTTTTGGGAGGCCTTGGCATACATGGCCTCTGCCAATTTATGGGAGGAGCGGGTGAGTTCTTCCTGGGCGGATTTGATGGCGCTCAGATCGTTCAATTCCATCGCCTTTTTCGCTTTGGCAACCGCCTCTTCGATATTCTGTTTCTCTCCGGCATCGACCTTATCGCCGTATTCCTTCAAGGATTTTTCGGTCGAATAGATAAGGGTATCCAGTTGGTTTCTCGCTTCAGCCAGCTCACGTCTTTTCTTATCTTCCGCGGCATGGGCATCCGCATCCCTGACCATCTTTTTGATCTCATCTTCGTTGAGACCGCTGGAAGCCGTAATTTTTATCGATTGCTCTTTGCCCGTTCCAAGGTCTTTCGCCGCCACGTGGACGATTCCGTTCGCGTCGATATCAAACGTCACCTCGATTTGCGGAATACCTCGGGGAGCGGGTGGAATTCCCACCAGCTCAAATTGACCGAGGGTCTTGTTATCGGCTGCCATTTCCCTCTCCCCTTGAAGCACATGGATCGTGACAGCAGGTTGGCTATCCGATGCGGTTGAAAAGATCTGACTCTTCTTCGATGGAATGGTAGTGTTTCTTTCAATCAGTTTGGTAAAAACACCACCGAGTGTCTCGATCCCAAGGGAGAGCGGGGTAACGTCCAAGAGGAGCACGTCCTTCACCTCACCCTTCAGGACTCCGGCCTGAATGGCAGCGCCAATACCCACGGCCTCATCGGGGTTAACGCTCTTATTGGGCTCTTTCCCGAAGATTTGTCTCACCTTCTCCTGGACTTTGGGCATGCGGGTCATCCCGCCGACGAGAATCACCTCATCGATCTTCTGGGACGAGAGTCCGGCATCCGAAAGGGCTTGTCGGCATGGGCCATCTACCATTTCGATGAGCTCCTCGGTGAGCTTTTCCAGTTTGGCCCGGGTCAGCTTCATGTTCAGATGCTTGGGACCCGAGGCATCGGCCGTGACGAAAGGCAGATTAATATCCGTCTCCATCATGTTGGAGAGTTCAATCTTTGCCTTTTCGGCAGCCTCCTTCAGCCTCTGAAGGGCCATTCGGTCTTTTCTCAGATCAATCCCTTGATCTTTTTTGAACTCATCCGCTAAATAATCGATGACACGCTGGTCAAAATCATCTCCGCCCAGATGCGTATTCCCGTTGGTCGATTTGACTTCGAAGACGCCTTCGCCCAATTCAAGAATGGAGATATCAAACGTTCCACCCCCCAGGTCGAAGACGGCGATCTTCTCATCCTTCTTTTTTTCGAGACCATAGGCGAGGGAAGCGGCCGTCGGCTCGTTGATGATTCGAATGACATTCAGACCTGCGATTCGTCCTGCGTCCTTCGTCGCTTGACGTTGACTGTCGTTAAAATAAGCCGGAACGGTCACCACAGCGTCCGTCACCTTCTCGCCGAGGTAGGCCTCGGCTGTCTCCTTCATCTTCTGAAGGACAAAAGCGGAGATTTCAGGGGGGCTGTACTCCTTATCCCTCACCCTGACCCATGCGTCCCCGTTCTTTGCTTCGACGATCTTATAGGGAAGGATCTTCAAATCTTTCTGAACTTCGGGATCGGAGAACTTTCTTCCCATCAACCGTTTGATCGAAAAGATGGTATTCTCAGAGTTGGTAATCGCTTGCCGCTTCGCAATCTGTCCGACCACCCTTTCCCCTTTATCTGTAAAGGCGACGACGGAAGGGGTGGTCCGGCTCCCTTCCTGATTGGCGATAACGACGGGATCCCCTCCCTCCATGATGGCCACCACGGAGTTCGTCGTTCCTAAATCGATTCCTATTGTCTTTGCCATTTTAATTTCCCCTCCTTAAAATTTACCCCAGCGGGGTTGGTTAAATTTTAGAATAATCCCCCCGTTGGAATTTCTAACGGGGTTTTATTCAAAATCATTCGGACGTCCGAGCCTCTTTCTGCGGAGGTTTCGACACGGAAACGGTTGCCGCTCTCAAGAGGCGATCATTCAAAAGGTAGCCCTTCTGGAATTGCTCTACGACTTGGTTGGGCTCGTGCTCGTCTGTTTCCACGACTAACATCGCCTCGTGCACGGCCGGATCGAAGGGCTTTCCAACAGATTCGAAAGAAGAAAGACCAAATCGGTTCAGGACCTGGAGAAGCTGCTGGATGGTCAATCGAACCCCTTCGATTAAGACCCCGGCGTCCGCTACCTTTTCAGCATGATTCACTGCTCTCTCCAAATTATCGATAAAGGGAAGGATCGCCCTGATCAAATCTTCATTGGCAAATTTGGTCCAATCCTCTTTTTCTTTGGCCGCCCTTTTCTTGTAGTTGTCAAAATCAGCGGCAAGCCTGAGGAGACGGTCGTGATGTCCCTTGAGCTCTTTCTCCTTTTCCTCCAGTTTCTTTTTCAGTTCCTCGATCTCCTTTTCTTTCTCTTCCCTTTCTTCCTGTATGTGGTAATGGAGCTCTTGGCCAATGGTCTCGATGGACGCTTCCTGGCCTTTCTTCGACGCTCCCTTTGGGTCTTGATTTTTCTTAGTCTCCTTTTTCTCCATTCTTTCTACCCCGGCTTCTGCCCTGGCCCAGAATCCCCTTTCCCTTAAGAAATCATCTTTTCACAAACAAGATAAGGTCTGCTGGAGAAGGAGATGTGTTATGTCTCCAGGATCTCCGTGAGGAGTTTGGCCGTGTACCCGACCAGGGGAATCACTCTCGAATAGTTCATTCGACGAGGTCCGATGACCCCTAGAACACCCAGGACGTCGCCTCCACAACTATAGGTGGAGGTGACGACGCTGCACGTCTCCATCTCCTGAACCTGGCTCTCAGATCCGATCGCAATTTGGACCCCCTTCGGCGCCGCAAACTTCTCCAGGAGTTTCACCATGATGGCCTTTTCCTCAAACGTCCGAAAGAGATCGGTCATTCTTGAGACACTGCTGAATTCAGGCTCGCTCAGAATATTGGTCTTGCCCTCGATGAAGACATCCGAGTCATCGATGGAAGAAAAAGCCTTTTCCCCCAGCAGGAGGGCCTGTTCAAGGAGATGATCGTAAGCCTTCTTTGCCACCTTCATCTGCTCCAACAGTCTCTCCCTCACCTGAAAGAGAGTGAGACCTGCCAGGAAGCCATTCAGGTAATCTGAGAGATGGTCCAATTCGGATTGTGAAAAATCTTCCTCCACTTCGATGATCCGGTTGTGAACCAGACCGGCGGTGCTCACCAAGATAGCCAGAACCAGATATTTTCTCAACTTCACGAACTCAATATGCTGAAGTATGACCGAGTTCATTCGGGGCGTCCAAACAATTCCTAAATAATGAGAAGACAACGATAGGATTCGAGAGGTCTCCCGGAACAGGTCCGGCCCCTCGTTGAGATGCCCCACGTATTTGGATCGCATCTCCTGTTGCTCCTGATCACTGAGCTCGTGGACATCGATGATCGCGTCGACGTAAAACCGAAGACCCCTCTCCGTTGGCACCCTCCCTGCTGACGTGTAGGGTTGAGAGAGTAAGCCCAATTCTTCCAAATCCGACATGATATTCCGTATGGTAGCAGGGCTCAGGTTAAGGTTCGATTGCTTGGAGATCTTCCTTGAACCCACGGGCTCTGCCGTGAGAATGTAATCTTCAATGATGGTTTCCAAAACCCGCTTCATCCTTTCGGAAAGGGAAAAATCCATCTGAAGCTTCTCCTTGTTTAATTTAGGCTAACGAGGCGGACATTTCTGCTTAAAAGCATATTTATTTCCGCCCTTTAAGATAATTACGGATGGCCGGTTTGTCAAGAAATTGGAAGAATTTTATCCTTCCTCTTCCGGTTCATTTTCCCCAATTTTATCAGATAGTTCCATCTGACCTAAAAGGGGCGGTACATAAAAGTTCTGCTCGAAGATGCGGTGGTAGGCACTCCATCTGGACCCCTCGGGAACCTCTCTTTTTATGAATTGTTGAACTCCGGTGATTTTTGCATCCATGTCATCTAAGAAATGGAGCATCACCGCTTCCAGCGTCATCGGTCTTTTGGGTGAACCCCACATATACTGACCATGGTGACTGAGGAGGAAATGCCTCAACAGCATGGAAAGGTCCTTCGGGAAATCGGGGAGTTGACGGATTTTATCTTCCACCCTTTCTATCCCAAGAAGGATGTGGCCGAGAAGGCGGCCTTCATCTGAATAGTCTAAGGATCGGTGGTAGGAGAGTTCATCGACCTTTCCGATATCGTGGAGGATCGAACCTGTAAGCAAGAGGTCGAGGTTCAATCCGCTGTAATGGCTGGCATTTTTCAATACCAGGTGCGCCAGGGAAAGAGTATGCTCTAAGAGACCGCCTAAATAATTGTGATGGAGCCATTTGGACGCGGGCGCGATTTTAAAAAGTTTCACGAAGGATTCATCTTCCCAGAAGAGTTGGAGGAGCTGGCTGAGGTGCGGGTTCTTTATCTGTCGGCTGACTTCCACCAGGGTTTGGAACATCTCGTCGATGTTTTTTTCGGTCATCGGGAAAAAATCTGAAAAAAGAATTTCGTCTTCGCCTTTTCTATCGATATGGGTGATGTTTAATTGAAGATGCTCCTGAAAGGAGACTGCCTTTCCCGTCACCTGGACGAAGTCGTCCTTCTGAAAGGATTCGGCAAGGTTTTCCACCGATGTCCAAATCCTGCCTTCGATCTCTCCGGAGCGGTCCACCAGTTTCAACTTTAAGTACGTGTTTCCCGTCTTGGTGATCCCGGAAGACTTCTCCTTGACCAGAAAGAGGGATTCCACACTGTCATTTTCTTTGATGTCGTTCATGTACGTCTTCATTGAATTCCCCGCTTGCGGCATTCGGAGCCAGCTGACGAAATGGGTTATCCTTTCCTTTTCGCCAAAGCGACTTTCAAGACTTCATCCATATGTTTCACCGGTATGAAGTTGATTTTCCTTCGGACGTAGAGGGGAAGATCGATGAGATCCTTCTTGTTCAGATAGGGTATGATGACATCTTTGATTTTGTATCGAAGGGCGGCAAGGGCTTTTTCCTTCAACCCCCCGACCGGGAGAACGCTCCCTCTCAGCGTGATCTCACCCGTCATCGC
>Ga0187862_10003981_pt1 | contig 14210 bp, 9 predicted proteins | sample June2016WEW_10_1_FD_133003 | JGI IMG/M metagenome (GOLD analysis project Ga0187862, IMG submission 133003) | Peatland microbial communities from SPRUCE experiment site at the Marcell Experimental Forest, Minnesota, USA - June2016WEW_10_150 | ecosystem: Environmental > Terrestrial > Soil >...
AAGCCGGAGCGCGAGTTGAGGGCCTTCCTCGAACTGCATCCCGGCTCGCACAATCTCAAGGATCTGGAAAGCATGATGGCCCACTCCAGCGCCGCCGCACGCTCGCTGGCGCGCAAAGGCGTGGTCACGCTCACCGCGGAAGCCATCGGCGTCACAGCGGGCGCCGTGCGCGCGCCGCACACGCTCAACCCGGAGCAGCAGGCGGCCTATGATGCCATTCGCCTCGCAATTGACGCGCGTGAGTTTCGCGCCTTCCTTCTTTACGGTGTCACCGGCTCCGGCAAAACCGAAATCTACCTCAACGCCATCCAGGCCGTGGTGGCGCAAGGGCGCGGCGCGCTGCTGTTGGTGCCGGAAATTGCGCTCACACCCGCCATGGCCGGCCAGTTCTTTTCGCGCTTCGGCGACCGGGTGGCCATTCTGCACAGCGCGTTCACCGATGTGGAACGCTCCGAGCAGTGGCGCCGCATCCGCTCCGGCTCGGCTTCGGTGGTGGTGGGCACCCGCTCCGGCGTGTTCGCGCCCGTCCGCAACCTGGGGCTGATCGTGGTGGATGAAGAGCACGATGGCAGCTACAAGCAGGAGGAAACCCCGCGCTACAACGGTCGAGATGTGGCGCTCGTGCGCGGCCAGGCGGCGCACGCCTGCGTGGTGCTGGGCTCGGCCACGCCCAGTCTCGAAAGCCGCTACAACGCCGAGCGCGGCAAGTACACGCTGCTGACGCTTCCCGGCCGCATCGAAGACCGTCCCATGCCGGCCGTCGAACTCGTCGATATGCGCCAGGAGTTTCTCGAGACTCGCCAGCAGGCCACCTTCTCGCGCAAACTGATCGAGGCCATCGGCCACCGCCTCGAGAACGGCGAGCAGACCATCGTCCTCCTCAACCGCCGCGGCTTTTCGAGCTTCGTCGCCTGCCGCGCTTGCGGCGAGCGCGTTCAGTGCGTCAACTGCTCCGTCACGCTCACCTTTCACAAGCGCGACCGGCGCCTGCTGTGCCACTATTGCGGCTACGCCGAGAAGGTTCCCAGCGTTTGTCCCAAGTGCTCGAGCGACCACGTCTACTTCCTTGGCGTAGGTTCCGAGCGCGTGGAGGAAGAGTTGCACCGCGCCTTTCCCGCCGCCCGCATCGCCCGCCTCGACCGCGACACGGTAACCGGTAAGCGCCAGTACGAAACCATCCTCGATGGGTTCCGCGAAGGCAGCTTCGACATCCTGGTCGGCACGCAAATGATCGCCAAGGGCCACGACATCCCCAACGTCACCCTGGTGGGCGTGGTCTCCGCCGACGTCGGCCTCGGCATGCCCGATTTTCGCGCCGCCGAGCGCACCTTTCAGCTCCTCACCCAAGTGGCCGGACGCGCCGGACGCGGCAGCCTGCCCGGGATAGTCCTGATCCAGACCATCAATCCCCATCACTACGCTGTTCGCATGGCAGCCGCGCAGAATTATGGGGCGTTCTATGAGAAAGAGCTCGAATTCCGCCGCGCCATGCGCTACCCGCCATTCACCGCCATGGCCAACCTGCTGGTGCGCGCGGAAAAAAAGGAGTTGGCCCTGCGGCTGAGCGCGGAGCTTGGCATGCTGCTGACCCCACCGCCCGAAAAGCTCCGCGTGATGGGCCCCGCCGAAGCCCCCGTCCCGCGCCTCAAGGCCGAATACCGCTACCAGTTGCTCATCAAATCCGCCAGCCGTGTAGCCCTCAACGCCCTGCTGCAAAAAGTGCGGTCTTTCGCCATAGACCGCAGGTGGCCCGCCACCGCCCTGGTAATCGACGTAGACCCGCTGTCGCTGCTGTAGGGGGCGGCGCACCCGCCAAGGTCACTATTGCCTCGCCCGCTGCTTTGTCGTACAGTAAACCGATCGGAGGTATTTATGGCTTTTTGCACCACCTGCGGCGCCAAGGTCGGCGGCGCGTTCTGTACGCAATGTGGAACACCAGTAAGCGCGGCCGGGCAGCAGCCGCCCGTGCAGGCGCCACCCCCGGTTCAAGCGTCTCCGCCGGTTCAGGCGCCACCCCCCTATCGGGCGCCTGCCTACCAGGCCGCGCCGATGGCCCCTCCGCCGCCCGCCGTGCCGGCAAAACGCAAAACCAGCCCCCTCGTTTGGGTTCTGGTCATTATTCTCGGCCTGTTCCTGCTGGGCGGCGTCGCCGTGGTCGGCGTCGGCATGTTCGCGGTGCACAAGTTGCACCAGGCCGGTTTCGATTCGGATCTCTGGCGTCGCAATCCCGGCTTGGCCGCCAGCAAGATGATCACCGCGTTCAACCCGAATGTCGAGCTTGTGCGTGTCAACGACCGCGATAACACCATCACCATGCGCGACAAACGCACCGGCGAAGAATTTACCATGAGTTTCGACGATGTCCAGCACGGCCGCTTTCACATGAACGTGCGCGGTAACAATGGCGCCAGGCTGGATATTGGCGGCGACTCGAGCAAGCTGCCATCCTGGATCCCCGAGTATCCCGGCGCCAAACCCGAGGTCGCCTTTACCGGCTCCAGCGATCAGGGCGAGGGTGGCACCTTCACCTTCAAGACGCCCGATTCTCCCCAGGACGTGATGAAGTTCTATCAGGACAGGATCAACGGCATGGGCCTGAAGACCAACCTGGTGGCAAACACTTCCGACGGAGGCACGATTGCCGCCAGCGAGGAAAACGGCCGCAGTCTGAACGTGACCGCCGCAGCCAGCGGTGGGCAAACCAGCGTCACCGTGATCTACGGGCGCAAGTAACCGTCAGCCGGGTCCGTGAACCGGCGGCACAATCCGAAGCACGGTGGTGATAGACTCCAAGCATGGGCCGACCTGAGGAGATCGAGGCCGCCATCGAGAGTCTTTCCCCGGAGGAATACCGGCGCGTCGTCCAATGGTTTCGTGTCCGCGAACAAAACCGATGGGACAGCCAGTTGGATGCCGACTTTTGCGCGGGCAAGCTCGATTTCCTTTTCGATGAAGCGGAAAGTGAATCCGCCAAAGGCCTTGTAGCCAGGCGCCCCCTTTGGGAAACTCCCTGGTAGAATGGTCGCGTGCTGCCGAAGGCGCCGAAAGAGGACTACTCGAGGGCCGATGTGCTGCGCCAGTTCGGCCTTTCCGAGCGCCAGTTGCGAAGCTGGGAGCGCCAGGAACTCATTCCGCCAGCCGATAAGTATTCCTTTTCCGACCTGATCGCCATCCAGACCATCGTCAAGCTGCGGGAGAACCGCATCCAGCCCAGGCAAATCGGACGCGCGCTCCAGTCGCTGCGCCGCAAGCTGGCCGTCGAGCAGCCGCTCTCCGAATTGCGCATCGTCTCCGACGGCCGCAAGATCGCGGTGCACATCGCCGGGCAAAGGATGGAGGCCATCAGCGGCCAGATTCTGCTCGACTTCGAGACCGCCGCGCTGGGCGGCCTGGCGCCGTTTCCCGGCCGCAAGCCCGACGCCGGCCGGCTGCGCGAAGCGGAAGGCTGGTTCCAGCGGGGGCTCGACCTGGAAGAGAGCGGCGCCCCGGTCGAGCAAGCCATCGAGGCTTATCGGAAAGCGCTCGAGCTCAACCCGGCGGCAGCCGGCGCGCTGGTCAACCTGGGCACCATCTATTACCGCCAGCGCAAATTCGCCGATGCCGAGACTTACTACCGCGAAGCCCTCGAAGCCGACCCTGCTTACCCGCTGGCGCAATTCAACATCGGCAATCTCTACGATGAGCTGGGACGGCTCGACGAAGCCCAGCACCACTACCGGCTGGCGCTGGGCCTGAATCCGCAATACGCCGACGCCCACTTCAACCTGGCCCTCTTGTGCGAGCGCCAGGGCGACAACCTGAAAGCCGTGCACCACTGGAAGAATTACTTGAAGCTGGATCATGGCGGCCAGTGGGCCGAGATCGCCCGCCGCCAGCTCGATCACCTGCGCCACGCCACGCTCGTGCATTCCCGCACGTAATTCACCTATGCGATCGGTTTTTGTCGCCTGTCTTCTTGGCGCGTCTTCGCTCGTCGGACGACAGGCCACAAAAGGCGATAGCGTGTCCTACCGTTTCATCTTCCGCGACCCGCTGTCCGGCGGCAATCCTTCAGGTCGGCGCCGCGATCAGTGCGCCGGAGTGGATTTACGTAACGCCGTAAGTGGCATTCGGCACCACGGTAAGGCTCGGCGGCGGAATCTCAGCTATCCTGAAACTCTGGAGCCATAAGTGAGCCGTATTGTTCTTGCCTTCCGCTCGTTTTTCAACATCTTGTTTTCAGGGACGCTGTCCGACGGCGTGCTGAACGGGTTACATTTGACGAGGCGCGCCGCCGCCGCGTCCAAACCCTCCGCCGCGTCCAAGGCCGCCCCCGCCGCGGCGCCGGCGCCCGCCGTCCGCGTATCGGATGGCGCCTTGCAGCTTCTCGCCATTCTACAGCGCGACGCGCGCCTGGTGGACTTCCTGATGGAAGACATCGCCGCGTATTCCGACGATCAGGTTGGCGCCGCCGTGCGCGAGTTGCACGACCTGTGTCGCGATTCGCTGCGGCGCGCCGTCGCACTGGAACCGGTGATCGATGGTGTCGAAGGCACCTTCGCCAAAGCGCCTTCCGCCGATTCGAGCGTCGTCAAGTTCATCGGCAACGTGCCCGCCAAGCCGCCCTCGGGCGGCATCCTGCGGCACAAAGGCTGGAAAGCGGTGAAAATCGATCTGCCCGCCCTGGCCGGCAAAGACGCCGCCGTGATCGCCCCCGCCGAAATCGAGATCGAATAAGAAGCGCCATGCCGATTCACGAGTGTGTTTGGGCAGTGGGGCAGGCGTTTTCGCCTGCCAACCCGGCTGCGAAACGTATGAGGTTGGCAGGCGGAAGCGCCTGCCCCACGATTCTTCGCAGCGACTTGCGGAATTCCAGGCGCATCCCATGAAAGTCGGTATAGACCTCGGCACCACTAACTCGGCGCTTGCCTGGATTGACGAGCGCGAGGCGGAGGATCGCGATTTTCCGCCGGTCCACGTCTTCGAAACCCCGCAGCTGATCGCCGCCGGGCGAATCGAAGCGCGCCGCACGCTGCCCTCGTTTCTCTTCCTCGAAGAGGGGCTGCCGGTGGGCGTCTACGCGCGCGAACAAGGGGCGCTGGTGCCCACCCGGCTGGTGCACTCGGCGAAATCCTGGCTCTCCAATCCGGACGTCGACCGCACCGCGAAAATCCTTCCCTGGGATTCCCAGGAAACCGGCCGCGTGCTTTCTCCGGTCGAAGTTTCGTCGCGCATTCTGGCCAAATTCCGCGAGGAGTGGGACCGGGCGCAGAGCGCGCCGCTGGCCGCGCAGGATATCGTCCTCACCGTGCCCGCCTCGTTCGACGAAGAGGCGCGCGAGTTGACCGTGATGGCGGCGCGCGATGCCGGAATGGAGCGCCTGACGCTGCTCGAAGAGCCGGCCGCCGCTTTCTACTCCTGGATCGCGAACAACCTGGTGCAGTCGCGGAAGAAACTTTTGGACGGGCAGACGGTGCTGGTCTGCGACGTCGGCGGCGGCACCAGCGACTTCAGCCTGATTCGCGTTTCGCGCGACGGCGACCTCATCAACTTCACCCGCACCGCGGTCGGCAAACACCTGCTGCTGGGAGGCGACAACCTGGATCTGACGCTGGCCTGGCTGGTGGAGACCAAGCTCGGCGCCAAGCTTTCCATTCGCCAGCGCAGCGGTCTTCGGCGCCAGTGCTCGGCCGCTAAGGAGAAGCTGCTGAACGATCCCGATTTGCCATCGGTCGAGATCACCGTGCTCGGCTCCGGCTCGTCGCTGATCGGCAAAACGCTGCGCAGCGAAATCCGGCGCGAGGAGGCGCTGGAACTGGCGCTCGAGGGCTTTCTGCCGTTCACCGAACGCGGCGAGGCGCCCAAAGAGGAGGCCCGCAGCCTCTTCCGCGAACTCGGCCTGCCGTACGTTTCCGATGCCGCCGTCACCCGCCACTTGAACGCGTTCCTGGAGCCGCTCGGGGCGCCCCCCGACGCCATCCTCTTCAATGGCGGCTTTTTCATCCCGGCCATTTTGCGCGAGCGCGTGGCGGACGTGGTGGCGCGCTGGTACGGCCGGCGTCCGGAAATCTTCGAGAATAGCGAACTGGATCTGGCGGTGGCGCGCGGCGCGGCGTATTACTCCTACGTGCGCTCCACCGGCAGCGGCGTGCTGGTGCGGGGCGGTTTGCCGCGCACCTATTACATCGCGCTGGGCGAGGCGCGCGACGGCAAGTTCTCCGCCGTAACCCTGGTGCCGCGCGGTGCCGAGGAAGGCACCGCCATCGAAATCGATAACGATGCGCTCCAGTTGGTCGCCAATCGGCCGGTCTCGTTCCGTTTGTACAGCTCGCTCACGCGCAGCGACGACCGGCTGGGCGACGTGGTCGAATTCTCGGCCGGCGACGCCGAGCTGCATCGCCACGCGCCGCTCCACGCCGTGATCCGCTTCGGCAAGAAGGCCGAGGAGCGATTGATCCCGGTCAAGCTCGGGGCGCGGCTCACCGAAATCGGCACCCTCGAGACCTGGTGCGAATCGAAGGTCAGCGACAATCGCTGGAACCTGGAGTTTCAGCTTCGCAAGCCGGCCGTCGAGCAGCCGGTGGAGCGCAGGGCCGCCGCGGTAGTCAGCGAGCAGGCGCTCAAAGCCTCGCTGGCGCTGATCGAGGAGGTCTTTGCCCCCAGTTCCAAGTCGCCCATTCCGCCCGAGGAATTGCCCGCGCGCCTCGAGCAGGCCATGGGCCTCGGCAGGAATTCCTGGCCGCTTTCCGCCATCCGCCCGATGGCCGACGCCTTCCTCGCCGCCGCCGCGGGCCGCAAGAAGAGCCCCGCTTTCGAGATCCGCTGGTTGAACCTGGCGGGCTTCTGCCTGCGCCCCGGCTTCGGCTACCCCGGTGACGATTTCCGCATCGAACAGGCGCGCCGTCTCTACTCGGGCGGCATCGCCTACGCGAACCAGGTGCAATGCGAAATCGATTGGTGGATCTTCTGGGGCCGCGTCGCCGGAGGTCTCAACCGCAATCGGCAGGCCGATGTGTATCAGCGTTTGTCGGGCTTCCTGCTGCCACGCGGCAACAAGAAGCCGCAGCGCATCAACGCGGCGCTGCTGCGCGAGATGTGGCGCGCGGCTGCCAGCCTGGAACTGTTACCGCTGGGCGCCAAGACCGAGCTGGGCGACGCGCTGGTCAAGCGCATCAAGGCGGGCGATTACAAAGAGAGCGAATTGTGGTGCGTCTCGCGCCTGGGCGCGCGGCAACTCTTCTACGGCCCCATTAACCTAGTGGTGCCGCCCGCCGCGGTGACGCGCTGGGCGGAAGCGATGATGTCGATCGCGGCGGCCGGCGACGCGCTGGCCTCGCTCGGGCGCCGCACGGACGACCCCACCCGCGACCTGCCGGCAGCCATCCGCCAAGCCATCAGGGGCAAGCTGGAGGTGATGCCCCACGCCGCGCGCTTGCTGGCCGTGCTCGATGGCGAAGCCGAGGACGACCGCGCGCTGGGCCGCATCTTTGGCGAAGAGCTACCCTCCGGGCTGGTGCTGGCGAAAGAGTAGGTGGGGCATGCTTTGGCTTGCCAAGCCTTTCGGGCTTTTCGTGATTTGAGGACAAGCTGAAGCATGCCCCACCAAAAGTTACCGCAGCGAAGCGCGGATTTTGTCTCTGTACTCGCGGGCTTTCTCGAGGATCTGCGGCTCATTCAGCGTGAGGATACCGCCGTCGCGCACCACCGGTTTGCCGTTCACCATCACGTCGCGAACGTCTTCGGCTTTGAGCGCGTAAACCATTTGCGAAACCGGGTCGTAGACGGGCACGGCGTTGGGGCGGTCCAGGCGGACCACAATCATGTCGGCGCGCTTGCCGGCTTCGAGCGAGCCGATTTCCTTCTCCATGCCGAGCACGCGCGCGCCGCCGATGGTGGCCATGTCGAGCGCGGTGGCCGCGGAAAGCGCCTGCGGATCGAGCGCGGTGACTTTCTGGAGTTTGGCGGCCAGGTCCATTTCCTCGAACATATTGAAATCGTTGTTGCTGCCCGCCGGACCGTCCGGCCCTAAGCCGACGTGGATGCCCAGCGCCAGCATGCGCACCACCGGCGCCACGCCGCTCGCCAGCATCATGTTGCTCGAGGGGCAGTGCGCCACCCCGACATCGCGAGCCTTCAGAATCGCCATATCCGCTTCCGTCAACCAGACGCAGTGGGCGGCCACCGTGCGGCCGTTGAAGATGCCCAGGTCGTCGAGCGTCCGCACCGGCGTGGTGTGCCGCTTGGCCATCTCGTCGTCGACTTCTTTCTTGGTCTCGGCGACATGGGTCACCAGCGGCGCGTGAAACCGGTTGGCGAGAGCGCGCGCGGCTTTCAGCGTTTCGTCGGAATTGGTGTAGAGCGCGTGCGGCGCCACGGCGGGAACGATCAGCGGGTCGCCCGCAAACCGCGCCAGGTAGCGCTCGGTGAAGCGCAGCGCGTCGGCGGGCGTTTTATTGTCGGGCACCGGGAAGCCGATGATGGTTTCGCCCAGCACGCCGCGCATCCCCGCCTCTTTGGCGGCTTCGGCCACGACGTCCTCGAAATAGTACATATCGGTGAACGTGGTGGTGCCGCCGAGCAGCATTTCGAGACACCCGAGGCGCGTGCCCCAGCGCACGAAATCTGCATTCACGTTCTTGGCTTCGGCAGGGAAGACGAACTTCTCCAGCCAGTCCTGGAGCCGCATGTCGCCGGCAATGCCGCGAAACAGCGACATGGCGGCGTGCGTGTGCGTGTCGATCAGGCCCGGCGCGAGGATGGCGTCGACGCGATCCAGACGCCGCGCGGCCACGAAGCGTGCCTCGATTTCGGCGCGCGGGCCCACCGCCAGAATGTTCGCGCCGCGCACCGCCACGGCGCCGTTTTCGATCACGCGATGCGCCGCGTCTTCGGTGATGACATAGCGCGCGCTCCAGATCCAATCGGCCTGTTCGGCCGAGAGCGCACAGACGAATAAGAAGAAGCTACAGGTACGACGCATCGAAGGGTTTCGGGAAGAGATCCCGCATTTGATAGGTTTCGATTTTGCCGCGCGGGTTGACCAGCACGATCTCGACATCGCCGCAAAATTCCCAGAGGATCTGCCGGCACGCGCCACAGGGCGGCGTGAGAACGTCGGTGTCGGCGGCCACGGCGACGCGGCGGAACTGGCGGGCGCCCTCGGAGATGGCTTTAAACACGGCTACCCGCTCGGCGCAAACCGTCAGGCCGTAAGTCGCGTTCTCCACGTTGCAGCCGGTGTGGATGCGGCCGTCCGAATCTTCAATCGCGGCGCCAACCTGGAACTTCGAATACGGCGCGAAGGCGTGCTGGCGTGCAACCAGCGCGGCGTCGAGGAGTGGATCAGTCATCGGCTCATCCAACCGGTTGGTTCAAACGCGGCAGCACGGTGCGCAGGAACTTCACCAGCGTATCGCGAACCGCCGCGCCGGTTTCAAGCACTTCCTCGTGGTTAATCTTCCGCTCGGCGATCCCAGCCGCCATGTTGGTGACACAGGAAACCGCCAGCACTTTCATTCCCATGTGGTTGGCGGCGATCACTTCGGCCACCGTGGACATGCCCACCATGTCCGCGCCGATGGTGCGCAGGAAGCGAATCTCGGCGGGCGTTTCGTAGCTGGGGCCCAGCATGCCGGCGTAAACTCCCTCGGGCATGAAGATGCACAGCTCCGCGGCTACGCTCTTGGCAAGCTCGCGATAATGGCGCGAGTAAGCTTCCGACATGTCGGGAAAGCGGGGGCCCAGCAAATCTTCGTTGGGACCGGTCAGCGGATTCGATCCCTGCAGGTTGATGTGGTCCGAGATCAACACCAGGCAACCTTGTTCGAGCGAGCCGTCGATGGCGCCCGCCGCGTTGGTGACGACCAGCGATCGCACGCCGAATGCATGCAGCACCCGCACGGGAAAGACCACTTGCTCGGGCGTGTACCCTTCGTATAAGTGGAGCCGTCCCGACATTACGGCGACCGGGAGATTGTCCAGGTTGCCGATCGCCAGCTTGCCCGCGTGGCCGACGGCGGTGGAGACGGGCCAGCCGGGAATTTCAGCATACGGGATAACGGCGCAATCGCTCAATTCGTCCGCGAACGCTCCCAGCCCGCTGCCCAACACCACGCCGATGGCCGGGCGAAGGGCGGTGCGACTTTCGAGCAGAAACTTGGCTTCCGCAATCATAAGATGATTCCCGCAATACAGGCCGACATGAAGTTGGCCATCGTCCCGGCCGCCACGGCGCGCAGGCCGAGGCGCGCCAGGTCGGACTTCCGGTTCGGCGCCAGCGCGCCAATGCCGCCGATCTGGATGGCGATCGAGCTGAAATTGGCGAAACCGCAGAGCGCGTAAGTGGCGATGACAAAAGAACGCGGATCCAGGCCCGCTTTCATCGGGCCCAGCTTGAGAAACGCGACGAATTCATTGAGTACCAGGCGCGTGCCCAGCAGGTTACCAATAGCCGGCGCATCTTTCCACGGCACACCCAGCAGGTACGCCACCGGCGCGAACACCACGCCGAAAATCTGTTCGAGCGAAGCCGGCAGCCAGCCCATCCACCGCAGCCCGTGGATGCCGCCCAGAATGCCGTTGATCATGGCGATCAGCGCCAGAAAGGCGATCAGCATGCCAGCCACATTCAGCGCCAGGTGGAGGCCGTCGCCGGCGCCCTGCGCCGCCGCATCGATCACGTTGACGGCGGTCTTTTCCATCTTCAGGTCCACTTTGCCCGCGGTCGCCGGATGGCCCGTTTCCGGCACTAGAATCTTCGACAGCATGATGGTGGCAGGCGCGGTCATGATCACCGCCGTGAGCAGATGCGTGATCGAAACGCCGGCGATCTTCACATAGGCCGCCATCACCGAACCCGAGACGTGCGCCATGCCGCTGGCCATCACCGTGAACAGCTCCGATTCGGTGAGGCCGGCCAGAAACGGGCGGATGGTGAGCGGCGCTTCAGTCTGCCCCATGAAGACGCTGGCCGCCACGTTCAACGATTCGGCGCCGCTTACGCCCATCACCTTTTGCATCCCGATGGCCATGCCGCGCACGATCCATTGCATGATGCCCAGGTAATACAGGACGGAGAAGAACGACGCGATGAAAATGATGATCGGCAGAACCTGGAACGCAAACACCACGCCGAACCCGCCGCTCGATTTCCCCATCGGGCCGAAAACGAATTCGCTGCCGGCTTCGGCGTAGCCGAGCATGGCGTTGACGCCGGCGCCGATGGTCTGGAACACTTTCCCCAGATCGGTCTTCAGCACCAGCACCGCGAAGAGGATTTGCAGGCCCAGCCCCCAGGCCACGATGCGCAGCTTGATGGCGCGTTTGTTATTGGAGAACAGCCAGGCTACACCGAGTATGGCCACCAGCCCGAGCAGACCGGTGAAGCGGCCCATTGCTATCCAACGACCTCGAGTATCAATTCGCGCTCTTCGGGCCGCTGCGCCGAGATGTGGAATGCATCCTCCACTTTTTCGGCGGCTTCTTCGACCCGGTCTTCCTTGGTGTAATACAGGCGGCACAGAATGCTGCCGGCTTCCACCTTTTCGCCGGCCTTGACTTCCAGGATGATGCCGACGGCGGGGTCGATCGAATCCTCCTTCTTATCGCGGCCGGCGCCAATCATGTTGGCGGCGATGCCGATGTCCTCGGCGTCGATCAAGCTGACATAGCCGGCGCGCGGCGAAGCGATTTCGCGCGCGCCCGTGGCGTTCGGCAGCAGCGCGAAATTGTCCAGCGCCAACGGGTTGCCGCCCTGCGCGGCCACCACGTCCTTGAACTTCTTGTACGCCGAGCCATCCACCAGGTTTTTCTCCGCGATCCGGCGGGCTTCTTCGAGCGAAGGCGCTATCTTGGCGACGAAGATCATACGGGCCGCCAGCTCGATGCACAGCCGCGTCAGATCGGCGGGGCCGGCGTTCTGCAACGTCTGGGACGCCTCCATCACTTCCAGCGCATTGCCCACCGCGTAACCCAGCGGCTGATTCATATCGGTGATGAGCGCTTGCACGCGCTTATCCATGCGGCGCCCGATACCCACCATCACCTGCGCCAGCCGGCGGGCATCCACCTGTTTCTTCATAAAGGCGCCATTGCCCACCTTGACGTCGAGCACCAGCGCATCCACGCCTTCGGCAAGCTTCTTGGACATGATGGACGATGCGATCAGGGGAATGGATTCCACCGTGGCGGTCACATCGCGCAACGAGTAGAGGCGGCCATCGGCGGGAGCCAGCTCGGACGTCTGACTCAGAAAACAGAGCCCCACAGTGGCAAGCTGCGCCTTGAGCTCCTCGACGCTCAGATTGGTGCGCATTCCAGGAATGGATTCGAGCTTATCGACGGTGCCGCCGGTGTGGCCGAGACCGCGCCCTCCCATGGTGGGCACGATGACGCCCGCGGCCGCCGCCAGCGGCGCGACAATCAGCGTGGTCTTATCGCCCACGCCGCCCGTGGAATGCTTGTCTACCTTGACGCCCGGAATCCCGGAAAGATCGAGCATTTCGCCCGAATGCATCATGGATTCGGTCAACCGGCTGACTTCCCGGTCCGTCATATTAGCGAAAAAGACAGCCATGAGAAAGGCCGACATCTGGTAGTCGGGTATTTCTCCGCGAGTGTATCCGTCGACCAGGTACGAAATCTCTTCGGGGGATAGTTCGCCGCCGTCGCGCTTTCTCTGGATCAAGTCAACTGTGCGCATTATGAAGCACTTAGCGTACCATTTTGGGGAATGTAAAGTAAAGGAGATTGTGGGGCGGGACTCCAGTCCTGCGGCCGGCGTCCACGCCGGCCCGAGGCGGGTCTGGAGACCCGCCGCAGGCGTGGACGCCTGCCCCACAAACGAAAAAGAGCGCCCCCCGCGAAGGGGACGCTCTTTTCTTACGTCGATGGTTTTCAGATCGCGATTAGAAGTAGAACTTGATCGCGAGTTGTACGATGCGCCGGCCCTGCTTGTCCGTGGTGTAGCCGAAAAGCGGACTGGTCTGTTGGCCCGCGCTGTTGAAGCTGAGCGAGAGGTTCTCCCCGCCATAGAAGGACCACAACGGATGGTTCAGGAAGTTATATCCGTCGATACGGAACTGCAGCTTCTTCGATTCGCTGATCTGGAAGTTCTTAAACAATCCCAGATCGGAGTTGAAGAACCAGGGTCCGTAGTAGGCCGGCAGCACGGCCGGCCCGTTCTGCCCGACCTCCGTCGGCATCGCAAAACAGCTCCCGTTGATGAACTGGTGCGGCGCCAGGTTCGCAACGGGATTGCAGGTTAAATACGGATGCAGTGGGAGATCGGGAGTTCCGAGTAACGACGTGTTACTGATATTGAAAGCCGTGCCCGGAATCGTGCCGGTGGCGCCGAAGTTGAAGTCGCTGCCGCTGCTGAACCCGGTCAGGTTGGGCCCACTTTCCACCTGGGTGATGCCGGAGAGCTGCCAACCGTTGACCAATCCACCCAATAGCCTGTCACGGGTCGGATTTCCCAACTCTATCGAGTAGGCGGCGTTGAAGATGTGCGTGCGGTTAGTGGACTGAACGCCGTAATCGTTGGCCAAGTTGAACGGATCCGCGGCGGAATTGAGGATCCCCATGGCCTTACCAAAGGTATAGTTGAAATTGATATTGTATCGGCCTTTGGAGCGCACCCAGGTCGTCTGGAACGCGTTGAAGTTCGAATACAGGTTATTGGTAGACAGATTCACGTCGGTGAAGCCCTGTAGCGGACGGAAAGAGTTCGCATTCAGGCTGTTGGGGTCCTTACCGCCGTTGTTCGAGGAAAGCATAGCCCCCACCGGGACCATATTGATATCGCTGCCGTATCCGGAACTATTTGCCAGGTCCCGGCTGCGGTTCCCGACATAGGACAGCTCCAACAAGCCGGACCATGGCGTGCGCTGCGATACCGTGACGTTCCAACTGTCCGTATAAGGTTGATTGTTGTCCTTGCTGTCGACTGCCGCCGGAGATAATGGTTGATTGGCGTAATTAACGCTATCCAGCATGCTTGCGTAGAGGTGCGGGACACCCAAGCCGCTTGAAGAAAGCGAAGTGGCATTCACGCCCGCGGCGACATCCAAGCCGGCAGTGGACTGCGCGGAGTGGTAGTAGTAGCGGCCCCATCCGCCACGCAGCACGGTCTTGCCGGAGCCGGTCAGATCATACGCGGCGCCGATGCGCGGCTGGTAGAAAAGAGAGCGCGTCGGATATCCACTGAGCGGTACGCTCGCGTCGCGCTTGTG
>Ga0187862_10003989_pt1 | contig 14195 bp, 14 predicted proteins | sample June2016WEW_10_1_FD_133003 | JGI IMG/M metagenome (GOLD analysis project Ga0187862, IMG submission 133003) | Peatland microbial communities from SPRUCE experiment site at the Marcell Experimental Forest, Minnesota, USA - June2016WEW_10_150 | ecosystem: Environmental > Terrestrial > Soil >...
TCCTGGGACGTTTCGACCTTCAGCGCCAAATCGGCAAGCTGCTGCGACAGCCATTCCGAAGTTTGCATTGTGGATTCAAACTTCGTCTTGAAATTTTGTTCGATATAAGTGTTGATCAGCATGTTGACTATCTGCGCAGCAAGTCGCGGATCTGGATGCGAGTAATGGATCTCTACGATCCGGGTCCTGGGAACCACGCTTAGCCTAAGACCACCTCGAAAGCGAGCGAGCAACGATGATTCGAAGGGAGCATCCACTTGCAGAGAGTTCAAAGGCGGCGCGGTACCCGGTTTGGCAGCAACTCCTGCAAACGCTGGGTTATTGTTTAGCTGCAGGTTCTTGATCACCTGAAACGCTATGGCGTCGCTCTGCAGGATCCTGACTTGCGTTTCCAGCGCGATGAAATAGTCGTCATAATCGTACCCGATGGCACCCTGATCCGAGTCTTTGAAACCCAAATTCAGTGAGTTCTCGCGATTGACCGCGATTCTTCCCGTCGCGTCATAAACCGGCGTCGTGTGTAGGGTGTAGACAGTGGCCAATGTTGCAATGATTAGCCATGTGGAGATGACCACCCACATTCTCTTTTTCAGAATTCTCACGTACTCACGGAGAAGATAACCCTCTGCCGGTAGAGGTGCATAACTTCTGGCAGGATTAGCGGGATACTGAATCTCGGTCGGCAGTTGCTCGAGAGTTGGAGTGTCACTACGGCGGCGAACGATCCCTGAATCCATCAACTATTCCTCAACCAGTCCGCAGACTACACCACATCTCCCCTCGATGTGTTGAGAAGGGACGGCCCTCCCATTGCGGACAAGTGATCCAAATATGTGCAGCTAGAACTTTTGGCAAATTGTACCACGAACGTCGAGGTCTGAATCAGGAGTTTGAAAAGGAGGAAGCCTTCTGCGGAACTGACACTGAATTTGTGCAACCGACGTTCGCGAGAGCTCGGTTTCGCAATGGAAAAGACCTTCCCTTGTCAAAGCTGGGGAAATTGGCTAGGCTGAGGTGCCAATGAGAATTTTATTCCTGCTGACTAGTGTCTTCGGCTTGACTGGTGGCGTCCATACCTTTAACCGTGCATTGATCAAGGCGACAGATGATCTTGCAAGCGACTTTGGTTTGGATGTCACTGTTTTCAGCCTCTTGGATGGTGAAGTTCCTTCCCAAGCGGCGGCTGATTACATGTCCTCAGGGCGCACCCGATACAGAGGCTTCAAAGGCAATAAAGCGGAGTTTTCTGCGGCAACTCTTCTGGCAGGCTGGCGAGCGAACCGCGTTGTGTTCGGACACGTAAATTTAAGTTCATTAGCGTGTGGGATGCTGAAGCCTATCAAATCGCTGGTAGTTCACGGAGTTGATGTTTGGAAACCATTGCCCTCTCTCAAGAAGTTGGGTATTTCCCAGATGCGCGAGATCCTCTCCGTTAGCGAATACACTCAGGAGGCATTCGTCCATTTCAATGGGATGCCTCCTGTACAATTCCGCCTGCTGCCCGATACCTTGGACCCGTTTTATTCAAGAACGGCGGATAGCATTCGTCCTGCAATGGAATTGGGACTTCCGCGAGGTCACATGATGCTGGCCGTTGCCCGGCTAATGAGTACGGAGGAGTACAAGAAAATCGACCTCGTCATTAAAGCCATGCCTGCGATCTTAAATCACGTACCAGACGCATTCTTTGTAGTGGTAGGACAAGGCGGGGATCGTCCCCGGTTGGAGAAGTTAGCGCAGGAGACGAGTGTAGCCGACAGAGTGGTTTTCACTGGTTTTGTAGCAGATAAGCTTCTGCCTAGTTACTACGATGCCTGTGACCTGTTTGTGCTCCCGAGCCTAAAGGAGGGATTTGGAATCGTTTTTCTCGAAGCCATGTACCATGCAAAAGCCTGCGTCGGTGCGATGGCGGGCGGAATTCCCGAGGTAGTTAAAGACGGAAGAACGGGGCTTCTTGCCGAGCCGGCCAGCGTGGACAGTTTCGTTCAGTGCGTCGTAAGACTGCTCGGTAATGGCCAAGAAAGGGACGCAATGGGTCGGCGTGGCAAGGAGAGACTGGAGCGAGAGTTCTCCTATGAGAAGTTCCGGGCTAGACTGGAAAGGGTGCTGTGCTAGGAAGCCAAACAATTTTAGAATTATGGTCGCGCATACAGTCTTCGCGCTCCCGATTTGCACTTCCGCCGATTTCTACCCTGAATGACGAGAAATCTTCAATTCAACTCGGGCCAACTGCCGAGGCCTCTGCTACCGGTGACACTGCTGGGCGGCGCCGCTTTCGTTTGGCCATCCTAGCTTCACACGCGATTCAATACCAAGCTCCTCTTTTTCGGATGCTTGCACGCGAGCCTGAAATTGAGCTTTCGGTATTTTTTTGCTCCGATTGGGGCGCCCAAAGTTACCACGATAAAGGCTTTGGGCGGGAGGTCAAGTGGGATGTGCCGCTGCTCGAAGGCTACCGTTTTGAGTTCTTACCTAACTGGAGTATCAGGCCGGATGCGTCGCGGTTTTGGGGACTGATTAATCCGCGGATCATCCTGCATTTAAGACGCCGAAAATTTGACGCCATCTGGGTACATGGCTGGGCTAGATTTACTAATTGGATAGCCATGCTAGCCGCCTTTACATTCAAGATCCCCGTACTCATTCGGGGAGAGAGCAATTTGCTTCCTTCATTGCCACCCTGGAAATCCGCACTAAAAAGGATCGTCCTGCGCAATCTGTTTCGCAGGACTTCTGCATTTCTGGCTATTGGCCGGTACAACGCTGAATTTTACCGGGCTTACGGCGTTCCGAAAGAAAAGATCTACATGGTTCCTTACGCTGTGAACAATGACTTCTTCTTATCTCAGGCAGACAAACTCGCCAACTGTAAAGGGGAACTGAAGCAAGAGCTCGGAATCGCTCCCGAATTGCCAGTCGTGCTGTACTGTGGAAAGCTCATCCAGCAGAAGCACCCGGCCGATCTTTTGAAAGCTTTTGAATACTTTTCAGAGAGTCAGAGAGCCATTCTAGTCTACGTGGGCGCGGGACCGCTTGAGCCAAAATTGAAAGAGTACGTCGAGGACAAACACTTACCTGTAGTTTTTGCCGGGTTTCGAAATCAAACGGAACTTCCTAAGTGGTTCGCAATAGCCGACGTGTTTGCGCTGCCCTCTGGGCATGAGCCGTGGGGACTGGTCGTAAACGAGGCAATGTGTTTCAGCTTGCCAGTAGTGGCAAGCCATCAGGTGGGTGCTGCGGGAGACTTGGTTCGTGGGGGAGTAAACGGATTTGTGTTCAGCGCTGGCGATGCTCGTTCCTTGTCAGAGTATTTGGAACTGCTGCTGTCTGACCCGGTGCTGCGTGCGAGGTTTGGACAAAAGTCTCGTGAGATCATCGAACATTGGAGCTATCGGGAGAACGTGAATGGCATCCTCACCTGTCTGGAACAGTTGGCTAATGCAAAGCAAGAGGCATAAAATCTACAAGAGCTCCGGCGCAGTGGTTGGCCGCAAAAATGCTCGACACACTTTTGGTTACGCAATCACGCCGTCACGGTACTTGGGCTCACTATTGCGGGTCTGACTATGCCAATCGGTCTATTTGATTCGCTTCGTCAGCGGTTTTATGCTTTCGCAAAATCAATATTCCTGCGGTGACAACTCTCGATCCAGTGAGAACGTCCGATTGTTAATAATCGGAGATCGCGGGGGTTCAAACGTTGGCGAAAGTTTTGCGAGAGCCGGTGCTGAACTGGGTGCTTCGTTCGTACAGATCGAGTCTAACGGAGCTATGCGCGGCCCGGCAATGATCCGCCGACTGCTTTGGCGTCTGTGGGATCACCACCCGCTCAGATTGGGAAGATTTAGTGCGGAGGTGGTTGAATTCTGCCGCGCACGGCAAGCAGGCATAATTCTGACCATGGGTATCGCTCCACTAACCCTTGAGGCTCTTGCGGAGATTAGAAAGCTTGGATGTTACTGCGCGAACTACCTCACAGACGACCCCTGGAGTCCTTCGCTACGGTCAAGGTGGTTTCTGCGAGCTCTTCGCGGTTACGACCATGTGTTTACAACCCGCCGTGCCAATATCGGCGATCTAGAGGCCCTAGGAGTCCGTCGCGTGTCGTACCTTGCCTTCGCGTGGGATCCGATTCTCTGTCCTCAGCGGCAATACTCTGAAAACGAGCTCCAGGACTACAGAGCTGACATCGTGTTTGCGGGGGGAGGCGACGCGGATCGCGTGCCGTATTTTGCGGCCCTGGCACGTGCGGGCTTCCGCGTGGCTCTATATGGTGCTTATTGGGATAGATTCGCAGAGACGCGCCCGTTAACTCGCGGGCAGTTACCGATTGCTGAACTGCCTAAGGCGATTGCCGGTGCTCGAATCGCATTGTGCCTTGTGCGACGTGCAAACAGAGACGGGCATTGCATGCGGACCTTCGAAGTTCCGGCTGCGGGCGGCTGCATGCTGGCCGAGGAAACCGAAGAGCATCTCGAGATCCTGGGACCGGACGGGGAGTGTGTCCTCTATTTTCGCACCATCGACGAAATGATTGTCAGAGCGCGGTGGCTGCTGGGAAACCACGCCGAGCGCTTGCGACTAGCCTCCGCCGCGCGTGCGCGTATTCGCACCGACTCGAATACTTACAAGCACCGGCTCGCACGAATCCTTGAGGCGGTAGAGGCACAGTGACCGCAGCCAACCGCAGCGCATCAGGAATTGATGGCGCGCAGGGGTAGTGTCGAGTAGCGTGACGACCTATCCCGCTCTTTCACAACCTTGGCATGTCCGAGACGAGCGCGTATACAATACGCAGCAGCCATCCGGGCGGCGCGGATAAATCTGGCGATTATGTCGTGGACCGGACGCATTGAGGTCGACGAGACGACGACGTGTACCTTCGAGATCCCAGCGTGCGCGGGATGCATGCTCCACGAGCGCACTCCGGAACTCCTCGAGCTTTATGAAGAGGGGAGGGAAGTGATGGCGTTCGGCTCGGTAGAGGAACTTGCCTCCAAAATCGAGCCCTACCTCGTACAACCGGAGGAACGCGAGGCTGTTGCCCGTGCCGGATACGTACGCTGCGTGCCCGCATACTCGTACGACAGCCGTGTGAAGGAAGTCCTGCGTTATCACGACAACCACTCCACTGTTCACGCGAAATTGGCGATGAGTGACAGGTAGTCATCGTACCGGGCCGGATCGGGGATTGATAGCGCGGATCGGTAGTGCCCACTTGGGTAGCTCGAACCGATCCCACTCTTTCACAGCCTTGGCAGTCCGAGACAAGCGCGTTTACAATACGCAGTATGTTTTCCATTGCCAGCAACGTCTGCCTTGCCGATTGGGCGGTGGTTCGCTATACCGTTCCGAGTTGGCTGAAAGTGTTCGGGTCTTCGCTAGCGGAAGTCGTGGTGGTAGTTGATGAGCGCCCACCGACTGGGCGAATTGCAGAATCGAATCCTGATCTTTGGGACAAAGGTAAACTCTGGCATGAACTGTCATTGCTAAGAGAGCATGATTCAAGAGTACGCATTGTGCGCTTGAGCGAGTGTCCTTCCGAGGCTGTATCGAGAAAATGGTTCGGCAAATCTCGTCCAGTCCGATGTCAGGCAGGGACGCCCATCCTGGCGTTCATCTGTGCGCTCGAAGCGACGCACCAGGACTGGGTGATGCGTACCGATTCGGACATGCTCTTCCATGAGGCTGGATGGTTAAAGGCGGCGGAGAACTTGCTTGGGCAAGGCGTAGTCGTAGAACCACCGCGTCTTGCGTTAGAAACGCAAGTAATTTCAACCAGAGCGCTCATGGTGAAGCGCTCCTGCTTTGCCAAATGTCTGCCGATTAAGCCATGGCGATTGCATCCACTCGGTCGGCTGCATCGAGCACTAAAGGGCCGGCCTACCTGGCTGGCCTTGGAACAAATGCTTGAACGGGAGAAAATAAAAGGTCGGATCAGGCACACGATTCTGCCACGAACCTTGGGTTTTTCACTGCACGTGGCGCGGCGACAATATTCGATTGAACCTTGGTTTGGAACCATGGTGAAAAGGGTTGAAACTGGCGACATCCCCACAGAGCAAGCTGCTCAATGGAACTTATCCCCGCAATGCTGGTCAGCAGCAACTCCTGACTTGCCTCCAACAGAAACAAGCGCACGATGGGTGCCACACGGTCTCTGAGCAACTACTAATAGTCTGAACGCAAGCGCAGTGGCAAAACGCGCTCAAGTGCCCTAAGCCCCGAGCCCGCCTTTCGCTACACAAATAACCGCTCCTCCTTGCGAAACCACACCAGCCACGCAGTCAGGGCAATCGCCGCGATGCTGGCATATCCTGAGCAAACCCTCCGCCGTGCTCTCCGTGTCCCGCGGGATGCATTCGCGGTGCTTTTCAGTGGAAAATACATCGCGCGAAAGCGTCCCATAGACGTTATAGTTGCTGCGCACTCGTTGGCCCGAAAACGGTTGCCAGTTTGGTCGCTGCTCGTGGGCGAAGGCGAGGAAAGGCGCACTATGGAAGCTTTCTGTGAACGAGAACGAGTCGCCAACGCCGTACTCGCCGGTTTCGTAAACCAGTCAGCTATTCCCTCGTACTATGCTGCATCCGACGTCATTGCCGTGACCTCGAGTTTCGAGGCCTATGGTTTGGTCGCGTCAGAAGCCAGTTTCTTCGGATTGCCGATATTGGTAAGTGATCGCGTCGGCTGCATCGGGCCGCGGGACACGGCACAACCGGGACGGAATGCAATTATTTTCCCCTGTAAGTGACACGCAACAGCTGAGCCAAGCCATGGAACTGCTTTATAATGATCGCAGTCTCTACGCCGCCATGTCCACGAATTCGATTCGGATTTCCGAGTCGCAGAAAGAGCTTGCTGCCACGCAGCGGATCGCCAGTGCCGTATGTCGGCTTCATGACATGGGTCCGCGGCGGCTGAGCTCAGGCACTCGACAACAGTTGTTGCAGTCAGAGGCTGCGCCCCTATGAGTGCCAGCCCAACTTTGCTACAGCAAGCCCGATCCGGCGGGTTTCCGCCGCTTGTGAGACACAAACTGACCGGGCGGGGCATTTGGAAGCCCACCACGTGCTTGAAGATCCATCTCGCACTGGTGGGCTTGTGTGCTTTGCTGCTGTATTTTGTTCGTCCGGTGATGTGCCTTGTGCTGGGGGGAATACTGATTGGCACCTCGTTGATAGTCCTTGGAGTTGTGGAGGCGCGCCGTGGTCCACTCTGGCTGAATCCCTTGTCGGTCTTCCTTCTTTTTATGGGCGTGCAGATGGGACCTGCGGCAATTTACGCCGGGGCGACCCTTTTGAGTGAGCGCTCACTGGACTTCCCCCTCATCAGAATCCCCGCTTACGATGTTGCACTCGGCTACTTTATTACCCTGATCGGCACTTTCACCATGCACCTCGGGCTGTGGGTGTTTCGCCCCTCTCCCCGGTGGTACGTTCTAGGGCCCACGAATTGGAAGCCCCATTGGATTCTCCTGCTGTACGCGATTGGGATCGCGGCAATCTACCGTCCCAGCGCGTTCTTGTTCCTCGGCATGTTCGGTGGCATACTGCAAGGGGGCTGTATGGCGGTGCTGCTGGCATTCGCGTTCTCCAGCGCGAACTTGGGCAGCTTGGTCGTGCGGGTGCTGTTCGCCGCGGGAGTGGCCATCTACGCCTTGGCTTCCTTTTTTGGCGGAAGCAATTCCAAGGCCTACACCATGCTGGCCTTGTTGCCAGCTATCGTCTTCCTCACCCGCCGCAAGCAGTACTACAAATGGATTCCGGTCGTTGGCATCTTGCTGTTCGTGCTCTACCTAACGATTGTAGCTCCCGCGGTGAACACTTCTCGTTACATTCAGCACGGCGAATATTATGAAAGGGTTATGACGGGCCTCAAGTCGTCCTCTCCCTTATATACCGGGGAGCCTGTCACGCTCTCACTCGAGACCCAGTTTGACTCATTGATGGAGCGGTTGTTCGAGGTCCCGCTGGTAACCGGCTTCATGGTGGGAGAGGTTAGCAGGTCGGGATTGCAACTGGGCAGCACCATGGAGGATTTGTATTACGCATTCATTCCCCGAATCATATGGCCGGAAAAGCCGCTAGTCAGCCGAGGCGGCTGGTTTACTAGCTACCTGGGCATGGTGGAATCGAGCACTTCCACAGGTATGACTAGTGTCGGAGAGTGGTACTGGAATTTTGGCGTGGCGGGCGTTGCCGTCGGAATGTTCCTGACAGGAGCCATGATAAGCGGCCTGTGGCGTTTGGCGGGAAGCTATCCTATCCACCAGCCGGCAAATATGGTCCTCTATGTGGCGATTATTATGAACGCCCTCAATTTGCCGGACGCTACTTCACCCATTGTTTCCAATGTCGCTTTGTATCTGTTTTTCGGAGCGCTGGCCTATTTGCGCGCGTTTGGGCAGAAGACGGCTCTTCCATCGAAGCCGGCAACCATGCGGCCCGTTCCAATAAAGCCCTCGAACTGGTTCTGACCGATGCGCGTCTTATTAAATGCAGTCGCGGCCGGCGGAGGGACCGACTCCATTCACGTCATCGCCACCGACGTCGCGGAGCAGCCGTTTCCCCGTCGCTTCTAGTTACTTCAGGACCGTTCTCCAAATGGAATGCTTCGGTGTGAAATGCAAGCTAGTCAGCACGGCGGATCCGACTTGGAAATTGGTTTATAATTCAATTCGCGATACGGAAATCGAACTCGCTACACAGTTGCGTCGACGGAAAGCCATTGAATTCGTGGGACCTGTGGGAACAGATGACATTGATCAGCTTTTGGGGGAGCTGATATTTTTGTTTATCCCTCTGTAGTGGAGTCGTTCGGTCATCCGTTGTTGGGGGCAATGTCAGCGGTTTTGCCGATAGTTGCCGCCGATGGCGCCCATCAAGAGAGAACTTTGCGGCGATGCAGCCATCTACTTTCATCAGTTCGACTCTAACGATTGCGCCCGCCAAATCAGCAAAGTCATGCAGGGCGGTGTTCTTCGCGGGTCGATGGTTAAGAAGGGCGTAGACGTGTGAATTGCTTCCAATGGTCTACTCATATGCAGACTTTGATGCAAGCTTTCAATTGCGCTGCGCCATCCTCCGAGTGATACCGTGAAACTGACAGCTTACATCCTTACCAAGAACGAAGAAACTAACATTGAAAATTGCCTTTTGGCACTGAAGCAATGCGGCATACCTGTTATTGTGTTGGATTCGCGCTCCACAGATCGCACCAGGGAAATTGCGCAGAACTGCGGTTGTTCCGTTGAGCTTTACGACTACCGTGATCACCTTGGGGCACTGCGATATCTATGCGAGGACAGGACTTCTCGTGATGGATTCTGTTTGGTACTTGACGCCGATATGATCGTTTCGCCAAAACTTCTGAGCGAAGCGCACTCACTGTTGGTTGCCCAACGTGCTGATGTCGCATTAGCGCCGGTGACTATGTTCTGGAATGGAAGCCAACTGAAACGGGGATCACTTTATCCACCGAAGCCATTCATGTTTCGGGGCGGATCCCATTATTTCGAAGCGCTGGGACACGGTGAGGTGCTGCTGAAAGGTGTGCGCTCGGTTCTGACGAACGAACGACTGATTCACAACGATCAGAAATCGTTCGAGGCATTTCTGGATACACAGGTGCGGTATTCGAAAAATCTTGTGCGCCGGCGATTGGGCCATGCTATCAGCTGGCGAGACCGCTTGCGCTCCACTCCTTTGTTCATGATTGGCGCCCCTTTTTTTTCGTTGTTGGTCAAAGGTGGAATTCTGTCAGGCAAGGTCGGTCTGGGGTATGCAGTGGATCGTCTATTAGCCGAGGCGATTATGTATAGACAAGGTCTCGTCGCAAGAGTGGACGCCGAGCGTTCGAAAAAGTAAAGGGGGAATCATGTGTGGCATCCTAGGAGCCGTTGGTGCGCCAGACGAGGTTCGTGAAGAATGCCTGTTGCAAGGATTGAAAGCGCTGGCGCATCGGGGTCCTGACGATTCCGGAGGGCACGTGATACGTCAAAGCGGCCCGCGGCCCGCCTCGATCTTTCTCGGCAACCGGCGTCTCGCCATCCTCGATCTGTCCCCCGCGGGCCACCAGCCGATGCAGGACTGTGATACGGGGAACTGGATCGTCTACAACGGCGAGATCTACAATTTTCGAGAGATTCGCTCCGAACTGGAATCCTATGGCATCAGCTTCAACAGCCACTCCGACACCGAGGTCATCCTAAAGGCTTACGGTAAGTGGGGCGCCGGATGCTTAGACTATTTCCGAGGCATGTTCGCCTTCGCCATCTGGGACGCGCCCTCCAGGGGGCTGTTCTTGGCCCGCGACAGGTTTGGTGAGAAGCCACTCTATTACTTTCATCGCGACGGTCTCTTCCTGTTCGCTTCCGAAGTTCGATCCTTGTTACAGACAGGTCTGGTAGCACGCCAGCTTGACGAGGTTGGGCTCATGGAGTACCTCCACTATGGATCGGTCTCAGACCCTGAGACCCTGGTCAGGGGAGTTCATTCGCTGCCCCCAGCACACTGCCTTCTGCTTAAGGACGGCGAAGCCACCCTTAGGAAATATTGGGACCTGAACAGCGCAGAGCGTGACCTCGCAGCGTCTGGACCTGTGCGCCACATTGGCCGGGGAACTATAGTCGAACTCCGAACTCAATTGGAGGATGCGATGCTCTTGCGCATGGTGAGCGACGTGCCCGTGGGCATTTTTCTGTCGGGCGGCATCGATTCCAGCTCCCTGGTCGCGCTGCTGAGCCGCAAACATCCTAATCTCAGTACGTTTTCTGTTGTTTTCAAGGAGTTGGACTACAGCGAGGCCCAGTACTCGCGGTCGATCTCAAAGCGCTTTGGCACCGATCACCACGAAATTGTAATCTCCTGCCATGATGTGATGACGTCATTACCCAAAATCATCGGCGCCATGGATCAGCCAACAGTGGACGGCGTGAACACCTACATCATTTCGCGTGAAACCCGGCGTATCGGGTACAAGGTTGCCCTGTCCGGGCTTGGTGCCGACGAGATTTTCGCCGGCTACGAAACCTTCAAGACAGTTCCGCGAATGGAGTGGTTTGCCTGGTGCGCTAGTACCATTAAGCCGACGTTGCGGCATATGCTGGCCTCCATTATCAGCGTGGCAATCTCAAAGCGCCGCCCGAGGGCGGAAAAGCTGGCGGTCCTGATCGAAGGGGATGGCAGCATTCCGCATCCTTACGCGCTCGCCCGCATGCTGTTTATGCCCCGCCAATTGCGGCAATTGAGTTTAGTTAGTGACGGCATGCATGTTGACCCCGCGATGGCACCGCTCGCCGACATACTGAAGTGGGCCGAGAGATTTGATCCAGTCAATCGTACCTCTTACCTTGAACTCCGCCACTACATGCCTAACACGCTGCTGCGCGACTCGGACTTCATGAGCATGGCGCATGGCTTGGAGTTGCGCGTACCATTTGTCGACCACAAGCTAGCGGAATTTTTGTTCCGGATTCCGGGCGCTTCCAAGCTCAAACGGGGACTGCCCAAGTGGTTGTTGATCGAAGCAGTGCAGGGTCTACTGCCTGAACAGGTGGTGCACCGGCCAAAACGTGGCTTTACTTTTCCCTTTGAGCTTTGGTTGAAGAAAGAGATGCGTCAGGACATGGAGGACGTCTTGCTCGACACTAGCGCGAACCTACTAGCGGGCGTCGATCGAAAGTTCGTTGCGACCGTATGGAAGGATTTTTTGGCCGGAAAAACGACATGGTCACGGCCTTGGTCGCTCTATGTCCTTAAGCGGTGGGTGGACATGGTTCTGGAATCTCGGCCTTCGAGTTCGACAGTGGACATTCCGGAGCTGGGGCGGCGCCAAGCCATGGCGCGGAATTGATCACACTCCAGAGGATGCCTAGCTTTTGGAAAACCGTCGAACAGCTCAACAGGAGGCCTATCGTCGCGGGTCTCTGAAAGCTTGCATGGGGGCTGCTGCGGTAGACTACTGGTTGGCTCGTAAGCTGAAAGAAATGGTGGACGACCTGCTTTCCGAATCACAGATCCAGAAGCGCGGGTTGTTCCGACCCGAGGCCGTGCGCGCATTCGTTGATGAGCACCACAGCGGGGCACAGAACTGGTCCATGCAGATCTGGCAGTTTTTGACACTTGAGCATTGGATGCATATCTTTCTCGATGGCGGCGGCAAGCATGCGGCGGATTTAATTCACAGGCAACAGGCGGCCACGGCATGAAACAGATTCTGCAGCGGCCCCGGACCGGCGAGATCTCGGTTTCGGACGTTCCGGCGCCTCAGCTTGTGCCAGGGTGCGTCCTGGTGCGCATTGCTGCGTCCCTGGTCTCGGTCGGAACCGAACGTGCTTCGTCAGAATTCGCCAGCAAGAACTTGCTTCAGAAGGCCAAGGCGCGGCCCGACTTGGTTCGGGAGGTGGTTGGCAAGATTCGCCGCGACGGCTTGTTTTCTGCCGTGCAAGCGGTCCGCAGCCGTTTGGACCAACCGTTGGCCTTGGGGTACAGCAGCGCAGGCAGAGTGGTAGGAATTGGGGAAGGTGTGACCGACATTCGGGTAGGCGATCGGGTTGCCTGTGCGGGCACCGGTTACGCCGTCCACGCCGAGGTAGCCTGCGTGCCGCGCTTGCTGGTCGCCAAACTCCCAGAGCCCTCGCCCATTACCTTCGACGAAGCTGCCTTCGCGACCCTGGGCAGCGTCGCTCTGCACGGCATCCGCACAGCGGACGTGAAGCTCGGTGACACTGTCGCGGTGATCGGTCTCGGCTTGCTGGGCCAACTTACGGTGCAAATTCTGAAAGCTGGCGGCTGCCGTGTATTGGGGATGGACATCGCATCCAACCGTGCCGAACTCGCCTCACGGTTGGGCGCAGACGCGACGGCTGCTTTATCTTCGGAGTTCCGTGATTTGTGCTATGCGCGTTCTCGCGGTGCAGGGGTCGATGCGGTGCTGATCACAGCCGAAACTCCAAGCAGCGATCCAGTCAATCTCGCCGCAGAAATCGCTCGTGACCGTGGCATCGTGGTCGCGGTGGGTATGGTAGGCATGAACATAGAGCGCAGGCTCTATTACGAAAAGGAACTCGACTTCCGTATCTCACGGTCGTATGGTCCGGGACGCTACGATGCTGCCTACGAGCAGAAGGGACACGATTATCCCATCGGATATGTGCGCTGGACCGAAACACGCAACATGGAAGAGTTCCTCGAGCTCTTGACTGACGGCAAGCTCGATCTGAAATCGCTGATCACACACCGCTTTCCGATTGACCGCGCGCATGGCGCTTACGACTTGATCACGGGAAGGACGGGAGAACAGTTCCTCGGAGTGCTGATTACTTATCCCGAGCAGCCGGACCAGAGCCAGATTCTCGAACTAGTGGAAAAGGGTAGGGGCAGTCGCGCTATAAAGCCGGTCGCGATTGGGTTGTTGGGCGCTGGCAGTTTTGCCGTGAGCACGTTATTGCCTGCCACCAAGCAGGTGAGTGGAGTTGAGTTTGTCGGTGTCTGCAACGCCACGGGAGTTCGGGGCTGCCACGCCGCGGAGAAATTTGGATTCCAGTACTGCACGACTGACGAAAAGGAAATTCTCAATGATGCGCGTATCAACACAGTTCTGATCGCTACACGTCATCACCTGCACGCGCGTCAGGTAGTGGCAGCTTTGAACGCGGGAAAGCACGTGTTCTGTGAGAAGCCGCTCTGTTTGAGCGAAGAAGAACTCGCCGACGTTGTTCGTTCCTATACCAGGTCAACGACAACTCAACAACCCGTTCTCATGGTTGGCTTTAACCGGCGCTTTGCGCCCATGGCACTACGGATGAAAGCATTCCTATCAGAGGTCAAGGAACCCCTCGCGATGCACTACCGGGTGAATGCCGGGTACCTTCCGCCGGACCACTGGGTGCACGACCCTGAGCAGGGCGGTGGGCGCATTCTCGGCGAGGTGTGCCATTTCGTCGATTTTTTGATGTTTTTGGCTAGCTCCTCTCCGGTCGAGGTGCAAGCGAGCAGCCTCGCCAATCCAGGTCAATATAGCGGAGATAATGTGGTCGTCTCGCTGCGGTTCGCCAACGGTTCGCAGGGCACGATTGGTTATCTGGCCAACGGTGACAAATCATTTTCGAAGGAACGCGTCGAAGTGTTTGGCGGCGGCGCAGTCGCCGTACTCGAGGATTTCCGCCGCCTCGAACTTGTTCGCCATGGGAAGAA
>Ga0187862_10003992_pt1 | contig 14185 bp, 12 predicted proteins | sample June2016WEW_10_1_FD_133003 | JGI IMG/M metagenome (GOLD analysis project Ga0187862, IMG submission 133003) | Peatland microbial communities from SPRUCE experiment site at the Marcell Experimental Forest, Minnesota, USA - June2016WEW_10_150 | ecosystem: Environmental > Terrestrial > Soil >...
CACCGAGCATGTATTTCGCCATGAACGTCCGCCATTGGTTCATCCCCGGATCGTCTTTCCAGGTCGCATCCGTCGGGTTCTTCAAATACGCCGCGCTGATCAGGCAGGTTGCGTTCTCCGGACCGGCCGGCGTGATCACTGAGCCGACCGAGATCGAAACGTTGGTCATGAAGTGCAACGGTTTCCAGCCCAACTCGGCAATTTTCCGAATCGTTTGGGCGGCGAATTTCGGCGTCGCCGCCGTGATCACTACCTCAACACCCGCGTTTTTCAGCTCCAGAACCTGCGAGTCGATCGTTGCATCGGTGCCTTCATAAGAAACGGTTTTCACCAGGCTGTCGAACTTTTCGCCCAGTACGTCCTTGACACCGAGCGGGTAATCTTTGCCGAAGTCATCGTTCTGATACAGAATGGCAATATTTGCGCCGGGCTTTGTGCCGGGCTTGTTGTCTTTTGCATAGGTTGTGTAAATCTGTGCCTCGGTTCGATGGCTTGGCTACCAGCCCATGACCCACGGCGTCGCTTTGTAATCGCCCCATTTGTTGGCGCCGCTGCCGAGGAACAGCAGAGGTACACCCTTACTATTGGTGTAACGGAAGATCGCGGAGTTGGGCGGCGTGCCGATCGTGGCGAACATGAACGCCACCTGGTCCTGCTCGACGAGGCGGCGCACCTGATCCACGGTTCTGGCGGACTGTAGCCATCATCGAGCGAAATATAATTGATCTGACGGCCACCGACGCCGCCCTGCTCGTTGACCATTTTGAAAAATTCGGCCTCGGTCCTGGCGATAATGCCGTACGCCGAAGCGGGTCCACCAGGCTGCGGTATTGCCGATCCTGACTTCGGTCGCCGTTACGCCTGGCGTGTCTCCAGCCCATGTCGGACCGGCCATGGCGGCTGCGGCGGCGATTAAGAACCCACGTCTGAACGTTTCCGATCCTCCCGATAGATGTCGGGAGAATACCTGTCAAAGGTACCACCCGGAAGGCCGCGGAGCCTCCCGGGTGAGCCGCCCGCCTGACCGGATGTCAGACCGACTCTTTCAGTTCCTTCGCCGGACGGAAGGCAATCTTCTTGCTGGCCTTGATCTTGATCGCTTCGCCGGTCGCCGGGTTGCGGCCCATCCGAGCGGCCCTCGCCCGAACCTGCAAGATGCCAAGGCCGGTTAGCCGTACCTTGTCGCCCTTCTTCAAATGCTGCGAGGTCGCGGTGACCAAATCATCGAGCACGGCCTCGGCGAGCTTCTTCGGAATTTCGTGCGACGCGGCGACCCCCGCCGCGATTTGTTTCAGAGTGACCGTTGCCTGCGCGGCGGATTTGGCGGCGGCCTTCTTGGCGGGCGCGGCCGCTTTCTTCGCGGGGGCGGCCTTCTTTGCTGCGGGCATGGAATCCTCACTGTTCAACGCTGGTACCGGGCGGACCACACCATAGCGACGCGAGTCGGGCAACAGATTCCTGACGCCAAACGTTAATTTTCCGCTGTTTTGCCATATTCGCGATGCGAATGTCGCAGGTTCCACACGCACGGGTCGATTTCGTCAGCCAATCCGCCCCAACTCTTGCAAGCGGATTGCAACAGTTTCCGGCAACGCCACCTTCCGCCCGGTCGAGCGGTCGACACAAACGCTGCGGTTCAACGCGGCCGCGACGCAGCCGGTCCGATCGAAAATGCCGTAGCCAAGTGTGAAGGATGTCCGCCCGACATGGATCGGGGCCAACTCAACAGTCAAACTGCCTGGATAGGAGGCCGAACGAAGGTAGCGGATGGTCAACTCCGCAATTGGCCAGGTCACGCCGTCGGGCAGGCCGAGTTCATCAGCGAGGTGCCGGCGGAATGCAAGGCGCGCCTCCTCCAAATAGATAAGGTAACGTGCGTGATTGACGTGTTCGTTGGGATCGAGGTCGGAGTAGCGGATCTCGGTCTCGATCCGAAAGCGCTCTGGGCTGCTGACCTGAAACGGGTCGAGGTTCATGCTTCCCCCACGGTGGTGGCGGTCATAACGGCGGCAAGTTCGGTGAAGTCGGCCACGATCAGATCGGGTTGATGCGGCGTCTCGCCGAACGGACGGTGGCGGCGGTCGATGAACGTGGTTCGCATGCCGTACGATTTCGCGCCGATGCAGTCGAACGCATGATTGGCGACGAACAGGCAGGACGAACGGTGCAGGCCGATCAACCTTTCCGCCGTCGCATAGGTCTTCCAGTGCGGCTTGAAATAGCCCGCTTCCTGCACCGAGATGACGAGGTCGAACGGAAAGCCGATATGCGGAGACGCCGCCTCCAACATGTCGCGATCGCCATTGGACAGGATGACCAGCTTGTAGCCAGCAAATCGGAGGCGATGCAGGGCGGCGACCACGTCGGGGAAAGGTTTCAGCGACTCGATTCCGGCGACCAGGGCACGGACTTCATCCTGGGTGTAGCTGAAGCCGCAACGATCCATCACCTGCGAAACGGCACGATGGCCGATTTGCCGATATGGCGTATGGCCGCGATCGCATAAGGCGTCGATCATCGAGTTTTCGTAGTGCGTGCGCCGCCACCAGGTGACAAAACTGTTGGCGCTGCCTTGCCAGCCCTTGCCACGGAGGAACGGTTCGGCCAGCTCGGTCAGGCCTTTCTGCATGTCGACGATGGTGCCGTACTGGTCGAACACCAAAGCGCGGATTTCGCGGCGGAGGATCTCGGGACGTTCCATGGCGGCGGCTTTCGTTGGTGGCACAGCAAGGGCTTCGCCCTTTAACCCACCAGGGAGCGCTGCTCCCCTGGACCCCTCGTCAAAGGGCGAGGCCCTTTGAAATCTATCCATTGGCGTTGTGTCTGAGGAGGGCCGACACAGACTATGAAACGTCTCAGGCGGCCCTCCTCAGACACAACGCCAAATTAATGGTTCCAAGGGCCACTGCCCTTGGCGGGGTTCCAAGGGGCAGCGCCCCTGGTCAGGGTCCGGGGTGAAACCCCGCTCTTGCCGCACCCGCGAAGAGCCGCCGATACTGACGCCATGCGACTAATCGCAATGATTGCCCGGCGTTGCCTTTGGATGCCGCCGACCTTGTTCGGGCTGCTGCTGATCGTGTTCGCGGTTTCGCACGTGATCCCATCCGATCCGGCACGCATCATGGCAGGCGAGAACGCGACGGCCGACCAGGTCGCCGCAATCCGCCATCAATACGGGCTCGACCAGTCGTTGCCGATGCAGTTCCTGCATTATGTGGATGACGTACTGCATGGCGACATGGGGACCAGCCTGTTCACTCAACGGCCGGTCGCCGAAGACCTGATCGCCCGGCTGCCGGCAACAATGGAACTGGCCCTCTACGCCATGGCCCTCGCCGTCCTGGCCGGCGTTCCACTGGGCGTTGTCGCTGCGCTGCGGCGCAATACCTGGTTCGATCATGTGGTTCGGCTCGTCACCGTCGCCGGTCTGGCAATGGCGGCGTTCTGGTTGGCGATCTTGTTGCAGTTGCTGTTTTCGATGTGGCTTGGCCTGACCCCGGTGCAGGGTCGCATCGACGGCTGGGGACCCGATCCGATTACCGGCTTCTTCACCATTGACGCTGTGCTGCGGGGCGATTGGCAGACATTGTTTGACGCCGTGCGTCACCTTGTGCTGCCGACCCTGACTTTGGCGTTGCCTGCCATTGCCACGATCGTGCGATTTACCCGGGCCGGCATGATCAACGTGATGTCCAGCAATTTTGTGTTCTACCAGGTTGCCATGGGCATTCCGAGGCATCGGATCGTCTGGAAATATCTGCTGCGGGCTGCCCTGATCGGCACGTTGACGCAAATTGGCCTGATCTTCGGCAACCTGATCGCCGGAGCGGTCGTTGTCGAAACCGTATTCGATTGGCCGGGGCTGGGAAGTTTCGCGGTGAACTCGATCCTGCACTCCGACTACAACGCGGTCATGAGCTTTACCGTGTTTGCCGGCGTCATATTCATCCTGACCAATCTGGCGGTCGATATCGCGCAAACTTTGCTGGATCCGCGCGAGCGATGAAGCGGTTGTTACGTGACCGTTCCGCCCTGTTCGGGCTGGTCATCATCGTGGTGCTGGTGTTGTGCGCGATATTCGCCGGTGTGCTGGCGCCGTTTCCGCAGGATGTCACCACTTATCATTTGCCCAGGAGATTGCTGGGACCAAATGCGGTGAATTATTTCGGCACGGATCGAATGGGGGCGGATATTTTCAGCCGGTTGTTGTTTGGCGCGCGACTGACGATCCTGATTGCGGTGATCGCGACCTCGGCCGCTGTACTGATCGGTGTGCCGATCGGGCTCGTGGCCGGCTATTACAATAATCGGTTCAGCGATTTATTGATGCGGGTATCGGACGTTTTCCTTGCCGTGCCGCAAATTGTGCTGGCCATCGCCATTGCGCAGACCCTGGGCCCGGCGATCCAAAACGTCATCCTGGCGCTATCGATCACCTATTGGCCGTTTTGGGCGAGGCTCGTTTATGCGGAAACCCGTAGTGTGCGGAATGAAGTGTTCATCGAGGCGGCGGTCGCACTCGGTGCGTCACCGTTACGGGTGATGGTGTTGCACGTGCTGCCCTCGATCGCGTCATCGGTGATTGTGCGCACCACCATCGGCCTCGGCGGCACCATTTTGGTTGCCGCTGCACTTGGGTTTCTTGGACTCGGTCCGCCGCCGCCGACACCGGAATGGGGTCGCATGGTGGCCGAAAGTCGAGAGTTCCTGCCGCAGGCCTGGTGGTATGCTGCGGCGCCCGGCCTTGCGATCCTGCTGGTGGTGATGGGGTTCAACCTGCTTGGCGACGGCCTGCGCGACGCGCTCGATCCCAGGTTGTCCCGAGGCAACGATGGGCCCTGATCTGCTGGCCGTCCGCGACGTTTCAGTCTCGTTCTCGACCGAGAGCGGCACGGCATTTGTGCTGGACGAGGTCAGCCTGACGTTGCGGCGTGGCGAGATCATGGGGTTGGTTGGCGAATCCGGTTGCGGCAAGACCACGTTGGCGCGGACCATTCTTGGTGCATTGCCGCCAAATGCTCGGGTCCGCGGCACCGCGGTCATGTTCGAGGATCGCGATCTGCTGACCATCGATCCGGGCGAGGCGGCGGACGAAATCCGCGGGCGCGCCATCACGTTTGTGCCACAGGATCCGTACAGTGCCTTCAACCCGCTGTTTACCGTCGGCGATCAGATTTTCGAGCTGCTGCGCTGGAAGTCGCCGGATCGGCAGCCGCTCGAGGCGGGCTACAGCCGCGCCCGCCGGCAGACCGACCGTGATCGGGCACTGACTTTGTTACGCCTTGTGCAACTGCCGGACCCGGAGCGGCTATTGAAAAAATACCCGCATGAACTGTCTGGCGGTCAGCGTCAGCGCCTGATGATCGCCATGGCGTTGCTGCCCGAGCCGCGGCTGGTCATTGCCGATGAACCGACCACGGCGCTTGACGTCACGATCCAGGCACAAATTCTGATGTTGCTTCGGAAGTTGGCAGTCGAGCGTAGGGTGTCGGTACTGCTGACCACGCACGATCTCGGCACGGCCTGGGAAATCTGCGACCGGGTGACGGTGATGTATGCTGGCCAGGCGATGGAGACCGCGCCGATCGACGCGTTCTTTCATGCCCCGGCGCTGCCTTATACGCAGCTCTTGCTGGACAGCCTGCCGTCGGGCGAAGCGCCGCTGCGTGGCATTCCCGGCGACGTCCCGAACCTTGTTGCGGCGCCGGCCGGATGCCGGTTCCATCCGCGCTGCCCGCGCGCGACGCAGATTTGCGGTGCCGCGCGTCCGTTGTCGACGCAACCGAGGCCGGGCCATTGGGTGCGCTGTCATCACGGACTGTTGAGGTGATGTCGCCGCTCCTGGAATTACAAGACGTGCACACGCACTTTCCGCTCCGCGATGCGTGGGGCAGAAGAACCGGGTGGCTGCGCGCGGTGGACGGTGTCTCGATCTCGGTCGCGCGCGGGGAAGTACTCGGCATCGTCGGCGAATCCGGTTGCGGTAAGACAACAATCGGCAAAACCATTGCCGGCATTCACAGGCCATCGGCCGGCAACATTCTGTTCGACGGGCATGATATCAGCCGGTTGTCGCCGCGTGAGGGCCGGGTTTTCCGCAGAGGTTTGCAGTACTGTTATCAGGATCCGGGTGCCTCGTTGGATCCGCACTGGCGCATCGGCCGGTCCCTGGCAGAGCCTCTGGTGATCCACGCCAGGTTGTCAGCGGCGGAACGCCAGATACGGGTGCAGAACATTCTTGCGGCGGTCGGTCTACCCGAAGGTCACCTTTCGCTCTATCCGCACGAGATCAGCGGCGGACAGCAACGCCGCGTTGGCCTGGCTCGCATTCTGATGGTGCAGCCAGGCCTTGTCGTGCTGGATGAGCCGACCTCCGGTCTGGATGTATCGGTGCAGGCCATCGTGCTGCGGTTGTTTCTCGACCTGCGGGAGCGGTTCGGCCTGACCTATTTGTTCATCAGTCATGACCTCGCGGTGGTCCGGCTGATGGCGCAACGGATTGCCGTCATGTATCTCGGCCGGGTGGTGGAACTCGGCGCCACCGAGCAGATCTTCACAGCACCACGGCATCCTTATACGCAATCGCTGCTGGCGTCGGTTCCGGTGGCAGGAGGGCGCCGGGTCAGCACCGACTTCGTGCTGGAGGGCGAGCCGCCGAACCCGGCGAACAAGCCCACCGGCTGCGCGTTTCGCACACGCTGCAAACGAGCCGAGGCGAGGTGTGCCGAGGAAGAGCCGCTGCTACGCCGGCTGGCCGGCGGACTGCAGGTCGCGTGCCATTTCGCCAACTGATCAGGTCATGCTCATCCAGCGGATGTCCTGCGCGTCGCCGATCGGGCAGAACCGGACGTTCTGGACATTTTTGGTGAACGGGCCGTACCATTTCGTATTGTAGATGAACAGGCCGGCCGCGTCGTCGACCAGGATCCGGGACGCTTCCTCGTAAAGCGGTTGGCGTTCTTCCTGGCTGGTGAGCACCAAAGCCTTGTCGGTGAGTTCATCGAACCGCGGGTTCTTGTAGAAGCTGGCATTGCCGGCGCCGATGTTGCGGCTGTTGTACATATAACCGGTCCAGTTGTGCGGATCGGCGAAATACGCGCTGCGCCACAACGGAACCAGATCGTGCATTTTCTCCTTGTCGGCGAATTTTCCCGAAATGACCGGCCACGGCTCGCTGTTCAGTTTCACCTCGACGCCGAGTTTTGCACAGCCGGCCTGCAGCAATTGTGCGGCGGCCTCGCTTTGGTCGAAGCCGGCCAGAACGCCGATCTCCAGCGGGCGCATCGGGCCTTTGACCATCGCCAGATGCTGCTTCGCCTTGTCGAGGTCATAGGTGTAGCCTTGCAGGTCCTTCGGCGCGCCCCACAGATTGTTTGGAATGATGCCGGCATTGCGGGAAACCGAGCCCGACAGGATGTTGTTGATGAACCCGTCATAGTCGAACGCATAGCACAACGCCTTGCGCAGGTTCACGTCGTCCAACGGCGGGCGCTGATTGTGGATGATGAAATACATCGTGCGCAGCGAGGGCGCTTCCAGGATTTGCACGCTGTCGGTCTGACGCAGATGTTTGATCTGATCCTGCGGCAAATAGCCGTCCGTGGTGTTGAATTCACCCTTCTGCAGGCCAAGCGAACGGCTGGCGGTTTCCAGCACCACGCGGAATTCCGTCGAGGTAATATTGGATTGACCAAATCCGAAGAAGTGCCCGTCAAACCGGTCAGCCTGGAAGCCGATTGCCGGATCGTAGCGATGCAGTTTGAAGCCGCCCGAGCCGGCCTCGTTCCGAGCCAGCCAGGCGGCACCCCAGTCGCCCGATTTATCGTTGGCGCGTACCAACTTGCTGTTCACCACCCAAAGTTCCGCCAAAATGGAGGTGAATACCGCATATGGCTGGTTCAAGGTGAACTGCACCGTGCGTGCATCCAGCGCCTTGGTCTTGCCGGGATCGACCACGCCCTTGAACAGTCCATAAGCGCCTTGCTTCATTGCCAGGATGCGCTCAATCGAGAACACCACATCGTCGGCGGTGACCGGCGCGCCATCATGGAAGGTCGCACCCGGTTTCAGCGTGACGGTGTAAGTGGTGGCATCCGGCGCAATGTCGATCTTTTCGGCCAACCAAAGTTGCAATTTGGGCGGGTTATCAACCCAGCGCACCAGGCAGTCGTACATGTTCAGCCGCGTCGCGATGCGGCCGATATCGAACACCATATGCGGATCGAGCGTGTCGTACGCGCTGTTGTTCGCGGTGACGAAATTCTTGCCGGATGCGGCCAAGGCGCTGCCTGTAAAACCGGATGCCAGGGCCGCGCCACCTGCGGTCAATAAGCTTCGGCGATCGATGATCATATAGTGGCCCTCGCTGGTTTCCGGACATCGTCGCTGGCGTGGCAAGCGAATGTCAATCGCCGCGCGCCTCAGGAAGCAAGAAAATCGGCAAAATATTCCTCCGCCGAGATGCGCCGGCCGACAATGCCGAGGTCGAATGCCTGGTTGGCGAAGACCTCAATGGTGCGGCGGTTCTTCTCGAAGCCGTAGGGATGGAAGTCGGTGCCCATGACGGCTTCGGTTTCCTCCAGTTCGGCCTCAAGCCAGGGCGACACATAAGGGAAGCCGCGTTGGGCGGCATCGAACATGTCGTTGGCGCGGATGAAGGCGTCGGTCAGCGCACCGGCAATCCATTTGTTGGCCTCCCACACCGGCCGGCGCAGCACGATCAAATGTTGCGGCGGAAACATGCCGGTTTTTGCGAAATAGTCACGCTCGATCGCGCGAAAGTCCGGGAACAGCCTGGTGATCGGACCATTGGTCGGATGGTATTTGCGCGGTTTGGGCGGACTGAGCAAAGCATCGAGTTCGCCGGCGATCAGCATCTCCGACAGCGCCTGACCCGGCGCGGTGGCGTGCACGCCATCGGGCAGCGTGTAGATATGATTGGTGATACGCGGCTCGTCGACCTCGCCGATCCACCATTGCAGTGATGCGGGATCGACCCCGATGAAATGCAGGAAGTGACGGTACCAGATCGAGCCGCTGGCAACCCAGTCGTACATGCCGACGCGTTTGCCGATCAGATCGGCGGCGGTCCGGACCTTGGCATCCTTGCGGACATAAAGATCGCGCGCGGTGAAGTTGCGCAACGGGAATACCGGGATCGCCACGTGGCTGTGGTCACCCGCTTCGACACGGCGCAGGTGGCCCGCCATCGAGGCCTCGCCGCCATGCACCACCGGATCGTTCAATGCCCGCCGCAGCATTGTGGCGCGCTCGGTCCAGGAGCCGGCGCGGCCCAAAAGCAAGGTCAGATCGATGCCGTCCGGCTGCACCATGCCGGTCGCCAGCGGCATTAGCCGCGCGTAATCGGCAGCGGTAAGAAGCAATGGAAGATTGGCCATGTCCGCGATCCTTTCCTGCATCGGCAGCCATCCTGACCTGGCAGCCTGCGCTTGACGAGGCTCGGCGCTGTGTCACCCTTCGCCGGGCTCAGTCGCCCAGGAGGCATGTGTTTGATGCGAGGCGAGATCGGCGTCGATATCGGCGGTACCTTCACCGATGTCGTCTGCCGGTTGGACGACGGCACGGTGCGGATCGCCAAGCTTCCCACCACGAGCGGCGATCCCTCCCGTGCCGTGCTGGCCGCGCTGCAGATGGCCGAGCGGGAATGGGGCGTGGCTCCTGCGAATATCACGCGTTTCGTGCACGGCACCACGGTCGCGACCAACGCCGTGCTGGAGCGCAGAGGCGCCCGCATTGGTTTGATCACGACTGCGGGTTTTCGCGATGTGCTGGAAATCGGCCGGCAGATGCGGCATCAGATGTATGACCTTGTGCTGGCGCCGGAGACTCCGGTGTTCCTCGCACCTGGCCGCTTCCGTAAGGAAGTGACGGAACGGTTGGACGCGCATGGCAACACGCTGACCGCGTTGGATGAGGCCAGTGCGGTGCGAGCGATCGAGGAACTGGTTGCGCTGGACGTGCGTGCGATCGCAGTTTGTCTGGTGTTTGCCTTTCTCGATCCGACCCATGAGCGGCGCATTCGCGACCTGATCCACGACATGCATCCGGGTCTGATGGTGTCGCTTTCCTCCGAGGTCGACCCGGCGTTCCGCGAATACGAACGAACCTGCGTGACTGCATTCGATGCCTACATCAAACCGGTGGTGGCGGATTATCTGGCGAACATGGAACAGGGTCTGGTGGCGGCCGGCGTCACGGTGCCGTTGCAGATGATGCAATCGCGCGGCGGCCTGATGTCGTCATCGGTGGCGCGGCAACGGCCGGTGCGGCTGTTTCTGTCCGGGCCTGCAGCCGGTGTGGTCGGTGGCGTGGAGGCCGGTCTCGCGGCGGGATTTGCCGACGTCATTACGGTGGATATCGGCGGCACCTCCTGCGACATCGCGCTGATCACCGATGGCGCGCCGCTGATCCGCAGCGAGGGCGAGATAGATGGCTATCCGGTGCGGGTGCCGATGGTCGATGTGACGGCGATTGGTTCTGGTGGCGGTTCAATTGCCTGGATCGACGGCGCCGGGTCGCTCAAGGTCGGTCCCCACTCCGCCGCAGCCAATCCTGGGCCGGCCTGCTACGGTCGTGGCGGCATGTCCCCCACGGTGACCGATGCGTCGGTGGTGCTGGGGTTTATCGATCCGGCGAACTTCGCCGGCGGAACAATGAGCCTGCGGCCCGAGCTTGCGTTCGAAGCAATTGACCGGGTCGTCGCTCGCCCGCTTGGCATGACCGTTGAGCAAGCCGCAATTGGCATCCACCGGGTGCTGAACGCGCAAATGGCCGAGGCGATCCGGCTGGTGTCGATCGGCCGAGGCATTGATCCGCGTGGCTACGCTTTACTGCCGCTTGGCGGCGGCGGGCCGATGCATGCCTGTGCCCTGGCTGACGACCTGGGGATCACGTCCATCGTGGTGCCGGCGCATCCCGGGGTGCTGTCGGCTTCGGGGCTGCTTGGGGCACCGGTGGCGCATGAGGTGGCCGCCGCATTCCCCTGCCCTCTGGCATCGCTGAACCCTGATGCGCTGTGCGTCGCTTTGCGGGGGTTGGATGAACAATGCGGCGCGCTGATGCGGCGGGAAGGCATCGAATCCGCAGACGTCACGCATTTTGCCGATGTTTGCTACATCGGGCAGTCGTATCATCTGCAAGTGAAGCTGCAGGCAATCGATGCGCCAACGATTTACCAGGCGTTTCTGGCAGCACACGCTCAGGTTTATGGTCATAGTACGAATGGGCCGGCAACGATTGTTAATTTGCGAACGGTGCATCAGGCTTTGGTGGGAACTGTTGCGATCCATGCCACGTCGGTTCCCATGTCGCGCCCGACTTGTATGCGGATCATTCGTTTGGCCTCCGGACCGGTCCAGGCGAGCATCTGGCAACGTGGTGCCATTCCACCGGATATGATCGTTACAGGCCCAGTGATCGTTGAACAAGCTGATACGACGACCTTGGTGGAACCGGGATGGACCGCGCGGCGCACCACAGGCGACGCATTGTTACTGGAGCGCTGCGCATGACCGATCCGATTACCATCGAGGTGACACGGCACAAATTGGAAGGCATCGCCAATGAGATGCAATCCACGTTGTTGCGCAGTTCATTTTCGCCGATCGTCAAGGAAGGGCTCGATGCGTCGGCCGGATTGTTCACTGCGGACGGCCAGACGCTGGCGCAGGCCTGTGCGATCCCGATCCATCTCGCGACGTTGATCCCGGTGCTGCAACGGATCATCCGCGACTTTCCGCCCGACCGGATGCACCCCGAGGATACGTACCTGCTGAACGATCCGTACACCGGCGGCACGCATCTGCCGGACATCGCCGTCGTGCAGCCGATCATTGTCAATGGACAATTGATGGCATTCAGTGCAGCGATGACGCATCACCAGGACATGGGTGGTATGTCTGCGGGTTCGGTGCCGACCAACGCGACGGAGATCTATCAGGAAGGTCTGCGCCTGCCGCCACTGAAACTGCGCGATGCTGGCGTAGAGAACGCAACATTGGTGCGCATCATCCGGCAAAACGTGCGTATTCCCGACACGGTCATGGGTGATATCAACGCCCAGTTGGCGGCGTGTAAAATTGGTGCGCGAAGAGTGACGGAACTGGCCGGAAAGTTTGGTCATAACGCGCTGACGGCAATTTTTGACGAACTGTTGACCCGCTCGGAAACCATGACGCGGCAGGCGTTGGCACGGATTCCCGACGGGACCTACCGGTACGTGGATTATCTCGACAACGACGGGATCGAGCTCGACAAGCCGATCCGGATCGAGGTCGCAGTCACGGTAGGCGGCGGTCGGATCCATATCGACTTTACCGGCACTTCGGATCAGGTACGCGGGCCGCTGAACTGTGTGCCGTCAGGGTCATTGGCGGCAGCATGTTTCGCAATCCGTGCCCTGACCGACCCGGCGATCCCGACCAATGCCGGTTGCTTCCGGCCGATTTCGTTGCATTTGCCGGAAGGCAGCCTGGTCAACCCACATGAGCCGGCACCGGTAAACGCGCGGACCTCGACCATCAAGCGGATCGCCGGTTCAATCATTGCGGCATTGGCAAATGTGTTGCCGGACCGTGTGCCAGCCCCATCGGCCGGTGAAATGCTCATGGTCGCATTCGGCGGACGGCATCCTGACGGCGGCAATTTTGTCACTGGCGATCTGGTCGCCAGCGGCAGCGGCGCTTCCGCTGCCAGCGATGGCGTCGGTGTGATCGAAACCGATGCTACAAACTGCATGAATCTGCCGGCCGAGGCGATGGAAATGGCAACTCCGATCCGCCTCAATCGGGTGGCGTTGCGCGCCGGATCGGGTGGGCCGGGAAAATTCCGCGGCGGGCCCGGCACCATTCGGGAATACGAAGTGCTGGTCGATAACGTGACCTTTACGCACCGGGGCGAACGGCATTATTCCGCGGCTCGTGGCGTATTCGGCGGTGGTGACGGGGCACGTGCGGAGTCGGTCATCATCCGGGCCGACGGGACCGAACAAATCATTCCTTCGAAAATCGTCACGCGGCTGATGCGTGGCGATCGGGTGATCGTCAAAACCGCTGGCGGTGCCGGCTACGGCGATCCGGCGACGCGAGAGCCGGCTCGCACAGCGGCGGATGTCGCGGATGGCGCGATCTGAAAGCGGTTCAGTGGAGCGTCTCCAGATAAGCGATCAGATCCGCACGTTTTGCCGCATCCTTCAGGCCGGCATAGGTCATAATGGTACCCGGCACGACATCTCGCGGCGAAGTGAGGTATTTGTCGAGAATGTCGGCGTTCCACGTAATGTTGGCGGCTTTATTTGCCGCCGAATAATGAAATCCCTCAACCGAACCGCTCTTGCGGCCGATCAGACCAAACAGGCCAGGCCCAACCATGTTCTTGCCCGCCAACGGCGAGTGGCAGATGCCGCATTGTGATTTGAACACGGTCTGGCCTGCCACGGCATCCGCGGCACGAACCGACAGCGGCCAGACGACACCGAGCATGGCGAGCAGCACGGCAATATGAAGCGAACGACGCATCAACAAATCTCCCGAAACAGCCGCCACGAGCGGATTGAGATCATCATCCCGGCATTTAGGGCCTCGCAAGCAGGCGACCTATGATTGTGGCGGCATCTTGTCAACTGCCTCCGCGCCAGTGGATTGAGATACCGTCAGTTCCCCTGATACGGTAACCGTAATCTTATCGGGGGAAGGTTCATGTATCCAAAAGCCCGTCTCGATGCGCTGAGCGACTCGATTTTCGGTGTCGCCATGACATTGCTGGTGCTCGACGTTCGGCTGCCTGACGCGTTTCAGCCACATGATGCGCCAGAATTGTTGCGAGGTTTGCACGATCTGGGCTCGAAGTTCCTGGTCTATGTGTTAAGCTTCGCCGTGCTCGGGCTGCGTTGGCTATCGAACATTCATTTACGTTCGCGGGAAGAATCCTGTAGCCGGAAATACGCGGAGTGGTGGCTGGCGTATCATCTGCTCATCACCTGCGTGCCGTTCACCACCATCGTCGTTGGCCGTTTCGCGTCATTCGCGCCCTCGATCTGGCTGTACGCGGGCAATACGATCCTCATTTCCGCAGTATCGTTCCGCTTGCTGGCGCTGACCCCTTCGTTCGAGCGTGCCGATCATCTGCGCGAGCGCCAGATATCTCTCGGCTTGTTGATCATATCGTC
>Ga0187862_10003995_pt1 | contig 14180 bp, 8 predicted proteins | sample June2016WEW_10_1_FD_133003 | JGI IMG/M metagenome (GOLD analysis project Ga0187862, IMG submission 133003) | Peatland microbial communities from SPRUCE experiment site at the Marcell Experimental Forest, Minnesota, USA - June2016WEW_10_150 | ecosystem: Environmental > Terrestrial > Soil >...
AGAATCTTGAACGTCTGCTGGAGCGCGTCGGCGTTGCGCCGGTCGGTGCCCTTGAGTTCGCGCGCCAGCCGCTTGGCCTGCACCCGGAAGCTGCGCAGATCGCCAAGCATCTTGAGGAACACGCCGAGGCGGTCAGCAGCCGGCGCATGCCGATATTGCAGCATCAACGACGGATACAGCGAGGTCACGTCGCAGTGAAGGACGCCGTGGGCGACACCGCATCGGCGAACCTCCGTGTAACCGCCCGCGACCGGCGCAGGCAGGGAAGGCTCGGGGATGGAATGCCCGGCAGCCAGGTAGGCGCGCATCATGAGCGCGTCAATCTTGGTCGCGTTGCCGCGCAGCACCGCGCTCTGGTACGAGTACGGGAATATCTGCGCTTGCACGAAGTAACTGGGAGAGAGGGTCTCGGCCAGCGCGCGCGTCTCTCGGGCGTCATCGAGCGCGTACTCGTAGAGCTTTTCCGGTTCGTGTTCGAAGTAGTGGCTGATTTTCGACGCGTCGATGTACACGCGACCCTTGCGCGCCAGCCCGAAGTGTTGCGCAAGCGGCTTGAGCCCCAGGCTCTCCAGTTCGCGGCTCGAGATATCGTAGTGCTGCGCGAGGATCCAGGTGTCGATGATGCTGCGGCCCGGGATGTCGTAGCGGCGGTAGGCGATCGACCGTTCGGCAATTTGCATGCGCGACGGGCGGGCGCGCAGCTCGCCGCCATCGCGCCCCAGCTTGAGCTTCAGCTTGTGGCGGCGCGCCCGCGTCTCGAGGTATTCGAGATCGAAACGAAACAGATTGTGGCCCTCGACGACGTCGGGATCGCGCTCCTGGACGATTCGCACCATCTCCTCGAGCATCGCGCGCTCGTCCATCTCGGTGCCCTTGAGCAAGCGCTCGAAACCGGTCGAGTCGGTGAGCGAGATCGCGATAACGCGATCGCCTTCGCGCGCCGCCGACGGAAATTCAAAGCCGGGCGAGATGTAGGTCTCGATATCGAGTTGGAGGCGGCGCAGCTCGCTGAAATCCATCCCGATGAAAAACGTGGTCCCGCTCAGTATCAGATGCTGCTCGACCGGATCGGCAAGCACCAGGTACGGCGCGTCGGGCGCGTTAGGCGGCTTGCCGGTCACGTTCCTGAGATGGCGCCGGGCGGCTTCCAGAGCGTCGATCGAGGCGAAGGTGACCAGCACCCGGTAACGGAAATCGCCCTTTAGCGCGCGCGTCTCATGGGCGGGGCTGAAACCTGCGAGCAAGGCAATATCCTCGACGAGCGCAAACAGGCGAATCGGCCGGCGCTCGCGCGTAAGCTCGCCCGACAGGCGCCGGTAAACGTCGATCTCGGTCTTCGATGCGACCTCGACCGCGACCACGCCCGGGTCGGCGGGATCGCCAAACAGCAGGCGGTTGCCGTAAAACTGCGCCGAAATCTCCTGGTAAGTAGTCATCGCGTCCCTCGATTGTGCACCCGCAAGCTCGCGGGAGACAACGCGCCGCCGCGCGTGGATTCAGAACGCGCCGAGGCGCCAGAGGCCAATCAGAAAGATCGCGTATGCGGCCGCGCCGATCATCAGCGCCGGAGTTCCGAGTTTCGAGTCGCGCACGTTGAGGTAAAGAATCGCCGCCGAAGCAAGCGCGATCGATCCCGCGAGCAGTTCGGGACTGGTCAGATGCCACGGCGAAAACGCGAGCCCCAGTGCAACCGGGATGCACGACTGGAAGACCATCGCGCCAGTGATGTTGGCGAGCGCGAGATGGTCCTTGCCCTGGCGAATCCAGACAACGGAGTTGTATTTCTCGGGCAGTTCGGTCGCGAGCGGGCTGAGCAGGAGCGAGAGTACGCCGGGATTGAGATGCGCATAGGCTGAGAACACCACGATCTGATCGACGAACTCGACCGAACCGATCAGAATCGCGAGGACGCCCACGATTACTTGCGCGGCGGTTGCCGATGCGCGCGGTTCGAGCGGATTGCCGCGCAAAATCGACTCGAAATAGAGTCCGTGCACGAGCTGCGTGCCGGCCGCGCGCTTGAGCCGCAGCATCACAACCGCGTAGCTCGCGTACACTATCAACAACGCGACGGCGAGGACGTGGCGAAGCACCGCGCCCATCTCGACCGTGCCTGCGATCACCAGGCATAAAAAAACCGGGAAGAAGAATGCGATATCCCGGCGCGCGTCCTCGCGCACCACTTTCAGCGCGATCCGTCCCCGTCGTTTGCGAAACACCAGCGCCGCAACGCCCATCACGCACATCGCCACCGTGGACAGCATCAGCGGAGCCCCGACGATCGCTCCAAGTCCGACCGCGGTATGCGCCGCAGCGCTGTCGCGGCCGGTCAACAGCGCGACCGCCGGGATGAAGGTCTCCGGCAGGGCAGTTCCGACCGCGGCAAACAGGCTGCCGACGGCGGCCTCGGCAACATGCAATCGATGGCCGGCCCATTCGACGCCGTTGGTGAAAAATTCCGAGCCGGCGAGGATTATCGCGAAGCTGAGCGCCAGGATTATCGCGTGAATTGCCAAAATTCTGCTGAACAGGGGGTGCAGCAGCGTCAAGAATAGAGAGGCCGGCTCGCTATTTCCAGCGCGCACCCATTTCCCGGCGCTTCGGGTCGAGTCAGAGGAAAAGATCAGACGCGATGCCGCCAAACGGGCAAACGATGCATATAGTGTCATCCAGCGATCACCGCGAGCGGGCCGCAACCGCGAGACTGGCGCCGAGTTGATGCGGGAGCGGCTATCGGGCTAAAACCCTCATGGTTGAAAAGTCAAAATGGAAATTCCGGGTGAAAAGAAATCGTGAATCGAAGATTGAGTGTATTTTTGCTCACGGTCGTCGCGATGATGTTGGCCGTGAGTATCGTTTGCCAGGCACAGTCGCAGGCTCTGTTAACTCGTCATGCGCGCGAAGCGGTTCTCAACGGGGAGGCTCAATGGGTCGGACATCTCCCCGCAACACAGTCCATGCGGCTGGTACTTGTTTTGCCGCATCGCCACCAGGCAGAGTTAGATAACTTCCTGCAGGAACTCTACGATCCTCACAGCGCGTCATATCGCAAGTTCCTCACGGTGGAAGAGTTCACCGCAAGGTTTGGTCCCAGCCAGGCGGATTATGACTCCGTGATCGGCTTCGCGAAGGCGAACGGCTTTCGAGTGGTTGGCACCTCCCGCAATCGCATGAACCTGGATGTCACGGGGTCGGTGGCGAGCATTGAGAGAGCATTCCATCTGAGCATGGGCGTCTACCAGCACCCCACCGAAAACCGCACCTTCTTCGCTCCGGACCGGGAGCCCATGGCGGACTTGGCGGTCCAGTTGTGGCACATCACGGGCCTGGACAACTATTCGACCCCGCGCCCCGCCCTGGTGCGTCGCGATGCGAGTGATCCGGCTGTGAGGTCCGGCGCCACCACCGGCTCAGGCCCCTCGGATTCTTTTTTGGGCAGCGACATGAGGGCGGCATACTACGGTAAGACAGCGCTCACCGGCAGCGGCCAATCGCTCGGGTTGTTCGAGTTTCTTGGCACCGATCTGACTGACCTGACGACCTACTATACAAACGTAGGCCAAACGAACAACGTGCCAATCACGCTCCAGTCCGTCGACACCCAGAGCACGAGCTGCATCTTTGCAGATCTCTGCGATGATACGGAACAGACCTTGGACATGACCCAGGCGCTGGGCATGGCCCCGGGCATGTCCAGCCTGGTGATGTACATCGGAACTGGCGGCTTGGCGGGGCAAACCATCGACGATTCCGGCATTTTTAACGCCATGGCCACGGCCAGCCCGCTGAACGCTCAACTGAGCTGCTCCTGGCAGTGGAAACCCTCGGACCCCACCACCGACGACCCCTACTTCGAGGAATTCGCGGCGCAGGGTCAGAACTTGTTTATCGATACCGGCGACGACGGTACGTGGAGCTCGAGCGACTTTTATTGGCCGTCGGATAGCGTGTATCTCACGGCGGTGGGCGGAACGGACTTAGAAACAACCGGCGCGGGGGGAGCCTGGGCCTCGGAAACAGGTTGGGTGGACAGTGGCGGCGGCATTGGGCCGGACGACTTTCCGATTCCCTCCTGGCAGGTGACTGCGGCCGCGGGCTGCGCCAAATGTTCCCAAACTTATCGCAACGGCCCGGACGTTGCTGCAAATGCGGATTTTAGCTTTTACGTCTGCGCCGACCAGGAGGCTTGCACCGCCAATCTTTATGGTGGAACCAGCTTTGCGACGCCCATGTGGGCCGGCTATATGGCTCTGGTCAATCAACAGGCGGTTGCCAACGGCAATCCGGTGCTCGGCTTTATCAATCCGGCCCTTTACACGATCGGTTTGGGCTCGAACTATGACACTGACTTCCACGACTGCCTCACTGGAGGCAACACCGACGGGTGCACCGTCGGCTACGATCTGGCCACCGGATGGGGTAGTCCGAACGGGGCCGCCCTGATCAACGCTTTAACTTCATCGGTCGCGACCACCACGCTGAGCGCGTCGCCGACGAGTCTCAACTTCGGCAACGTCGATGCGACCGGGACCAGCAAGCCCAAGAAGGTGGAGCTCACCAACAAGGGCACGACCGCAGCGGCGATCGGATCGGTGACCGCGACGGCGCCATTCGTAATCGCCGGCGGCACGAACAGCTGCTCGGGTAAAAGCATCGCGGTGAAGAAGAAGTGCTCGTTCGACGTCGAGTTTGCGCCGGCGACGGTCGCAGACGTGACCGGAGGGTCGATCGACGTGAGCTACAACGGCAACAGTCCCGCGGTGTCTCTGGCAGGCGACGGCGTTGCGGTGACGCTCAAGGCGCCGAAGTCGGCGTCGTTCTCGGCCGTCGATGCGGGCGCGGCCGCCAAGCCGAAGAACATCGAGATCTCGAATTCGAGTACGGTCCCCGTGACGTTGGAAACGGCGGCGCTGGGAGCGCCTGATGCTGGGTCCTTCACGATTACCAGCGACGAATGCTCAGGCGAACTGATTGCAGCGAAGGGCAAGTGCAAGGTCGCGATCAAGTTCGCACCGCCGGGTGGGGCCAGCGGCGCGCAAACCTCGACGCTGTCGTTCGGGTTCACCTATGGCGCGAATACCGGCAACGTCTCGACCGACTTGAAGAGCAAGGTCAAATGAAGCAGGGGTAACCCCTGCACCCAATGTTAAGGCCGCGCTCCGTTGTCGCGCGCGGCAGGGGCGACCCATGCACACAGTATTAGGGACGCCCGCCGTTGGCGGGCGCGGCCCCTGCCAACGACTTAATACTGCGCTGCGGTCGCTACGGCCAAGGGCGCCGAGCGCGAATCATCGGTTGCTTGGTTGAAGGCACTTCGGCTCGAGTCAGAGGAAAAGATCGGGCGTGATGCAGCCAAACGGGCAAACGATGCATATAATATGATCCAGCGGTTATCGGCGAGCGGGAATTCGCGATAAGGCCGCGCGGCGAGGCGTAATTCGCCCAATGATCGCGCGGGCGATGGTTGGTAAGTTGACTCTGGGCAAAGCGACCCTTAGACTTGATTCTTTGGTGTGGCTCACTTGCCTTTGTATTCTCGTCTGTATAAATGAGGCTACTTGATTCCCGGCTCGCGGTCGCAATGACGGCCGCATTGCGCGCCGATTTTCACGCATCGCATCGACGGCCAACGCCCGCGCAAAACGGAAGCAAAACGAATGAAGCAGAAGTACGAAGGTAAAGACCTACAGGGTCTTGTCGATCTCGGTCGTGAGCAAGGCTACCTGACCTTCGAGCAGGTCAACGACTACCTGCCGCAGGATGTAGCTTCACCAACCGACCTGCGCGCCGCGCTGGACAGCTTCGAGGACCTTGATATCAAGGTGCTCGAGGAAGTCCCGACCGAGGGCGCCGACGAGGTCGAGGTCGAAGGCAAGGAAGAGCCCGAGGAAGCGCCCGAAGCCGCGCCGGCGGCTGCGGATTCGCTTGGCGAGTCGTCGGACCCGGTCCGGCTCTATCTCAAAGAGATGGGCAACTTCCAGCTTCTGTCGAGGGAGCAGGAAGTCGAAATTGCCAAGCGCATCGAAGCCGGCGAAAACGAAGTCGAAGAAGAGGTGTTGGGATCGCCGATCACGCTCGATTTCGTGATTCGAGTGGGCGAGCGCGTAGAGGCAGGCGAAGCCGATCTGCGCGATGTGTTCGAGGACGCCGCGGAGGCGCCTGAAGATCCCGACGAAGAGCGCGGACCCGAAGCCGACGAGCGCCAGCTCAAGAAGTTGACGCTTGCGACCAAGAAGCTCACCGATCTCCGCACCAAAATCGAGGCAATCGAGGAGATACTGCGCAACAAGCCCGGCCCGCGCCGCAAGCCCAAGCTCGACAAGAACCTGACGCGGCTCAACGAGCGCGTGAAAAAAGAATTGCGTGCGATGGCGCTGTCGCGACGCCTGATGGAAGCGGTGATCGGCGAGATGCGCGACGTGCTGCAGCAGTACCGCATCGCGCATCACACGATTGACAAATACGAGGAGGCGACCGGCCGCTCGCGCACTCATCTGCTCAAGGAAGCCGCCGAAGCCGAAGACCGCCGCCACGTGCTGAAAATAAATGACGTCCGCGAGAACCTGCTCGATATCGCGGCCAGGATTCGGCTGGCGCAAAAGACGATTCGCGAAGTCGAAAAAAGGGCCAAAAACACCGGCGAGGAATACGCGCGCAAGCTCGAGACGATCGCCGCCGGACAGGACAAGAGCCGGCGCGCGAAAAAGGAACTGACCGAGGCCAACTTGCGCCTCGTCGTCAGCCTGGCCAAGCGCTACACCAATCGCGGGCTGGGCTTTCTCGACCTCATCCAGGAAGGCAACATCGGCCTGATGCGCGCGGTGGACAAGTTCGAGTATCAACGCGGCTACAAGTTTTCGACTTACGCCACCTGGTGGATCAGGCAGTCGATGTCGCGTGCGATCGCCGACCAGGGCCGCACCATCCGCATCCCGGTCCACATGGTCGAGACGATCAACAAGCTGCTCCGGGTCACGCGCCTGCTGGTGCAACGGCTGGGCCGCGAACCCGGGCCCGAAGAAATCGCGGAGCAGATGGAGATGCCGCTGGACAAGGTCCAGAAGGTGCTCAAGATCGTCAAGGAGCCGATTTCGCTCGAAACGCCAATCGGCGACGAAGAAGAAAGCTCGCTCGGCGATTTCGTCGAGGACGAACTCGCGCCGTCGCCGGTCGAGGCGGCAATTCAGGGCAACCTCGGCGAACAGACGCGCAAGGTGCTGGCCACGCTCACCCCGCGCGAGGAGCAAATTCTGCGCATGCGCTTCGGCATCGGGCAGAAGACCGACTACACGCTCGAGGAAGTCGGCAAACAATTCGCGGTCACCCGCGAGCGTATCCGGCAGATCGAGGCCAAGGCGTTGCGCAAACTGCGCCAGACGGGCAGATCGCGCAATCTCGAGGGCTTCCAGGAGCGCGAGTAGCAGGGCTGACCCCTGCACCCAGTGTTAAGGCCGCGCTCCGTTGTCGCGCGCGGCAGGGTTGACCCCTGCGCCGCAGGGCTGAGGCCTGCACCCAGTATTAAGACCGCCCGCCGTTGGCGGGCGCGCCCCTGCCCCGGTTTAATACTGCGCAACCGGCGCCTGAGCGGTTGCGGCGGATTGAAATCCTCCACGATGGTCTGATTTAAGAGTCTGTTAACGGCACCGTTGCCGCCGGCTTTCGCATGGAGCGCAAATGAACGAGCAAGTTACCCGCCAAATTCTCTGGAACATCCCCGTTCCGTTCATCGTGCTGATGTACAGCCTGCTCGGGCTGCTGATCGCCGGCTTCATCTTCGCCGGTCTCAGGTGGTACCGGCTGGTGAGTCTCGGCGTGTCCGACAATCGTTTCGATCATCCGCTGGAGCGCCTGCTCCTGTCGCTGCGCGATTCATTCGGCCAGGGCAACGTGATTCGCGAGACGTGGGGATGGATGCATTACGCGTTCTACGTCGCGTTCGTCGGCCTGTTCATCGGTACGACGATCGTGGTGATCAATAGCGACGTGCGCGATCTATTCGATCTGTTCGGCCTCGACCTCTACTTCTTCTACGGCGATTTCTATCTCTACTTCAAAGTTGCGATGGACACCTTCTTCATCCTGCTGATCCTCGGCGTGCTGATGGAAGGTGTGCGGCGCGCGGTTCGCAAACCCAGCGTGCTCAACGAGCCGCCGGCGGCGAAAGTCCGGGACAATCTCGAGAACCGGCTAGGCTACTGGTTCCCGATGTCGATGATGGTGCTGGCGGCGGTCACGGGCCTGATGCTCGAGGGCGCGCGGATCAACGCGGCGCATCCCGCGTTCACCGAATGGGCATACGTTGGACGGGTGGTGGGCGGATTCGAGGGCGCGCTCGGCGTCGGCGCCACGTACCATCGATGGCTGTGGCTGGTGCACGTGTTGTTCGTGTACGCACTGCTGTTCTGTTTTCCGTTCACCAAGCTGCGTCATTTGATCTTCGGCCCGCTCAATCTGTTCTTCCGCAACCTCGGTCCGCGCGGACGACTCGCGCCGATCAAGGATTTCGAAACCGCCGAGACGTTCGGCGTCTCGCAGGTCGAGCAGTACACCTGGAAGCAAATCCTCGACATGGGAGCGTGCCTCGAGTGCGGCCGCTGCACGATCAACTGCCCCACCGTCAATACCGGCAAAACGCTCAATCCCAAGTTTCTGGTGATCGAACAGCGCGAGCATCTGCTCGACAAGGCGCCCTTTCTGCTCGCGGCAAAGGCAAACGGCAAGCAGGCCGGCGGCGCGGAAGCGCCCGCATGGGACGGCGCCGACATGATCACGCAGGTCGCGACCGAAGAAGCGGTGTGGGGATGCACGACGTGCGGATGGTGCGAAGAGGGATGCCCGGTCGGCATCGAGCACATCCAGAGAATCGTGGACATGCGGCGCTACGACGTACTGATGGAGTCGAGGTTCCCGACTGAACTGACGGGAGCCTTCAAGGGAATCGAGAACCAGGGAAATCCATGGGGCCTTGCCCAGGAAAAGCGCGCCGAATGGGCACAGGGACTTGAAATTCCCGAGATCGCCGAGCTCGCCGATCCGTCAGAGATCGACGTGCTGTATTGGGTGGGATGCGCGGGCTCGTACGACGAACGCATCCAGCGCGTGAGCAAGTCATTCGCGGCCCTGATGAAACAGGCCGGCGTCAAATTTGCGATCCTCGGGCGCGAGGAGATGTGCACCGGCGACCCGGCCCGCCGGCTGGGCAACGAATACCTGTACGCGACCGTCGCGGCGCAGAACGTCGAGACGCTCAATCGCTACAAGCCGCGGCGAATAGTCACTCAATGCCCGCATTGCTATCACAACCTCAAGAATGAGTATCCGGACTTCGGCGGTAACTATACGGTTCTGCATGAAGCCGAGTTTATCGACGAACTGATCCAGGCCGGACGCTTGAAGCCGCGCGGCGAGATCAACCAGCGCATCGCCTATCACGACCCGTGCTACATGGCGCGTCACAATCGCAAATGGGACAGCGCACGAAGCGCGCTCGGCGCAATCCCCGGCACCGAGGTGGCGGAGGTCGAACAGTCCAGGAATCGCACCTTCTGCTGCGGCGCGGGCGGTGGATGCTTCTGGAAGGAAGAGCACGAGGGCACGCGGATCAATGAGAAGCGCTTCGATCAATTGAACGAGGTCAAGCCCGAGTTGATCGCGGTGGGATGCCCGTTCTGCATGACGATGCTCGAAGACGCGGTGAAGTCGCGCTCGCTCGAAGAGACCATGCGAGTGCGCGATCTCGCGGAACTGGTCGCCGAATCCACCGGCGCAAACACGAAGTGAATAGCGCCTGCGCAAGCAATAGGCATCGGAGACGGGCGCGGGCGTCCGCGTCAAGCACGACGTAGTTTTTCGCGTTATATCGAAAAGAAGAGCGGGGCCCGACGGACCCCGCTCTTCTTTTTGTTCAACTCACTGGCGACAAGCGCATGAATGCGCTCGCGAGTTCACCGGAGCGATTTAATGCGCCGCCGGCGGTGCGCCCGCAGCCGGTGCGCCCGCAGCTGGTGCGCCCGCAGCTGGCGCCATCTTCATTGAGCCCATGCCCGGGCCGGCCGGCAGGTCTTTCTTGGCGAAGCCTGCAGGAACCTCGAAATCGGCGTCCGTCAGCTTCTTCGATTCGATCTTCTCGACGAGTGTGCTGGTCGTGATCGGCGGACGTTTCGCCATCATCTCGTTAATCTTGGCCGTCTGTTCCGGCGACATCCCCTGCATCGACATGTGGCCCATCTTCATCGTCGAGTCCAGCGCGAGTGGCACTCCACGTGGAATCTCACCGCCGCTGCCAAGATGGCCGCCCAGGCCCTTGAGCTTGTCCGCCATTTTTTTCTCGAACTCCGAAAACTCCTCGGCGCCAGGCGCGGCGGCCGAGAAACATTCCTTGACCGTGTAGACGCCCTGCATCATTTGCCCGCCGCCGTCGTAGTCAGTGCACTTGTAGCCCGCGATCTCGCGCGTAGTGGCGGCCTTCTTGAAGTTCATCGCCGCGGTCGTGCTCGCCGCCATCATCTGCGCCATCTGCCCCTTGGGCGGAAACTCGATCTGGAAGTAGTTCTTGGCGGTCGGATCGATCACGTACATCACCCCTTTGTCGAGGTCAGTGATGATCGTGTGACGCTCGGTCACCATCTTCTGCTTGTTGCCCTGCACCGAAATGGTTTGTTCGGCGTCGCGGGTGTTGGCCCCATTGGTCACGTGCTGCTTCTGCGTGATGACGACACCGGCGGCCGCGGGCAGCGCGGTCATTGCAAGCGTCATCCCCGCAACCAGGGCGGTTAATTTTCTCATAGCGATTGCTCTCCTTGTGCTCGTTGCATTTTCATAACAGAGTCGCGCTCCGCCGGTGCGGCGCCCGTCATACCACCGCGCTGCTGCACAACCATCCGATGGATCATCAGGCTCAGCAGCCCGAACAACACCCATACCATTTCTTTGATTCGGCGCAGAAACCCCACCACGAAGCCAATTCCCGGCGGGTAACCGAGCATCCCCAGAATCAGCGCCTTGCCGCCCTCCTGGCTCACCAGCTTGGCTGGAATCAGAAAGGTCGCGCGTTCGATCAGCAGCCCAACCGCCTCGACCAGCAGCGCGATCTGTAAGGACGCCGGCTGATGCAGGAGGCGCAGCAGGATATAAATTTCGAGCGGCCCGAAACTCCACGCGGCGGCATAGCACAGGCACGACACCGCGAGCCGGCCGCGATGGCGCGCGTAAAGGTTGAGCAGCACGGCGTCGGCCTCCTCGGCCGACTCGCGGATTTCGTCGGTGTTGATTCGCGCGAAGTCGAACCTGGTCGCGGCGCGCCACAGATGCGAGAACGGCCGCTTCATCTGCACGAAAAAGAAGGCCCCCGCCAGCGCCGTCGCCAGCGCAAACCCGCCCACTATCGCCCAGTAGAGGTTGGCGGCTACCGGTATCAGCCGCAGCGAAATCACCAGCGCGATCGAGAGAAACACGATCTGCCCGACCGCTTCGGCCAGCGACGCGACGATCACCGTCGCCAGACCCACCGGCATGCGCAGCTTCTCGCGCACATCCACCGCCATCACGAACTGCCCGCCGAGCTGCGCCGACGGCGTCACATAGTCGATCGCCTCACCGCCAATTCGCGCCGCAAACAACTCGACGAACCTGAGCTTCGGTGGATAGTGCTCAATCGTGACCCGCCAGCCGAGCGTGTTGGCGATTCGCGACAGCGCCTCCAGCGAAATTGTCAGCGCCAGGCCCCATCCCGCCATCCGCACGTAGCCGATCACCTGCCCCGGCCCGTAATGCGTCAGGAACCAGACGTAAAACGCGATCGCTATAACGATGAAGTATGTCTCGACGCGGCGCATCGGCAGGTGGGGGCCGCCACTAAGCATGGGCGGTAACCGATGCATTCTTTCAGTCGCGCCCCACCTGCGCAACCGCTACGGCCCCACCCGCCTCCCTGACTCGCCGTGCCGACAGTAGCGCAGTATTGGGCCGTTGGCAGGGGCCGCGCCCGCCAACGGCGGGCGGCCTTAATACTGGGTGCAGGGGTCACCCCTGCCTACGGCTCGTCACCGTGCTGAAAGAGGCGCATCAACTCCTCGAGTGTCGCCGGCGGCTTGCGCGCCGTCTCGAGCGTGTCGCGAACGTGATCGACCGACTTCATTCCGACCAGCGCCACGTCCACACCCGGCGTCGAGCGGGTGAACTGAATCGATCGCTGCGCATCGGTGGCGAAACCGCTGAACGCATCCGCGACGATTGGCGGCAGCCGGCGCGATAACTGCCCCTGCAGCAGCGTCGCGCTGGCCGCAACCGCGACTCCGAGCGCCTTGGCGGCGGCCAGCGTGGTCGCCTTGCCGCCCTGCACGATTTGGTTCGATCGCGTGATCGCCTCCGGCATCGCGAGGTTGTACGGCAGCTGGATTGCGCGAAAATGATGCGTGTCGCCGCCAACCTCGCGCGCGATTCGTATCAGCTCGTCGAGCGAGAGCCATCCCCGCTCCGTTTGCGCCGCCCGATAGCCGTTCCACGTCGCGGTCCCGTACACGCCGATCTTTCCGTCGGCCACCGCGCCTTCCAGGAACTCGAAAATCGTCGCCATTCGCGCCAGGAACTCTCTGCGCTCGACGGCTTCGAGCTGCGTCTCGGGATTGTGGATGTAATAGATGTCGATCGTCTCGAGATTGAGATTCTTGCGCGACAACTCCAGCATCGTGCCGATGTACTTCGGCGTCATGCAATGCGAGCCGTCAACCAAATCGGTGGGCGCGACGATTCCCGTCTTCACGTAATGATCTTCGAACCACGCGCGCGGATTGGCCGGCACGCCGCCGTCGAACGTGATGTAACCGCCCTTGGTCGCGACGATCAGCTGCTCGCGCGCGATTTCGCCTTGCGCCGCAAGCTCGCCGATCGCTTTGCCGATACTCCGTTCGCTGCGCTGGAAGCGGTAATTCACCGCCGTATCTATCAGATTGATTCCGCCGCGAAGACTCGCCTTGATCGCCTCTTCGTAGGCCCGATCGGTCTCGTCGTCGGGATCGCCCAGATATGTGCCTATTCCGATCGATGAAACCGACAGGCCGAGCACCGGCCGGAAATTTCCCGGCAGCTCCGGGAACCGGCTCGCGTATGCGGCCGTAGCCGGCGGCGTCGCGCGCCCCTTAAGCATCATGCCGTTTCTCCCGCGCGCCGTCGCGCCTGTTGCCTGCTGGTCTTGTACCCGGCCACCGCCCAAACCTCATCCGACGGCCGCGCGGCCGGCGCGCTTGCGTCGATGAAATCTATAATCTCAAACGCGCCGCTCTCCATAAAGCTGCGCGTCAGGTCCAGGATCGCCGCGGGCGATTGAGATCGCGCCGCGCGATCGAAATTGTGGATGACGATACCGCCGATCTTCGCGATTGCACCGTCGTCGAGATCAACGACGAGCCGCAGCGCCGAGTAAAATAGCTCATCATCGTGGCCGTCGGCGCGGCTGGAGAAATCGGCGCGAGGATGTCTGCGCATGCTGAAATCGTGTTTTGAGGCCATGCTGGCAGCTTACTTTTACCGTTAAGTTTTAGCTACTTAGCGCAACTTTGGGAGAATTTAAGGAGCATCGTTGACATCGTTCGAGCGCGTCATCTAAAGTAAAACACTTTTACAAACCGCGCTTCGCCAGTAGTGAGAACCGCCAGCGCGGTAGCGGAAAACCGATGGTCAGACGCGAAAAAACCAACTACGTCATTCAATCCGTCGCGCACGCGCTCGATGTGCTCGAGCAGTTCTTCGGCGACGTCGATGAACTCGGCGTGACTGAACTTTCCAAGCGGCTCAAGCTGCATAAGAACAACGTCTTTCGAATCCTCGCGACGCTCGAAGCGCGCGGCTATATCGAACAAAACAAAGCCACCGAGAATTATCGCCTCGGCATCAAGTGCCTGCATCTCGGACGCCGCTACATCCATCATATGGGCCTGGTCAGGCAAGCGCGCCCCATCCTCGCCGATGTCGCCCGCAAATGCCGTGAAAGCGCTTACGTCGCGATCGTCCGGCGCGACGGCGTCGTCCCGCTCGAAGCGGCCGAGGCCGAAGATCGCGCCGTGCGCATCACGCCGCCCATCGGAATTACCCTGCCGCTTCATTGTACGGCGGCCGGCAAGGCGCATCTTGCCTTCGACGCCGAGGAGCAGCTCAAGTCGGCGTTGCCCGAGACGCTGCGCCGC
>Ga0187862_10004000_pt1 | contig 14167 bp, 16 predicted proteins | sample June2016WEW_10_1_FD_133003 | JGI IMG/M metagenome (GOLD analysis project Ga0187862, IMG submission 133003) | Peatland microbial communities from SPRUCE experiment site at the Marcell Experimental Forest, Minnesota, USA - June2016WEW_10_150 | ecosystem: Environmental > Terrestrial > Soil >...
CGGTTTCCATTGCTATTTGGGGAACGGTGGTGGGTGCCATGCTGGCCGGGTTCCCCGGAGAGCGTTATGGCCGGCGCGATAGCTTGCGAGGACTGGCGCTTTTCTACTTAGTCTCTGCGCTAGGCTGCGCCTTTGCCTGGAACTGGTGGTCTCTGGTCACGTTTCGTTTTATCGGCGGACTGGGTATTGGCGGTTCGTCGGTGCTGGGCCCGATGTACATTGCCGAGATTGCCCCGGCGAAATGGCGGGGGAGATTGGTAGGGTTATTTCAGTTCAATGTGGTGTTCGGCATTCTGCTCGCATATTTTTCAAATTACGTCATTGCGCTACTGCATCTAGGCGCCACGGAATGGCGGTGGGACTTGAGGGTTGCAGGGTTTCCGGCAGCGCTATTTTTTGTGATGTTGTTTACGATTCCGCGCAGTCCGCGATGGCTGGTCAAAAAAGGACGTGTGGCCGAGGCCAGGAACGTTCTGCAGATGACGGGGGACGATAACTACGAGCGCGATCTGCAGGAAATCGTCGAATCCATCAACGTGGAACAGAGGCAGGCGTCTGAAAAACTGTTTTCCAGAAAATATGCTTTCCCCATCGTTCTGGCGGTGAGCATCGGTATGTTCAATCAACTGTCGGGCATCAACGCCATCCTTTATTATCTCAACGACATCTTTGCTCATGCCGGATTCAGCCGAATCTCCGGCAACCTTCAAGCCGTCGCCATCGGAGCCACCAATCTGACTTTCACCATGATCGCGATGTCCGTGATCGATAAACTCGGCCGCAAGACGCTGCTGCTGGTCGGGTCGGTTGGAACCGCGGCATGCCTGGCTGGAGTTTCTGCTATCTTCTTCAGCCACAGCCATGAAAATCTTCTCGTGTGGCTGTTAGTCGGTTACATCGCCTTCTTCGCATTTTCACAAGGAGCGGTAATCTGGGTTTATCTCTCCGAAGTTTTCCCCAATGCGGTTCGGGCCAAAGGACAGAGCTTGGGCAGTTTCTCGCATTGGTTTATGAATGCGCTGATCTCCGGCATATTTCCTCTTATGGCTGCGCGGTCCGGGGCTTACCCGTTCGTTTTCTTCGCAGTGATGATGGTCCTGCAATTTTTCGTGGTTTTGTTTGTATATCCGGAGACCAAAGGATTCACCTTGGAAGAAATGCAGAGAGAATTAGCAACCAGATAGCGCACAATGGCCTGGGGAGCGTTCTGGTTGTATATTCCTCCAAGATGACCCTCCCTACCTGGGTTCTCCATCCTAGCCGTCATGCGCCGTGGTTGATTTCGGCGGATGCTTTTCCTTTTTTCCACTCACTCAGCGCAGGGCCGGCGATGACGCCCATGAGGGCCAAACCAAACGCAACATCAAAAACGGGGAACGTGAAAGCCAGTACTCCGGCCGCAAGAAGAGGAATCACCGATGCCAACCTTGCATGCTGAATGACGTAGGCGAGGATAAGAAGCAACAATGCTGCTGGAACCACTGCGAAGCAGCAATGAAGCGCGTCAATGAAGCCAAAACGATGCCTGAGGAAGAAGCGCGCGGCGCCAAGCAGGAACAGCACACCGCCGGATACAACTATAATTAAGGGTCCCCATGCGATGTTTCGGGAGGTAGATTCGTCTGAGTTCATCTGCGGATTCCTCAATCAACGTCGTTTCCTAACCGACGTTGCATGATCGCAAAAAGCGGCGATCAGTGGGGCACCCGGCTCAGCTGCCGGCGGGACAACTATATTCCACGACATACGGCCCCCCCGTGTGCACACCACGGGGAGCATCCTCACCACCGTTCCGCCCCCACGCGTACATTGCCAACCGCCTGGTTGTACGGTTGATCGCCTTACATCCGAGGGGCCTTTCCCCATAATTGCAGCCCTCTCGCACTACAAGCAGCTGGCCTGACTCTTCAAATTGAAAATGGAAATCCAAGGAATTATGTTCCCAAACGGTGGTCTGAGTGACCGTGTGAGTGGAGAAATCGAACGAGAAACTCTGGCTGACCGTTCTCTCGTTTTGGGGCGTGGGGCATTCATATCGCTCTATGACAGGAACCGGCGGTGCGGCAGCTTGCTTCGCAACTGCTTCCCTGGCGGCCCGGTTCGCTTCATCCTCGGTCTTTTGCGCGGCATACTGCAATCCGCCGACACGCTTCTTTATGGCCTGGGCGTCGTCCGCATTGGGAGCGGCCAGGAGATAAAGTTTAAAGTTGCGGATGGCGTCGTTGGTTTCGCCGGCTTTTTCATGGGCCACGCCGCAGTCGAAATAGTCGGCGGCCAGCCACGGCGCCAGCAATAGTGCCTTTTCGTATTGTTTGGCGGCGTCGGAATAATCCGAAGTCGTCTTGGCGTTTTTGGAGACGTATTCGGCCGCGCCCTCGGCCATGGTCGCGCCGTCCGGCGTGGCGGGCTTGGGGTTTAGCGTCAGCGCCAGCGCGATGATCTTTTCACGCAGAGCTTGGTCTCCCGGTGATTGTTGCAACTGCGCGGTAAGTTGTTGAAGCCGATCTCTAGTGCTGGCGGCGGGTGCGTTGGTAGAGTCCTGCGCGGCAGCGAAATGGGCTACAAGAGACAGCGTAACCAGGGTGAGGCCAACAAGGGCGAGTAGCCCATACTTTCTCATTTTGATTGCCTTTCCTACCTAATGCGCTGGTATGTTCTAGTAAATGTGCTGATGGCATGCACGCCAGCTTGCGGATAGAAGGAAGACCTGATTTCTTCCGTAATTGATCGCCCATCGTCGCTGATCGTGACCTCATCGCTATATTGATCCTCATCACTGGCTAAAGTATGAGGCGTGTTGAATGTGCGGTTTGTGAGCGATATTGTCCAGTCGGATTTTGCGCTTGGGTCAAACGGAACGTCCTTCACAAGGTTAGCAGTCCCATAGCCGTCTACGATAATGGGGTGAATGAATGCATAACCGCTAATCGTATGCCCGCTGACCGCTATGTATGTGTGTCCCACATCCGAATCATCCCAATGGCGTCCAAGTTGTTTTCCAGATGACTACTCACACATCTCCACACCCCACCATCCAGGCTTTGGACGAGCTTTTCCAATTGGGCCGCGGGGCTGTTCGCGTCATCTAAGGCTTTTTGCTCGGCTGCTTTCTTTTGCTGTTTAGCTTCGAGCGCGTAGATTTTGTCCTGGACCGTGCGCGCTTCGGTGTCGGAGAGTTTGAACTGCTGGTAGAGGTTCAAATCCGCCATGGCGCCGGAATAGTTGGCTGCCGCTTCTTTGGCCAACGCCAGGTTGTAGCGGGGTTCCGGCCATTGCGGGGCAAGGTCGACGGCCTGCTTAAATTGACTTTCAACCTGCGCATAATCGTCAGGAGTCTTGGCGTCCTTGAAGCGCGTCGTGCCCATGACGAAATGTTTGCGCGCTTCCTCGGGAATCGGCGGCTGGGTTGCCGCAACTCTGGGCTTGCTCGCAGTCACCCCGGCCTGGCTGAAGACGGCTGAAGGAACTACGACAAACGCGACGAGACTAAGGAGCAGGTACTTTTTCATCATTCGCCTCAATAGTTGATTGGCCTTTGACCTTCTGTCGGTGACACACCAAGTGTAAGAAGTGCACCCAGTTATCGCCAACATTTTGTTGACAACGCACTTACTACTGTCGCATGCAGTTATCGTAATTGGTTTTGCATTGATTTGAGCAGGAAGTGGCGCCGTCGCAACCTTTTATGCACTGGTTGTAGTTGGCCAAGCATTGATCGGAATGGCCATCGGTCAAAACGATGGCTTCCGTGTAGTTCGCCGCGGTTGCCCGGACGCCGCGCCCGGCTTGAAAAGAACCCTGACCATCGATTGGGCTCTGGCTGGTCGTAGTTACGGCCGCGATATTGCGATGGCTATTCACAACATTGCCGGTCGTGACAAACGCACAGCTAATAGCGACCAGAGATAGTATTGTCAACAAGCGGCTGAGTTTCGATAAGCTGCTGAACTTCGCCATCAGATCCTCCTAGTACGGTTAGACTGCTATGGCTGAGCTGCTATGGTGGCGGTGAGCAGGTGAGAAGACGAGCGCTAGTCTTTACACATACCGCCCCAGTTATCCATTACCGGCATCACACGTATAATCGTGACGGGGCTGTTGCGGTTTTTCGCTTCATACCAGATGCCCTCCTTGGTCGCAATGATCATGGTTCCATTGGGGCGGGTGGACGGGCAATATGCGCCGACATGAGAGTTAACGTCTTGCATAGATGACCCGACGTGCAGTCCGGCAGGAGTGGACCATTTGTCGCAGGTCACATTGATTCCACGCAAACCCTCTTCAATCTTGGGATCGATGCCGGAATCCTGCCAGGTGAAGGAGATACATTCGTCTTTGTAGAAGTAATAGACCTCGTCCGAGGAATAGCCGGGGCCGCGAAAGGTGCTGCGCGCGACGTTATTCGGGTTGCCGAGATGCTGCACGGCATCGCTGACGCGGCCGCCCATTTTCACTGGGCCAATGCGATCGCCGGCAATGATGAGATGGTCATAGTTCATGTCGCGCGCGCCCTCGAGACGTGGGTCTGAGGCCTTTGCGCCTTTATGCGAACTACCGTAGGCGCGAACGTAGCCGGTGACGAAGAGCGCGAGGGTGAGGATTGTGAGGCAGAACAAACCTGCATAGGTGCGGACTTTCATGGAAAGATGGCTCCTTAACCATCGTTGTAGTGCCCGCCCAGGCTCGGCAGGGTTATTTCTTACAAACTTAACGCGCGTGACTTTCTCGTTTATGGATGGTTCGCAGGATGGGCGCCATGAGGGCGAGTGCGGAGGCCACAACGGCTGAAAGCGCAAAGAAACGCTTCATCGTGAACTCCGTGCGGAATAGTGGGCCCACATATTAGGTAAGCATAATGACCTGGTTTGAACTTTCAATTGGAATGATGCAGGCGACAGTGTCTTAAGTAACTTGAGTCGGGGAGTCAGGACAACTGGCGATGTGGGAGGCCGGGATCAACTGCCATCGGCCAGCGTGGTTTGCGTCCGGCTCATGGCAAGCCTTTCGCGATCCCAGATCGCGTTGCCGAAGGGCAATCGGTCGCGGATTCAAGCACGGAGCGAATCGCCCTGGGGCTTGCCGGGACGGCTGGGAGCTCACGTATGGGAAAAACAAGAATCGGTTTCACGAGCTCAACGATTCCGCGTCCTCCGCGATTGCTACGATGTCCGGATAGGCATCCCGTACCATGAAGTTAACCCAGAAAGCGGTTGGCGGATCGAGGTCCTTGGCTAAAAGGCCCGCCCCCGTCGCGGATTGATTTTCGAGTTGAGGAATGGCGAAGTGACGTCGAGGCCTGAGGCTACATCTGTTGGATTGACACAGGCATTCATGGGCGTAGGATCAGAAAGAGGATCAGAAAGAGGAAGTCTTCTTGAGGAAGACTTTCTCTCCGAACAAATGGACAACACCACCAATCCAGCGACAGCCCAACCCCTTCTCGCGAGAATGAAAGAAATTGTGCCCGGTTGTGATTTGCAGGATAACCATCGCCGGTATTTCGAAATCGCGGGCATCCATGTGCGAGTTGAAAGTGAGTTGGATTTCAATTCGGTGAAGTTCAAGGAAGAATTGGCCGCGTTCGCAGTCGACGGACCGGGCGACGATACCGTGACTTTGCGCCACTACTTTGAATTGCCCGATTGGGAAGCGCGGGATTTGGGCACTCTCTTGTATTGCAAAGCACCGTGGGCCATTTCGCGCAAGGATGGCATGTGGTTCTACCGAGCAATCTCGCCGTCGGGCCGGCGCCTCGCGGTATTTAGCGCTGACTACAGGCAAGCCACCATTTACAGTACGCCGCGCGACGTGGAGCAAATTCGGGCGGATGGCTGGTGCTCACTCGCGCTTTTCCCGACTGATCAGGTCTGGCTCGTGCCCTTGCTCGCGGATCGTCACGCCGTGATGCTCCACTCCGCGGCGGTGATCCTCAACCAGCAGGGGTTGCTGTTTGTCGGTCACTCGAGCGCGGGGAAATCCACCACGGTGAAGATGTTGAAGAAGCAGGCGGAAATCCTGTGCGACGATCGCAACATTGCCCGTCGATGGGATGCAGGTTGGCGCGTTCATGGTACTTGGAGCCACGGCGAAATAGCGGATGTGTCCAGCGCCTCGGCGCCGCTGCGCGCGATTTTGTTCCTGCAGCAGGACTCGTGCAACAAAATCGTGCGGCTGACCGACCCCAAGGAAATCTGGCGGCGTCTGCTTCCTACCATCATTAAGGCGCTCGCGACGGCGGAGTGGTGGCAGAAGGAACTGAGCGTGATCGAGTCGATTGTAAACGAGGTGCCATGCTACGCGATGCACTTCGACAAGAGTGGGGCGATTGTTACGGAACTGGAAAAACTGACGAAAAACAAGGATCAAAGGGTAATAACTTCGGGCTCATCCTCCATTCTTAATCCGTCCGTGGTGATCCCATGAGCGAGTTTGTCAGGCGGGTCAAGCGGTCGCAGAAACCGATCGCCTCGCGACTGAGCCAGGTCGACATCGAACTAACGGAGCGATGCAGCAACGATTGCATCCACTGTTACGTCAACCTACCGGCGAACGACGCATCCGCTCGCGCGCGCGAGATGACGACGGCGCAACTCAAGGACGTGTTGAAGCAAGCCGCCGACCTGGGCTGCTTGCAGGTGCGTTTCACCGGCGGCGAGCCGCTATTGCGCTCCGATTTCGAGGAAGTGTACGTTTTTGCCCGGCAACTGGGGCTCAAAGTCTGGCTGTTTACCAGTGGCCGCCCGATCACGCCGCGCCTGGCCGATCTATTCGCACGTATTCCCCTGCTGAGAGTGATCGAGATCACGGTGTACGGAATGCGACAGGAATCGTATGAGGCGGTAACGCGGGTGCCCGGATCGTTCGCGCAATTTCAACGCGGCTTGAACCTGTTACGGGAACGCAACATCCCGTTTGTTGTTAAATGGGTAGTTTTGCCGCAGAACAAACACGAGACGGATGAGTTTGAAGCATGGGCGAAAACAATCCCGTGGATGACCCGTCCACCGGCCTGTGCGATGTTCCTGGATCTGCGAACCCGAGGTGACGATGCAGAAAAGGACGCGGCCATTAAGCAACTGCGGGTCTCACCGCAAGAGGGAGTGGCGATGATGACTCGGGATACGGCGAAATACCGGCGCGATGTCGAGGGGTTTGCGGCCAGATTCATGGGGCCGCACGGCGACCAATTGTTCCATTGCGGCGCAGGACAAAGCATTTGTATCGACGCCTATGGACGTGTCCAACCATGCATGAGCATCCGCGCCCCAGAGTTGACGGTGGACCTAGTCTCTGGAACGTCAACGGCGGGGGATGGAAAGGCGAGTCTGGCGGACGCGCTGATGCGATTCTCGCGACTTCGTGATTTGCGGGCGAACAACCCTGAATACCTGTGCCGATGCGCGCGCTGCTTCCTCAAAGGACTGTGCGAGCAATGTCCGGCAAAATCGTTGGCGGAGCATGGGACCTTGGACACACCAGTTGAGTACCTGTGCGAAGTGGCTCATGCCCAGGCGCGTTATCTAGGCTGGCTCGGGGAAAATGAACATGGATGGCAGGTGACGGACTGGCGAGGGCGGTTGGATCGAGACGGCGTTTCCAAGTAGGAAATGTGATTCTGCGATCCAGTAACCAATCGTCCATATAGTCCTTGACACGACTTTTTGGAAAGCTTAGAAGGAAGATGGAAGGCTTTTAATAAGAATATACCTTGGTGACCCGCTCCATTTTTAGGCAACGAAGTACCGCGAGGTCGCATAGGGAAAAAAGGGGCATACATGAAAAACGAAACGAAGCAGTGGCAAAAACCGGAACTGATTGTTCTGGTGCGGAACAAACCGGAAGAGACAGTGCTCACGGCCTGCAAAGTAACCACCAATCCTCCGTCTCCGGGACCATCGAACGGATCGTATGCTTGCACGACGCAGCAGGCCTGCTACGACACGGGCAATTCCTAGCATTTGGTTTTTGGCGATAACGTTCCTGCGATCAGCGAAACGGAATATGACAGCGTTAAGCTGACGCAGGACTGTTTGTGTGTTTCACGGCGTGAGGAACGGGACGGTTTCTCGCAGGGAATTGCCTCGGCTGTTGTATCGCTTGGCTACGCAACCTACTCAACGGCCAAGCGACATCTGGCGCGACCCAAGCGAAAGGAATTTTGTGGTAAATGATCTCAACCTTGATGCTGTCTGTGAGCCGTCAGCCGACATCGTTGCTCGGGAAATCGAAGGCGAAATCGTTATCGTCCCGCTGGTCGCGGGCATCGGCGATGTAGAGGACGAGCTTTATACGCTCAACGAAAGTGGCCAAATCATCTGGCAGAAACTGGATGGACGGCGGACACTGAAGGAGGTTGTAGCATCGATTGCAGGCGAATTCGATGTACCACTTTCGGAGTGCGAGAACGATGTGCTGGGGTTTGCAAGTGAGTTGACGCGGCGGAGGATCTTGATCGCCAAACTGGAAGGGTGAGGGATGGCAAATGAAGCCATCAGCGATTCGAGGGCAGTGCGCTCCGCTTGTCTTTTCGAGGGGCAGGAGAAGCAGAAGGATCGCGTACCTCGATCGGGCAATCGGTCACGCACCCTTCCCCATCCATCTTCCGCCGGGGGCAGCCTGGTTATTGCCTCGCTCGACATCGGGCGTGTGCTGGCAGACCGCGATGGCGTGACCTTCCGCTCGCAAGGCACGTGCATGTATCCGACCATTCGCCCTGGTGATGCGCTGCGTATCCAATCTCGTTCCGCGGTCGATGTCTTGGTTGGCGATATTGTGGTTTGCCGGAAGGTAAATCATCTGTTTAGCCATCGCGTGATTGACTTAGGTTTCGCCGAGGGGCGTGCCTACGTGGTGACCCGTCCGGATGGCGCACGCGATGGCAGAGACACTCCCACCTTCGACGAAGGCCTGCTGGGTGTGGTGGTCGCCATTGAGCGCAAGGGCAAACCTGTGCCACTGGTGCTGCGGTCGTATCCATGGCCCATGCCTGCCTTCTTTGCCTTGCGCCTGGCGCTGGTCAAGACTGGACCGGCGGCGCGTCTGTGGTGGGGAGACATGCTCGCGAGCCTGCAGGCCAACGGACTATATCGGCGAGTGGCCAGGGCGTGTCTGTCCCTGGCGAACCCGCGCGTCTCTTACAACGTGCGTCTTCCCATGCCTGCACTGGGCGATGCCGCGTATCGCAAAATGTCGCTCGAATCCTTTGACGTTAAAAGGGACTGGCGGGGGCGGCCGGTGGAACGCTGGACGCTGTCTTTGCACGTGAACAACGCGCGTCAACCGGCAGCTTGGGCGAGGTTCACACGCGGTACTGCGGAGGATTGGCGTCTGGACGAGTTATTTGTGCGTTCGCGTTATCGCGGGACAGGATTGGAAGAGGCGCTGTTGCGCCAAGCTGACACGATTTTGGGCCGCGCGTTTTTTCAGACGAAACATGCAGGGAAATGAGGGCACACAACAACCCCTCGTGACGCTATTGTTGTGTGAACCAATGCTGATCAGAGAGGTTGTTTGTGCCAGAATCTCGTGCGCTTGAAATTCAACAATTCCCACTCTGGGACAAGCTCAAAGGCAAGCGGGTTCCGCTTTCCTTTGACCTTGAGATTACCGCGCGGTGCAATTGCAATTGCCGACACTGTTACATCAATCTGCCCGCAGGCGACAGCGCAGCGCGTGCGCGCGAGCTTAGCATTGACGAAATCAGCGATATTGCCGGGCAAGCGGTTGAACTTGGTGCGATGTGGTGCCTGATCTCCGGCGGCGAGCCTCTCCTGCGCCCCGATTTCGCCGAAATCTACCTCATGCTGAAACGCAAGGGATTGCTTGTTTCCGTCTTCACCAACGCCACCCTTGTGCGGGAGGAGCATGTCGCGCTCTTCCAGAAGTATCCGCCGCGCGATATTGAGGTGACCGTTTATGGCGCAACCCGCGAGACCTACGAAGCCGTCACGCGCAAGACCGGCACCTTCGACAGGTTCATGCGCGGGTTAGATTTGTTGACAAACGGCAAGATCCGCGTTCGCCTCAAGGCGATGGCCATCCAATCGAACCTGCCCGAGCAAGCGGCGATTGCCGAGTTTTGCCGCGCCCGCACAAAAGACTATTTCCGCTTCGACCCGCAACTGCATCTGCGTTTCGATGGCGATTCCGCGCGCAACTATGAAATCCGCGCGGAGCGCCTGACGCCATTGCAGGTGATCGCGCTGGAACGCGGCGACGAAGAGCGGATGCAATGGATGACCCAGCATTGCGATACGCTCGTCAACGACGACTTGACACATTACGGCTGTGACCATTTGTTTCACTGCGGTGCCGGCACCAGCAGTTTCAACATCAGTTACGACGGCCTGTTCCGCCTGTGTTCTTCGCTATGGGCGGAGGGAACCACATACGATTTGCGGGCTGGCTCGCTGGCTTGCGCGTGGCAGAATTTCGTCCCGCGAGTTCGCGATATGCGCTCACAGCGTAAGGAGTTTCTTGAATCATGCCGCAAGTGTGCGCTGGTGAATATATGTCTGTGGTGCCCGGCCCACGCTCATCTGGAGACGGGGACGCTGGATGGAACAACGCCATACTTCTGCACCGTCGCTCATGCAAGAATGGACAATCTCAAGAAGAAATAGCCAGTAACAGACATTGAATGCGATGCCTGTGAACATCACCGCGAGAACGACACTCACCGCCAAATTCCAGCGTCTGCTGCTCCTCCGCCGTATCTTGAGACTAGTGTGGCAGAGCGCTCCGGTCGCAACCGTCCTCAGACTGGTTTTGCTCGTCCTGCAGGCCGTTTTTCCGCTCGCCTTGCTGTACCTGATGAAGGTGATGGTGGATACAGTGACCGCGAACCTGCATTCGCCCAATAAGGACTTTGGCCATCTGTTCTGGCTTATCATTGCCCTCGCCGGTGTGACGCTGGCAAGTGCGTTGTGCGGTTCGCTGGCCGCGTTTTTGAGCGAAGTGCAGGGACTCAGCGTCACCGATCACGTGCAATCGCTTCTGCACGTCAAATCGGTCATGGCCGATCTAGCGCATTACGAGAACACGCAGTATTACGACGCGATGCACCGCGCGCAACAAGAAGCGCACTATCGCCCGATGCGCATCGTCAATGGCTTGACGCAATTGGCGCAGAGCGGGTTAGCCCTGGTGGCGCTTGCGGGCTTGCTCTTCTCACTCCACTGGATGATCGCGGTGGTCCTCATTGCCGCCGCCGTTCCCGGCACACTCGCACGGCTAAAATATTCGCAACTACTCTATGTGTGGCAGCGGCAGCGCACGCCCATGGAACGGCAGGCCTGGTATTTTGAATCGATCTTGACCGGGGAAGCACACGCCAAAGAAGTTCGACTATTCGGTTTGGGGGAGTTGTTCATCCGGCGTTATCGAGGCCTGCGCGAGACCTTGCGAAGAGAGCGATTACGTTTGACAGCACGACGCGCACTGGCAGATCTGGTCACGCAATTCGCCGGCGCCTTCGCGGTCTTTGGCGCACTGGCGTATCTCGCCCGTCAAACCATGCTGGGAGCGATCACGCTCGGCGGGTTAGTAATGTACTATCAGGCGTTCCAGACTGGACAAAGCTACTTGCGCGAAATCCTTGGCGGGCTGGCTGATTTGTACGAAGATAGTTTGTTTCTTACTAATTACTATGAATTTCTGGAGTTGCAGCCGCGTATCGTGAGTCCACCTTCACCGCGACCATTGCCCCAGCCAATGCAACGCGGGATCGTCTTTAACCATGTTCGTTTTAGCTATGACGGCTGTGAGCGGCCGGTGCTGAATGACATTACTCTAACCATTCATCCAGGGGAGCACATTGCATTCGTAGGTTTGAACGGCGCAGGCAAAACGACGCTGATCAAGTTGCTGTGCCGCCTTTACGACCCCACGGCTGGAAATATCACTCTCGATGGCATTGATTTGCGGGAATTTGATCTTGCACTTTGGCGACAACAGATCAGCGTGCTATTTCAGGATTATGCTCGCTATTACCTGACCGCGCGCGAGAACATCTGGCTGGGGAATGTCTTACTTGCGCCGGATCATGACAGGATTGTGACTGCGGCACAGGCAGCCGGCGCCGATCGTGTTATCGGCAAATTGCCGCACGGGTACGACACGCGGTTGGGCAAGTTGCTGCACGACGAACAAGAACTGAGCATCGGTGAGTGGCAAAAAATCGCGCTTGCGCGCACGTTTATTCGGGATGCACAAATCGTCGTGCTCGATGAGCCCACGAGTGCGCTTGATGCCTTTGCTGAGCGCGAGGTCGTTGAGAAGTTCCGACAGCTTGCCGCCGACCGCACCACAATTCTCATTAGCCACCGGTTTTCTACCGTGCGGATGGCGGATCGCATTTTCGTACTGGAGAACGGCGGCATCGCAGAAAGTGGCTCGCATGACGAATTGATGCGGCAAGGGGGCGAATATGCGCGAATGTTCGAGTCACAGGCCTTGACCTATAGTTAAGGTAGTGTGGGAAACGCCATGGCGATTTGTGCGATGAGTGGGGTACCCGCCTGCTTTTTTCGTGAATACCACCAATCGCCATCGACAGCAGTCTGGTCCGGATTTGTGAGGTCTACCTTGACTGAATTCGATATCTCCGTTCCGCGGATTGATATAGACCCAGACTATTCTTGACCAGATGCGAAACCATTTCCCTCGTCAGAAATTCTGTCGTCCACGCGCCCAAGCTTCATTCGTCCGAAAAATCCAACGCCGCGATCTTGTTGTCTTTGGTCAGCTGAAGCGACAAGAAAAGATCTGTCCCCTCATAATTTTCCCGGTACTGATAGACGCGCTTGTCTCCTTCCTCCCCTCGCTTGAGCAGCTCCAAAGATTCCAAAGGACCCAAATCTTTGTAAGTAGTCGCCCACTCCCTGAAGTCCCTTGCGGAAAGAGCTTCACTCGCAGTTCGCGAGTGAACCGGTATGGATCAGCTTTCCAATCGGCAATCTCTTGCAACACATTTCGTACCAGCTGGGTTGTCTGCGGCTCATTGTCTAGGATCGGCTTGACCTCCACGGGCGCGAGCGCTGGAACATACATACCGGCAACTGCGTGCGCAATCTTGTCCGGTCGCGCATGGTCCGCGTCGAAATTGGTCAGAACCACGACCGTCAGCTTGTCGTCCCGTGAAAAATGAGAACGCAGGTAGGAAATCACAGGTAGAAATATGCAGAAGGGACTTAAAATGGTAGGCCCGAATGGACTCGAACCATCGACCTCATCCGTGTCAAGGATGCGCTCTAACCAGACTGAGCTACGGGCCTACATAGATGGCTGCGTTTCAATTCTACTGGGTGGCGGGTGATTAGGGCAACGTTGGTCGGCGGCGGCGATTTCTCGGTGCAGCCTGGTATTCGGACCGGAGCGGAGGAGCTAAGAAACGCGTTGGTGATAGAAGCCGGGCTGCGATTCCGCGTCCACAGTGCACCAGCCTCGGCTTCATCATTATGGCTTCCATCACCTGATTCTGAGCGACCAGTTTGTCGCGGTTGATGGCGTGCGTTTAGATATCCAGATTAGTGGCGATGTCGGCATGCCGCAGGATGGCTGCGCCGTCTTAACGCCTCGGGTGCGCGAATTACGTCGCACGCTCCGGTCGGTTTGAAAGACACAGTCCCCCAGCGGCTAAAGCCGCTATTCATTTTGCGGCAGTTACGGCACGGCTGAAGCCGTGCCCTTTCAAAGCAAATTCAAACTGACCCACTATGCATGCGCCAATCTATTTAACGAGGGCGGCTGCCGGTGTCTTGGCATCAAGTTGCTCTCTCATCTGCTTCCACGCGTGCCTTGCTTCTTCCACCGAACCTTCATCTTCGATGGTTGTAATGTCACCGGCAGTCCGATCCTGGGTGACGGCCTTCAGCACGCGTCGCATGATTTTGCCACTGCGCGTCTTGGGCAACATCTCGACGAAATTCAAATCACCGATCACAGCAATCGGTCCGAGCTCATGGCGTACCTGTTCCAGCAGCGCCTTCTTCATTTCCTCCGATGGGGCGAATCCTTGCTTGAGCACCACAAAGGCTGAGATCACCTCGCCGCGGAGGTCGTCGGCGCGGCCCACCACTCCCGACTCGGCCACGGCGGGATGGGTGAGAAGCGCGGTCTCCACTTCGATGGTGCCGATGCGGTGCCCGGCAATGTTAAGGATTTCGTC
>Ga0187862_10004009_pt1 | contig 14139 bp, 13 predicted proteins | sample June2016WEW_10_1_FD_133003 | JGI IMG/M metagenome (GOLD analysis project Ga0187862, IMG submission 133003) | Peatland microbial communities from SPRUCE experiment site at the Marcell Experimental Forest, Minnesota, USA - June2016WEW_10_150 | ecosystem: Environmental > Terrestrial > Soil >...
GCCTGGGCCAGGCGGAGAGCCTGACTTCTCCCAGTCCCGCACCTGACTTGCGCAGGTTCCACCCCGCAGGGGCCTTATGTCAGAAGTTGTGACATTCTATGTCACCTTCTCTGAAAACCTACAGCCAGGCCGATGGCTCAATTGATATACTTCATTTACGGCGCAACTTCCGTGCGCAGCACGCAGGAACCCGTCAGTTCAGCGGTTTCGCAGGGCGCGGCAATCATTTTTCTTGACATTGTGAAGCCCTCATGACCGAAAGGCATCCGGTTACGGTGATGATTGTAGATGACCACCCGGTGGTCCGGGACGGTCTCAATGCAATGCTCTCCACCGAGCCCGACATTCAGGTGGTTGGAGAAGCGGGAACCGGAGCCGAGGCGCTCAGTCTTTTGGCGAAGTTGCACCCGGCAGTGGTCTTAATGGACCTCTTGCTGCCCGATATCGGTGGCACGGAAGTCATCAGGCGCGTCTGCTCCGCGCGCTCTGATACGAGCTTCATCGTGCTCACGACCGTCGCCGGGGATGAGGAGATCTATCGTGCCCTTGAGGCGGGCGCTCGTGGGTATCTCTTCAAGGATATGGTGAGGAGAGAATTGGTTCAGGCCATACGGACCGTCCACGGAGGTCAGCGTTATATTCCCGCGCAGGTCGGCAGCCGCATCGCCGAGAACCTTCCGCGGCAGGACTTAAGCTTGCGCGAGATCGAAGTGCTCCAACTCGTCGCCGGTGGATTGCGTAACAAACAGATCGCCCACAGGCTGGGCGTGTCCGAAGCCACCGTGAATGCGCACGTAAAACACATTCTGGAAAAGCTCTATGCTTCGGACCGGACTCATGCCGTGACCATCGCATTGCGCCGCGGCATAATCAGGCTGTGAGGACGTGCGGCGACGCCTCCTCCGGGCCGGCTGCCGTCCGCCGGCCGGCCCGGCGCCTGTGCTTGGTTGGATGCCTGGCGCACCGGAAGTGAATCTTGAACTGCGTCCGATTGCGTCAAGCCGAGAGCGCGTCTGTATCCGCTTCTTCCGCGAACTCGAAATCCTGCTCAAACCAGTTGGCGTCCATATCGTTCCCGGAGGGTATGCCCCCCAGAACCACATCTTCGGCATCGCCCACGGGAATCAGCTTAGGTTGCTCGTACATACGGTATTGTCTCCTTTTCTTTTTTGGTTACGTCTCATCATGAACTTTTCCGTTCGGATCGCACGCCGGCGCGGCGTTCAAAACCGCTCCAGGACGCGCAGCTTCTGCTGGTAGCCGGAGGAATCGTTGACCACGCGGCCATTCACCTCCACCCAGGCATGGCTCGCGAATGGGGCGGCCCGGCACCCGATCACCACTTGCGCCTCGACGCCGTATTGGCGCAGAAGACGCGCCGTGACCACGGACCGCTGCAGGCAAGGCACCCGCTTCCAGTAAAACGAACTCACGGCTGTCACCGTCCGGGGCACCACCATCTCCAGGCCGGAGTGGCTGGAGCGCCGACCGCAGGCCAGGCCCTGAAGCCTCCGGTACACGCCTCGGAAACCCGACGTGGCAGCGACCAGATCATAGCGGCACAGCTCCCACATCGCCCGCACCGCCAGCACTATTCGATCGAACGGCAGCATTGTCAACTTCCCATGTGGCGCGCCAGCAGCCCCTTGGCTTCCAGGTCGGCGACAAAGCCGGCGGCGTCCTGCCGGACCTGTTCCCGTGGAACGCCGTATTCACCGCTGATATCCGCAGCGATGGTTTCCAGACTGTCACGATCTCGCAGCCCCCGCCAGATACGAGCTCCGATGCAGTTCGACGAGAAGACCGCTCCGCTGCCGACCTGGAGGAACACGATGCCAGCCTGGTCTTGGGACGCCCTTGCATCGGGCGAAATCGTGAACCGGACCTCAGCCCCGCAATCTTGCTGTGACCGCGCTGGGCCCACTCTTGCTTTTCTTTTGAAAAACCTATGGATTCGCTGCACTTTTCCGGCCCGCCTTCCGCCGGGGTGAACCATCTTTCTTTGCTGGTAAATCTCAACCTACGCCCTCTGCTTGTTTTAGCCCACGCGAATTCTTATGATTTTCTTATGGCTTTTCCAGGCGATCTTCGCGTACACACGGTTGGCTACCACGGAATCCTCGGCGGCGAACCAGATTGAGTGCCTGGAGTTATGCTGGGCTCGAGGTCATGTCTACCCCGTCCGGCGTCCAGCGCAATCCGAGGAAAATGGGCGCGCGGCCCATCCCCTGCATCGTCCTGCTGATGGTCTGCGTGGATTCGCTCTTTGCGCTGGACAGGAGTCTCTCTGCACTTCAATACCTGCACACCAGTTGGACGCAAGAGGAGGGTGGCGCACTTCCCGCTATCCAGGCTATGGCGCAGACTACGGACGGTTATCTCTGGTTGGGAACAGGCAATGGACTGATTCGATTTGACGGGATACGCTTTGTCCGCTGGGAGGCAGGCCCCGGCGAGGAGCTACCCAGCAGGGATATCCGATGTCTGCTTTCATCTTCCCGAGGCGGCCTTTGGATCGGCACGGCTTTCGGTATTGCCCGGTTCGATCGAGGACGCCTCGTCCGCTATCCAGCCGCGGATCGCACGCTTGGCGCCGTGATCTCGATGGTCGAAGATCCGTCAGGAAGCTTATGGATACTCCACGTGCGGGATACCAACGCCAGTCTGGCGATTCTGCGGCAGGACGGTTCAGTGCGGACCTATGGTCCGGCAGATGGCCTGCCGGATCAGAGACTGGCAGCGATTTATCAAGATAGGGCCGCCAATCTCTGGATCGGCTCAAACGGCGGTCTCTGCCGTTGGTCTCCGGGAACCCGAGCGGCCTGTTCAAGTGTGCCTTCTCGCCAGATTCGCTCCGTGGTTGGCGGCAGTTCAGGGGAGTTGTTGGCCATTGATGGCGCCAGGAGCGTCGTGCGATTCCGTGATGGGAGATTCGAACCTGTCGTGATGGGACTAGAGAATGCGTCTTTCCCGCTGGAAGTCATGATGCGGGATCGTGACGGCAACATCTGGATCGGCACTGCCGGCCAGGGATTGTTGCGCCTGCGAGGTGGCCGCGTGGAGCGGCTCACACGGAAGGATGGGCTTTCGAGCGATCACATCAGCGCGCTATTGGAGGATCGCGAAGGGAACCTCTGGGCCGGAACCGCCGGAGGTATCGATCGGTTTTCGGTCCCTAAGAGCATCCATTTATCGACGCTGGACGGTCTTTCCAGCGATGTGATCACATCGGTTTGTGCGACGCACCAAGGGGCCACTTGGGTGGGAACCTCCGGCGGCGGTCTGAATCGTATCGAAGCGGACCGAATCACCCCATACAGGATGGATTCCGGCTTGCCCAGCACCACCGTGCATTCTTTGTACTCGGACGCCGGCGGACGGCTATGGGCCGGGACGACCCGCGGTCTTGCCTACTTGTCCGAAGGCCGATTTGTCGAGACGCGTACGCCGGACGGCGCTCCCTTGGACCGCGTTTTCGCCATTACGGGAGATGCAAGCGGGACGGTGTGGCTGGCCGACACCAAGAACAGATTGCTTGCGATCCGCAACGGCGTTGCCCGGGCTCTATCGATTCCCGGCGCGGAGACTAAGCAGATCCATCAGCTTCAGATCGACCGCCATGGCCGCCTGTGGGTGGGCTTCTATCAAGGCGGCGTCGTATCTCTCAAACGAGATTCGGCGAAGTTCTACGGAGCGGAAGACGGTCTCACGGGGGGCCCGGTGCAGGCCATCTACGAAGACCGGACCGACGCGATATGGGTGGGCACCGGCGCGGGACTGTGCCGATTTCGCAACGGGTCCTGGACCGCCTGGACTGCGCACCACGGATTGCCGGAAGGCGGTGTGCAGGCGATCGTCGAGGACAACCGCGATGGGTTGTGGCTGGCCACGGGCAACGGTTTGTTGCGGCTCGGCATGGCGGAACTGAACCAGACACCGGATGGTTCCCCAGGGCATCTCGCCTTCGCGCAGTACGGCCCAGGCGACGGACTGCGCCTGGCAAATACCTTCAGCATGATGGGGCCCCGGCTGGCCAGATCCGACGATGGGCGCCTTTGGATATGCACTGAAGACGGCATCGCTATCGTCGATCCGGCCCGCATCCGCAGCAATCCGCTGCCTCCCCCGGTCGTCATCGAACAGGTTCTGGTCGATGGCCGGCCGGTAGAAATCAATTCGGCCTCTGAGATTGCCTTTCGCGGCCGTGAGATGCAGATCACATATACCGGTCTGAGCCTGGTGGTGCCGGAACGAGTCCGCTTCCATTACAAACTGGACGGTCTTGATCGGACTTGGACGGATGCAGGCACACGGCGCAATGTCGTGTACGTCAATCTGCCGCCGCGCAGGTATCGATTCCGTGTGATTGCCTGCAACAACGACGGGGTCTGGAACACGTCGGGCGCCAGCCTCGCGTTTCGCCTGGCCCCGTACTTTTACCAGACCACCTGGTTCGCGGTGTCCTGCGGGGGAGTGCTGGCTCTCCTGATCTGGGGATTCCACCTGTTGCGCGTGCGAAGGCTGGTTTCCCGTTTCCAACTGGTGGCCCAGGAACGTGCGCGTGTGACCCGCGAATTACACGACTCCCTGCTTCAAGGTTTCTCCGGCGTGGTGTACCAACTGGAAGCCGCGGCACGCCTTTTCGAAAGCAATCCCGAGCTGAGCAAGGAACGGCTGGAGCACGCCATTAACCAGGCGGACCAGTCTCTTGGGGAGACTCGCCGCACCATTATGAGCATGCGTCTTCCAGCCCTGGAAAACCACACGCTGCCCGAGGCTTTATCGGTTATTGGCGCCGAGCTCACCAAAGGCACACCCACGACTTTTCATCTCACCGTAAGGGGCCTCATCCGGCAACTTGGCTACGATGTGCAGGCGAACATTTACCTGATCGGCCGGGAGGCCATAACCAACGCTGTAAACCATGCGGATGCCCGGCGAATACTCGCACAAATGACGTACTCGGAAAAGGAAGTCCGGCTCACGGTCGAGGACGATGGCTCGGGTTTCGATCTGGAAGCAGCCGCGGCAAAGAAGGATCACTGGGGAGTCGCCGGCATGCGCGAGCGGGCAAACCAAATCGGCGCCAGCTTTACCTTGGAAAGTGCGCCTGGCCGGGGGACCAAGATTGCCGTGAGTGCCGAGTGCCGGAAGCAGTGAACATTTAGTTGATCCAGCTCAGGGAGGCGCCAGCCACCAGATCAGCGCCGGAGTTCTTGCTGTTCCGAAGCCAGAACTCGAACAGGATCAATTGCCGCAACTGGGATTCATTGCAGTCCAGGCCTTCCCTAAACCGTGTCAGCCGCTCCGTGATGCTGCGGCGGTCCACATATCCGAACTCGACCATGCGGATGTCCCCCGGCTGCTTGAGAAGCTCGGCAGCCATGGGAACCAGGGCCTGCCGGTAGACGCGTTCGTATGTGCCTTTCGACCGTCTCTTCAGGATCGCAGGCGGAAGGAGTCCGGCGAAAGCGCGGCGCATCAGGCGCCTCGGTTCGCCCGGCCGGCAAACCACAGCCGGTGGAATGGTCAACATGAACTCGACCAGGGGACGATGGGCAAATGGGTGGGTATACGAGACATGCTGTAACGCTTCGGGGGCCTGGAGCAGACGTCCGGACAGCATTTCACTCAGCGTTCGGAAGCGGCCGCGGCGGCCGGGACTGGCCGCTTGCCAGCGGAGTTCGCTCTGTCGATTGTAATCGCTGAGGGCGACCCGTTTGCGGAACTCCGGCGCCAGGGAATCGATGTGCTTATAGCGGTCGCACATGGTTGCGGCGACGCTGGGGGCTGCCCATGAGGAATAGTTCGTTCGCAGGGCGCGCCACAAAATGGAATAGATCGGCACCCGCAACGATTGGCTCCACGAGAAGGCCTCGCGCGCCGCTTGCAGGAACCCATGCTGCCGAAGGCAATCCGCAACTTGATCGGAGTCGTCGACCACATTCCCCATAATGAAGTCTCCAAGCTGGCCGGTCAGGAACACGCTTGAACCGAGGCTCTCCATCAAGCGTGCAAGTTCCCGGAAGCGCGCCTCCCACCAACCGGGAGCGGCGCCGCCGGGCTGGTTCGGCGCTACGAATGGAAGCTCTTCCAGTTGGAGGTGGATGCCTGAAAGGTTGCACGCGCGCTCCACCGCCCGGAAGTACTTCTCGTCCGTGGAGCCTGCATGGGTGTAGCTCAAGGTGATGAGTTCCGGGGAACAGTGGGAATCCGCATGCTTAAGCTGGGTCGCCATACACACAATCGAGGATGAATCGAGACCGCCGCTCAGCTCCGCGCACACCGGTCCATGCGATCTCAACCGGACGCTCACCGCCTGCCGGAAGAGGGTCCTCAGTTGCTCCTCGTAATACTGGTCATCCTGAAGTCGAGTCTCTTCATTGACAGGCAGATCCCAGAATGGTTGTGTCATCATGCGATCCGGCGAAACGCATACCGCAGAGCCTGGAGGCACCGGGTACACTCCTCGGTACGGCGTACGGTGCGCCACAGTGCCATGCGTCAGGAAGTTGGCGACGTACTCCTCGTCGAGTTTATTGATGCCGGTCCAGCGTATAAGTTCGGAAAGACAAGACGACCAAAGCAGGCGATCGGCCCCTCGGTAGTAATACAGCGGGCGTATGCCGGCATAATCGCTCGCCAGCACAACACTGCGCAATCTGCCGTCCCAAATGGCGAGGCTCCAGTCCCCGACCAAGCTGCGGAAACCGGCGGCTCCCTTGCTCTGATAGGCCTTGACGGCCAGGTCGCTATTGGTGGAGGGCTCGGGAGAGTCGCCGCTCAACTCAAGCCGTAGATCCTCTTGGTTATCCAAACGGCCATCCCAGGTGCAGACGCTCCCGTCAGGTGATCGGGAGAAATCATTATCCTCGGGAGAACCGGGAGCGGAGCCGGCGACTCCCATGATCAATCCAGGGCTCCGAAAGCCATGCACCGGCTGCCGATCGAAATCCCCCAGTGCACGGCGGACCTGGGCTTCATCGGCGGCGGAAATGGGACGGCGGTCGAAGTAAAAAATTCCGGCCAGTATGCTCATCTTGCTTTGGTCTCAGGTTGCTGCTGGCGCCGGCATGGTCAGATTCCTCTGGCGAACTGGCACGAGCTCCGGATCAGGTTCAACGAGATGGCGAGTTCCTCTCTATCGCGAGGGGCGTATACCATCACCAGCGTTTCGGGCATCACGCCAAACCGAACCAGCGGGTGCTGTTCGACCCAGCCGAGCTGCATCATTCGATCACGCAAGGGATTCGGCAACGTGAGATGAATACTGCCCTCGGGAAGAGGATGGATATGGCAAAACTCGTGGTCGTCGATAAAAGCGCTCGCGGGACCACCGGCGCACCTGTCGGGCAGGCACAAGGCGCGGCTATTCGGGGAAGCCATCCGGCTCTGTTTGGACCGCACGTCGGGAAGGCTGAGACTGAGCTCGATGAGCTCCGCCGCAATCTCCTCCGGCGGCCACTGATCCAACTGAATGTGAGGAAGAGCCGGGCAGGTCCGGGGGCGCGGCCCCCATCTCGGCGGTGGAACATGACATACGGCTGCTGAGCCTTCCAGAACCTCCATGTGAAGCCCTCTCCCTAAAGGCTAGGAGTAGCTTACGACAGAATCCGGGCCGCGAAATCGCCCTGGTCAACAGGCCAGCCATGAACAGATCTGATAATCGGTCAGTACACCCCGCTTCCAGGGATGGCCGGATTCGGATATACTGGCTATATCTCGGCTAAGTAACACGCCCAGTGCAATTCGGGGGCCAGATAACGGGGAGCCACCGACATCGGATGAATCTGTACAAGGCGATTGAATACCTCTACACCCAGAAGGAAACGCTGGAGCGCGTAATCGCTTCGTTGGAGGAACTGCAGCGGAGCGGCGCCCCCGGCGCGGCTGTGGTACCGTCCGCCCTCGAGCGCCGCGGCCGCAAATCGATGAGTTCCGCGGAGCGCGAGGAAGTTTCTAAACGCATGAAGAAATATTGGGCAAGTCGCCGAAAGCATGAGAATGCCCCACCGGATCTATCCATCCGAAGTCCTCGGCCCTGACATTCCACTCAGAACCGAGGCGATTTGAAGCTCATGGCGTGAAGCCGCTGTGAAGTATGCTCCTGGCGTCTGACGACGCGACCTTGGACATTTTGCCGGTTATTGTTTCGGAATAGGGCTTGAATTGCCTGGCGGTACCGTCCAACGGCCCTCTTGTAGTCTTCTGCTCTTTGCGCAATCGACCTTTGAGCCGCCCGCCGCTGCCGGAATAGCCTGGGCTCCAGGCGTTTTCGGCAGCGCTGACGGCCCAACTTCGCCTCTGCGGCCAGGGCGTCGATCAGTCGCTGTACAGTTTCTGTCACCGCTTTACGCAGGGTTTCCGGATCAGGCACATGCCATGCCATACCGTCATGCGGAGCCATACTGTAAGATTGGGGCTTTCGGACGGTCTTCGGAATAACAGATCTCTTTATCTGACAATACCCATTTTTGATAACGCTGCTGTCCGGCCAAGGGACTCCAGCTCGTACTCGTTGTCCCGCCGCCGCAGTTACGGCAGCTTGACGGCGCGGCCGGATTTGACCGATTCCTTGGCGGCTTCGATGATCTCTACCACGCCGAGGTTGATGTCCAGCGCCGTGATGCCTTCAATCGGCTTGTGGTTGCGCATGGCGTCCACCATGAAGGCGATGGGGTCGGCGGCCTCCGCCGGGAGCGGCGGCAGCGGGACCACGGTGGTCTCCCGCCCGGTGCGCAATTCCACCCTTTGCTGCGTCATATAGAGGCTGCCGGTTCTCCCGAAGACCTCCAGGTCCTGGAAACTGCGCGGCAGGTCCCAGCTTCCTTCAAAGATGCCGATGCCGTTCTTATAGTGCAGCACCAGGGTGGATGAGTCTTCCACCTTGGGGAAGGTTTCGGGACGGAGATGGATCACCTCGGCGTAGACGCTTTCCGGCCGCCCCATGTACCAGAGCGACCACAGGGCGTTGTAACAGCCGAAATCCACCAGCGCGCCGGCGCCGTTCTTCTCCGGGTCGGTCAGCCAGTCGAAGAAGTACTTGCCCGTGCCGCTCGATCCCGGTCCGCCATGGCCCACCACGCCGCGCAGCCGCCACACTTGGCCAATGGCGCCGGCATCGGCCTGCTTCTTGGCGGCGTAATTGGCGGGCCACCAGGCCATCTGGTAGTTGCACATCACCTGGACGCCATTCTTCCGGGCCAGATCGGCCATCGCCAGCGCATCCCTATAAGTGGAGGCCAGGGGCTTCTCGTATATGACGTTGATGTGGCGCGGGGCGCATTCCTTCAGGATTTCGAGGTGCCGGTTGTTCTCGACGAAAGCCCACACGATATCGGGCTTGGTCTGGTCGAGCATCTTCCGGTAATCGTCGTAAAAGGGAACGTTGGCGGCGCCCAGTCGTTTGGCCTCGGCGACCAGGTCGGGGATGGTTTCCGCGATCCCTACCAGCTTCACCTGCTGGCTTTGGGCCATCCGCGGCAGATAGCCTCCATAGTGGGCATGCACCAGTCCGATTACGGCGATCTTGTAGGTTTGCGCCATGGCGGGGAGCGCGGTCAGGCAGAAGAATGCGGCGATGAGCGACTTCGATCTGAACATGGCCTCATGCTATCACCACGTGTGCGGGCCGGCCAGCCAGGAACTCCCAGATGTTCTCGACCGCCATGCGCAGGCCGGCTTCGAGCGCCTCGGGGGTGATGCCGGCGCAGTGCGGCGTGATCACCACGTTGGGCAGCCTGGCGAGCGGATGGCCCGCCGGCAGCGGCTCGGCAGAGAAAACGTCCAGGCCCGCCCCGGCGATTTGCCCGGCCGCCAGCGCACGGATCAGCGCAGCTTCGTCCACGATGGCGCCGCGCGCGGTGTTGATGAGGATGGCGGTGGGCTTCATGAGGGCGAACTGGCGCGGGCCGATGAAGCTCTCAGTGGCGGGCGAGAGGCGCAGGTGGATGCTGAGGACGTCACTTGCGCGGTACAGATCGTCGAGCTCCACGTATTCCACACCCGGCTCCGGCCCGGGGTGCATGGTCCAGGCGATGACACGCATCCCGATGCCTGCGGCGATGCGGGCAAACTGGCGCCCGATGGCGCCCAGGCCGAGGACGCCGCAGGTTTTCCCGTGGAGCTCGACACTTTCCCCGCGCGGCCACTCCCCCCGGCGCGTGGCGGCGTCCAGTTGCGGGATGCGGCGCGCGACGGCCAGCAGCAGGGCCAGCGCATGTTCGGCGATGGAAATGGCTGAGACTCCGGGGGTGTTGGTCACGATCACGCCGTGGCGGGCGGCGGCCGCCAGGTCCACGTGGTCCGTCCCCGTGCCCCACACGGAGATGAGGCGCAGCCGCGGACATGCCGCGAGGACGCGCTCCGTGAACCGGGAAGAGGCGCGGATGTTCAACACCACCTCGGCCGCGCCGATCCGTTCGACCAGCCGTTCTTCCGAGCCGGGCAGGGTATCGTGGTAGTCGAGTTCGGCGCGAGAAACCAGGCCGGGCCACACGGCGCTCGAGGCCAGCACGGGAGGGGCATCGTCGGGGATGGCGATTCGGGGCATTTGCATTCAATTGTCGCAAAGCACCACCCCCCAGTTGCGCAGCCCCCGCCACTTCAGCTATGATGGATTGGTTTCGCGTGTACAGCTTTCTGCTTCTGGCTACCACTCGTCTGTTGGCGGGTCCGTCCAGGGGCAAGGCCCCGAGGTTCCATCGGTCACCCCGATTGCAACATGGGCCTGTCCGAAAAAGGTAATCCTGGCTGTTGCGACCTGTAGTATTTTTCCGGGACCGCAGTGCGGGTCCTGGCCGTGGTGGGTTGCTCCACTTTTTGATTGCATCGCGATGAGGATGATTCGTGCCGACGTTTAACCAACTTGTGCGTATGGGGCGGAAGCCGCCGCGCTGGAAGACCTCGAGCCCGGCGCTCAATAGTTGCCCGCAGAAACGCGGAGTATGCACGCGCGTTTACACTTCCACCCCCAAGAAGCCGAATTCGGCGCTGCGAAAGGTGGCCCGCGTGCGGCTGACCAACGGGATCGAAGTGACGACTTATATTCCGGGCGTAGGTCACAACTTGCAGGAGCACTCCATTGTGCTGATTCGCGGCGGCCGTGTGAAGGACCTGCCCGGCGTGCGGTATCACGTGATTCGCGGGGCGCTGGATACGGCCGGCGTGTCCGACCGCAAACAGAGCCGGTCGAAGTACGGAGCCAAGAGGCCGAAATCGTAGGTACGTATGCCACGCAGAAGACGAGCCGTTGTTCGTGAAGTAGTGCCGGATCCGGTCTACAACTCAACCCTGGTGGAGAAGTTCGTGAACTCCCTAATGTGGGAGGGCAAGAAGAACACCGCCCAGGGAATTTTCTATGACGCCATGGACAAGCTGCGGGAGCGCACCAGCGACGATCCGCTGAAGGCATTCAAGAAGGCGGTGGAAAACGCCAAGCCGCTGCTGGAGGTGAAGACGCGGCGCGTGGGCGGGGCCAACTACCAGGTGCCCATCGAGGTGCCGCAGAATCGGCGCACCTCGCTGGCGATTCGCTGGATCATCACGCAAGCGCGGTCGCGCCCCGAGAAGGGCATGCCGGAAAAGCTGGCGAATGAATTGAACGACGCCGCCAACCTGCGCGGCGGAGCGATCAAGAAGAGAGACGACGTCCACCGCATGGCCGAGGCCAACAAGGCCTTCGCGCATTACCGGTGGTGAGGAGATTTGGTAATGAGCTTTCAGCTATCAGCCATCAGCTATCAGCTAAACCGGCGGCTTCGCCGCTTTGGAGCTGAGGGCTGAGCGCTGAACGCTGAAAGCCGAGAGCTTTTTTATGGCCAGGATGGTCCCGCTCGAAAGGATGAGGAATATCGGCATCGCGGCTCATATCGATGCCGGTAAGACCACTACCACCGAGCGCATCCTTTATTACACGGGCCGTACGCACAGGCTGGGCGAGGTCGATGAGGGCACCGCCATCATGGACTGGATGGAGCAGGAACAGGAACGCGGCATCACCATCACGTCGGCCGCGACCACCTGCGAGTGGCGCGACATCCAGATCAATATCATCGACACGCCCGGGCACGTGGATTTCACCGCCGAGGTGGAGCGCAGCCTGCGCGTGCTGGACGGAGCGGTGGCGGTCTTCGACGCCGTCGCGGGGGTGCAGCCGCAATCGGAGACGGTGTGGCGGCAGGCGGACAAATACTCGGTGCCGCGCATCTGCTTCATCAATAAAATGGACCGCGTGGGCGCGGACTTTTTCCACTCCATCGAGACCATCGTCAGGCGGCTGAAGTGCAGGCCGGTGGCCATCCAGCTTCCGGTCGGCGGCGAAGACCAGTTCAAGGGCGTGGTCGACCTGGTGGAGATGAAGGCCATGCTGTGGCGCGACGAGACGCTGGGCGCCGAGTACGACACGGTGGAGATTCCCGCCGACCTGGCGGAAAAGGCCAAGGAATACCGCGAAAAGATGATCGAAGCGGTGGCCGAGCACGACGATCGATTGTTTGGAAAGTTCATCGAGGGCCAGGCGATTTCGAACGACGAGATCCGCGCCGGCATCCGCCGGGCCACCATCGCGCTGAAGATCTTCCCGGTGATTTGCGGCTCGGCATTCAAGAACAAGGGCGTGCAGACCATGCTGGATGCGGTGGTGGACTACCTGCCGTCGCCGCTGGACGTGCCGCCGATCGAAGGCGCCGACATCGATAATCCGGAAAAGACGCTGTTTCGACACGCCTCCGACAGCGAACCCTTTGCCGCGCTGGTCTTCAAGATCATGACCGACTCCTACGTGGGCCAACTGGCTTTTTTCCGGGTTTATTCGGGCACGCTGCAATCCGGCGACTCGGTGTACAACGTGGCTAAGGGCCGCAAGGAGCGCATCGGGCGCCTGCTGCGCATGCACGCCAACAAGCGGGAAGAGATTCAGGAGATCCTGGCGGGCGATATCTGCGCGGCCGTGGGCCTGAGAACGGTCTCGACCGGCGATACGATTTGCGACGACGTACACCCGATCATCCTGGAATCGATCGATTTCCCCATGCCCGTGATTCAGCTTGCGGTGGAGCCCAAGACCAAGGCCGACCAGGAAAAGCTGGGCATGGCGATTCAAAAACTGGCGCAGGAAGACCCCACGTTCCGCGTCAACACGGACCCCGAAACGGGCCAGACGATTCTTTCGGGAATGGGCGAACTGCACCTGGAAATCATCGTGGACCGCATGATGCGCGAGTTCGGAGTGGGCGCCAACGTGGGCAAGCCGCAGGTGGCGTATCGCGAGACCATTCGCAAGAGCGCGGAAGCCGAGGGCCGGCACATCAAGCAGACCGGCGGCCATGGCCAATACGGCCACGTCAAGATCAGGGTAGAGCCTCTGCCGACCGGCGGCGGATTCGAGTTCGTCAATGAAATCACGGGCGGCCGGGTGCCCAGGGAATACATCAATCCGACCGAAGTGGGGATCAAGGAAGCGCTGGAAGGCGGAGTGCTGGCCGGGTTTCCGATGTCGGATTTGAAAGTGACGCTGTACGACGGCAGCTACCACGACGTGGACTCTTCGGAGATGGCCTTCAAGATCGCCGGTTCGATGGCCATCAAAGACGCCGCCAGGAAGGCCAAGCCGGTGCTGCTCGAGCCGATCATGTCGGTGGAAGTGGTGGTTCCGGAAGAGTACATGGGCGACGTGATCGGCGATTTGAATTCGCGCCGCGGCCGCATCGAAGGTATGGAGCTGCGCGGAACCACGCAGATCATCAAGTCGATGGTGCCGCTATCGGAAATGTTCGGCTACGCGACCGAGCTTCGGAGCCGGACGCAGGGCCGCGGAAGTTTTACCATGCATTTTGGCAAGTACGAAGAAGTTCCCGGCGGGATCGCCGAGGAGATCGTCAGCAAGGTTCAGGGCAGGATTACGAGATAAGGAGAGAGGCTTTTTCTTATGGCAAAGGAAAAATTCGACCGCAGCAAGCCGCACGTGAATATCGGGACGATCGGGCACATCGATCACGGCAAGACCACCCTGACGGCGGCCATCACGAAGGTGCTGGGCAAAAGCAATCCCAAGGTCAAGTTCCGGAGCTTCGACTCCATCGATAACGCGCCGGAAGAGAAGGCCCGCGGCATCACCATCGCCGTGGCGCACATCGAGTA
>Ga0187862_10004012_pt1 | contig 14135 bp, 14 predicted proteins | sample June2016WEW_10_1_FD_133003 | JGI IMG/M metagenome (GOLD analysis project Ga0187862, IMG submission 133003) | Peatland microbial communities from SPRUCE experiment site at the Marcell Experimental Forest, Minnesota, USA - June2016WEW_10_150 | ecosystem: Environmental > Terrestrial > Soil >...
AGGACAGCGGCATGACCGGGAGATGCGGCACGTTGGAACCGTCTGCAGCGACATTACCCGGAGTAATGAACTCATAAAGAACTGAACCACGCTGTACTCCGGAGGCCGGGCCGCCACGGTCCTTTGGGATAAGGATCTCCGGCGTGGTAACCGTCGTCTTGAGGATCGGAGTAGATCAGGAGGCCAGCGGCGCTATTCTCCTCCGCAGCCCTCGCTTTGACACCACGATAGCATGCTCCATAACGCACAATCACGATCTTGCCAGCGGTAGAAATACCTTTGCATCGCAGAAATTGGTAATCAGCGGGAAGTCCGTAATTCGCGTATACCACCGGACCCACAGCGTCCCCCGAGCCGGAGTACGCGTTAAATGCGGTCGGGTTGAGACGATTACTTGAGATTGGATCCTCAGCAACGTATTCGGGGGTGGGCCCTGAGAATTTGACAGGCGAGAGCAGCTCGAATTTGACTTCACTTGGTTCAGAAAGCACTGCATCGAAAGTCTCAATTTCAGCTTGAATGCCGAAACTCAGAAACTGCTGCAGCACGTACTCGGCTGTCCGCCGATCAGCGGAGCTACCGGCTATATGCGGCTCGGTGGTGAGAATCTTGTGTACTGACAGCGCCCGACCCGGATCGGGCAACTCCATGAACTTCTTCTCCAGCTCGCGCTCGTTCTTGCTGTGACCCGATGTAAAGCCCCGCAAAGTAGTTTTATCTTGGCCGAACGCTGTTGCCACCAATAAGAACAAAATGTTCACGACTATAAACTTGCCTTGCCAGCATTTCATATAGTTAAACCACGATATCAAGCCTTGTATCGATCAGACAGTCCTGAGAGCGCCACTTCCAGGCTCTCATGAAGTGTGCCGACGATGAACTCTATGTGTTCGTCTTCTATGGTGTACGGCGGAAGCAGTTCAAAGTGGTCCCCACCCTCTCCATCGATCAATCCAGGAGCTCCACCAAGAATGAGGAGCCCATGGTTGAATGCGACATCTTCGATACGATGCGTTACGTCCAGCTCGGGCGGAAACGGAGTTTTGCTTTCCTTGTCCGCAACGATCTCAATCCCGATGAAAAGGCCCTTGCCGCGTATATCACCAACCCATGGGAGATCGTCGAGCATTGCCTGGAGTTTCGCCAGAAGTTTGCCACCGCTAACGCCGGCCCTCGTGATGAGATCGTGCTTCTCGATGTACTGCAACACAGCTGCACCCGCCGCACAGCTCAGTGGCATGCCGCCGTAGGTATGGCTGTGCATCACCCTATGCGTACCGTCGGCAATGGCCCGCCAAACTTTCTCACTCAGGATTGTAGCCGCAAGCGGCGCGTAACCGCCTGCGATGCCTTTCGCGGTGGTGATTATGTCGGGGACCACTCCCCAGTGTTCGATGCCCCACTTTCGACCAGAACGCCCTACCCCGCTCATCACTTCATCGGCAATAAATAAGACATTGAATTCATCGCAAATTTCACGGACGCTCTGGTAGTACTTGTCAGGGGGGACCACCGCCGACATTGAAGTTCCGATGATGGGCTCAGCAATAAACGCGGCAATGTTTTCTGGCCCTTCCTGGCAAATTGATCGTCGCAATTCTTCCGCGCACTGCATCCCACATTCGTCCGGAGAGCGGCCCCAAGGACAGCGATAACAATACGGCGGGGGAATATGAGGAAAATTAAGGAGAAGAGAATCATGCATTCGCCGCCACGCTGTTCTGCCGCTCATCGAGAGTGTGCCCACCGTATTTCCGTGGTAACTCTGCCAGCGTCCAATGACCTTACGCTTGGTCCGGTCGCCGCGCTCCCAGTGATATTGATAGGCGAGCTTGAGTGCAGCTTCGTTCGCTTCAGCGCCGCCGGAACAGAAGAGTGTCTTGGTTTCCCGCATCCCGGCTGGCGCCCACACATTCAGTATCGAGGCCAAAGCCTGCCTGGGCTGGTTGTCCATATGAGTTCCGTAACTGAACGCCAGCCTCTGCGCTTGCTCAGCAAGTGCATCCACAATCTCTTTCACACCATGGCCGATATTAACCACGCCCACGCCGCCAATCGCATCCAAATATCGCTTTTCTTTATCGTCATAGACGTACACTCCATCGCCCCTTACGAGGGTGCCCGGATTTTTTGCCAGGTCGCCATAAAGTACGTGATTTCTCACAAAGGTCACTTTGCCTGCTCCCTTCTCAAGACGTTAGGTAGTCCATTGTCTACGCCTTTGTCACGGCCAAGGGTGATCTAGCTGGTACTCAGGCTGCTTGGGTTTGGCAACAGTCTGTGTCCCGCGTCCTCCGCGCCGGTGAAGCAACGACACACGCCATATGATACAGATGTTGCGTTCTTCGTGCCGCACCTATATACTGCTCATCGCGAGGATGCAAATACTGGCATTGTAATCAGATAATGCTGGCCAACAGATGATTGTGAGCATATAACGCATACAGTGCGTTCGCAACAGTGTCACGAGTCTCTTATGCAAGAACAGGCGATGTGGGCCGGTGACGCCCCATTGCCAAGGAAACTGCAAAAGACCTACGGTTGGGATTGCCGTGAGGATTGCGACGATGGAGCCAGAGTGGCATAGCGGGCAAGAAGTACCTGGAGGCCTGGAGTTATGAAGATCCTTGTACTGATCGTTTTTCTCCTCTGCATCGCCGTGGAGGCACAGGTCGCACCTAGGCAAGTTGGCGTCGAACGGGATGTTCTCCTACAGCCGTTGGCATTACAAGTATCGCGATTGGGAAATGCCCTTAAATTCTTAGGACAACCGCTATCCGATGAGAAGAAGCGTCGACTTGCTGAAGCGATCGGCAATGGTGACGAGTCTGCAGCAGCGAGGGGAATCGAGGCGGCTCTTGATCCACTGGTGCTCGCCGTCGTAGATATCAATGCTGAGAGCCGGGTCAAGGTGCAACATGGTGCAGCGGAGCCAGAACTTGTGCAAGGCGGCGCGAGATTTTTTCTTGTGAAGGTGCTGAATCGGGCGCACATCACTTCTCGACTAGTTGTAGATAGCAAAAACAGTTTGCCCATATTCGTTCGATCCAACGGGAGTCCAACTCCTCCGGTCGAGCTAACAGCGACGGATGTGCGTGACCGATGGGCTGAAATCTCAATCTACGGCAAGCCCCCCATGGAAGAGCGACTGTCGGGCGTGGGCCTGGAATACTTGATTTTGGAGGTTTACAGCCGCGACAGCGGACAGCGCGCTGCCGAGATCAGCTTTAACGTTGGACAGGGCTCCCAGGACATCGGGTTCCGTAATGACATTCTCGTAGTCTTTCACGCATTGCCCTCACACACGATAAAATTGCACGTTCTCGACGAGAATTATCAGCCAACGATGGCGTCTTTCACGATTCGGGACCAACATGGCCGGTTATACCCGAACCCGTCCAAGCGCCTGGCGCCCGATTTCTTTTTTCAGCCGCAGATTTACCGCGTCGACGGGGAAACCATTGATCTGCCGCCCGGCCGCTACACGATGGAAGTGGGAAGCGGGCCAGAGTATTTTGTCCAAAGCCGGGAAATCGATGTCACTGCCGACGCTCCGAGGGAGCTTAGTTTCCAATTGGAGCGGTGGATTGATCCCTCCCGTTACGGGTGGTACTCCGGCGATCACCACATTCATGCCGCCGGCTGCTCTCACTATCAGAATCCGACAGAGGGCGTCTTGCCCAAAGATATGGGGCGCCAGATCGAAGGGGAGAAGCTCAACATAGGGGCAGTTCTGAACTGGGGGCCAAGCTATTATTACCAGAAACAGTTCTTTTCCGGTCAGGACGATCCCGTTTCTCGGCGCAACGAGCTACTGCACTATGATCTGGAGGTGTCGGGTTTTCCGTCGAGCCAGTCGGGTCACTTGGTGCTGTTAGGGTTAAAGGACCAGAATTATCCTGGTACAAAGAAGATTGAAGACTGGCCCACATGGGATCTGCCTGTCCTCCAGTGGGCCCATCAGCAGGGTGCAGTCACAGGATTTGCGCATTCGGGATGGGGCCTGGAAGTTTCGGACCATGAAGTCCCGAGCTTCGAATTGCCTGCCTTTGATTCGATAGGCGCCAACGAATACATTGTTGACGTGACTCATCCCGGAATTGTCGATTTCATTTCCGCAGGGGACACACCTTATGTGTGGGAACTAAGCATCTGGTATCACATCTTAAATGTTGGATTCCGAACACGCATCGCTGGCGAAACGGATTTTCCCTGCATTACGGATGAGCGCGTGGGGCAAGGGCGTAGCTACGTGAAAGTTGAGGGACCGCTGACTTATAGCAAATGGATTGCTGGAATTAGATCGGGAAGGAGCTACGTGTCCACTGGGCAAGCCCACCTGATGGATTTTTCGGTGAACGATGTTTCGGTGGGGGTGGGCAACAGCGAAGTTCGTCTCTCGGGACCTGGAACAGTTCACGCCAGTGTGCGAGTGGCGGCGTTACTGGGGCTAGAGCCCAATCTGAAAGTTGAGAAAAGTCCATACGGAGGAGGGGTCGTGCAGGATCTGGAAGGCCGACCGTCTGCCGTATTGTGGGATATCGAGCGCGCCCGCGTGGGGAATACCCGAAAAGTACAAGTCGAACTTGTCGTCAACGACAGGGTGGCGCAAAGCAAACTCATTATGGCCGACGGCTCCCTTCAAGACGTATCTTTCGACGTGCCAGTGACGCAGAGCAGTTGGATGGCCTTTCGGATTTTGCCGGCGGCGCACACTAACCCCATCTTTATAGTTGTAAATGAGAGACAAATTTGCACATCCTCTGCGAGCGCACAGTGGGCCCTCGATGCAGTGCGACAGTGCTGGAGTCAAAAAGAGCGTCAAATCTCGCTAGATGAGCGCCCGACCGCGCGAAGCGCGTACGATCGTGCAGAGCAGGTTTACGAGCAGCTTAAAGAAGAATGTGCGCTTGCAAAGTAGTACCACGGGCTCCAATGGGGCGCGGCAAAAGACCCGCAGTTGGGTCGCTGGGAGGATTACAGGTGCGAACTAGAGTATCGTCTTCATTTTCACTTGGTTCCTGTTTACTGACTGTTTTCATTCTTGCTGTAATTGCGCCTCTCAGTGCACAGACGGACGCGCCGATTACTGAGCGCATCCAGAGGGTGATAAGCCGGCCTGAGTTTGGGCATGCCAACTTTGGCATCGAGTTCTACGCGCTGGATACCGGTAAGGTCGTGTATTCGCTTAACGGGCAAAAACTGTTCGTAGCTGCTTCTACGACGAAGCTCCTCACGGAAGGGACACTGCTGGCAATTCTTGGCGGAGACTATCGGTTCCACACCCGCATTTACCGGACAGGGCCAGTAGATCCAGAGGGGAAGCTGGATGGAGACCTCGTCCTTGTCGCGAGCGGAGATCCAAACCTCTCAAACCGTATTCAATCGGACGGCACTCTCATGTTCACATGGGACATGATCCCGAGGCCGCCGCCCATATTCTGCTGGAAGCACTAGGAGAAATTGCGGCCGCCGCCTATGATGTTCCGCTCGATGGCGCTGAGCCAGCGGAATCACATGAAAATGACAAATAGCGTTAAAGGGATGCACTTAGGTATCGTGCTTGTGTTTTCCTCGACTGGCACGCCAAGAATTGCTACTGCCTCGGATGAATATGACGTCGTGATCTTGAACGGGCGCGTGATGGATCCTGAATCGGGTCTGAATGCTACTCGAAACATTGGCATTCGTGACGGAAAAATCCGAGCCTTGACGAACTCACCGTTGCAAGGCCGGATAGCAATTGACGCAAAGGGACTGGTCGTCGCACCAGGATTCATAGACCTCCATGAACACGCGCAGCAGCCACGCAGCTATGCTTTTCAGGCACACGATGGTGTGCCCACGTCCTTGGAACTGGAGACTGGAACCGATGACGTAGACAAGTGGTACGCCAACCGGGCAGGGAAAACATTAATCAATTACGGCGTTAGCATTGGCGAATCTTTGGTGCGCATGGATGTGATGGCGAAGATCACAGATCGGACACCTCTGCAGGAGGAGGCTTCCCATCGCGCCCCGACGCCAGAAGAACAGGTGGAGATTCTCAACCTGATGACGAAAGGTTTGCGACAAGGCGCGCTCGCCGTCGGATACGACATTAACGACACCCCAGGCGCCTCCCGTTGGGAAATCTACGAATCGTTTCAACTCGCGGCAAAATATAGCGCTATGAACGATGTACACGTGCGTTTCCTGGGGACACTTGAGCCTGGCAGCGCAATGGAAGGTCTGCAAGAACTGCTTGCGGACGCGATTGCGAGCGGAGCTTCTCTAAACGTCGTTCATATCACCAGCGTAGGATTGCGGGATACGCCGCGCCTTTTGGAAGTTATCAAGCAAGCGAGTGCGCGCGGGATTGACATCTCAACAGAATGTTATCCCTATAGCGCGGCTAGCGGTCCTCTCAACACTGCTCTTTTTGATCCGGGTTGGCAGGAACGAATGGGAGTTTCGGACAACAACCTGCAATCCGCAGATACGGGTGAGCGACTAACCGCGGAGACGTTCGCCAAATATCGCAAGCAGGGGGCTTCTGTGGTCATCCACCTGATGCCGGAGGAAATCGTCCGACAAGCAGTCGCGGATCCAACCGTCATGATCGCTAGTGACGGCGGGCCGATAACCGGTCCCAAGATACACCCACGAGGCCAGGAAACACTCCCGCGTCCTCGGCCACTACGTGCGGGAAGAAAAGGTTCTCACGTTGATGGACGCGCTACGCAAGATGACGCTGATGCCAGCACAGCGCCTTCAGAAACAAGCTCCCCAATTCACCGATAAAGGCAGAATCCGGGTTGGCGCGGACGCCGATATTACCGTATTCGATCCCGAGCGCATCATCGACAAGGCCACGTATGATGACCCGCTGCAATATTCGCAAGATGTGCAATTTGTCCTCGTTAACGGTGTTCTAGTCGTACGTGATGGTCAGCTTTTGAGTGGTGTCGCACCCGGACTTGCTGTGCGCGCACCGATCCAATGATAGCGAAGCCAAGCTCAAGGCGGTGTCGTTCCACCGGAGGTCTTGCCATGAAACGTGGGAAAGAGGTCGTTCTGGTTGCGGTTGGGTTGCTACTAGTTTGGAGCCGGGTCCAGGGCACTGAGAACAACTTCCAGGCGCAGACTCGATTGCAGCCGATCGCTGCCCAAGTGCGCCAACTTGAGTCCTTGCATCGTTTCTTTGGCGAGCCCTTTTCCCAATCTGACGAAGAAGCCATCGACCGAGCCATTGCCAATCCTGACCCCGACAAAGCCGCCAAACCGATCGAGGAGATTCTCGACAAGCACGCGCTCGTCGTAGTTACGATCAATCCGGAGAGCCGTGTTGGTGTCACGCGTGGTGAGGCAAACGCGGACCTCATTCAAAATGGTACGCGGCTCTTTCTCGTGAAGATCGTGAACCAAGCTGGCGTCAAGGCGCGGATGAAAGTCGAAAGCCCCAACAGCGGCCCGGTCTACAAGTCCACATTTGAGAGCGCATCGCGCCCGGCGCTGCCCAGCCTGAGTGCAGAGAAAATCCGTGATCTCTGGATGGAGATTTCTCTTTGCGTTGAAGGATCGATGGTGCCGCGGCTTCCGAAAGAGACGGGGACCGACGACATAGGAATGCTGGCGGAGCCGCGACTTTCGGGCTTCGGACTCGAATACCGCATCCTGTTGATCTATGGCCGCGATGCCGGTCAGCATTCAGCCAAGCTGAGCTTTACGCTAGGCCAAAACGAGCGTGTTAGCAGTTCATCAAACGAAATTACCGTCCATTTCAATATTGCATCGTCCCCGGACATCAAGCTGCATGTGCTCGACGACGACGGCAACCCTACGATGGCATCTTTCATTTTTCGAGATAGCCTTGGTCGCGTTTATCCCAATCCTGAAAAACGCCTGGCCCCTGACTTTTACTTCGAGCCGCAAGTCTACCGCGCTGACGGAGAGGTCATCTCGCTGCCGCCGGGCTCCTTTACCGCCACATTTACGGGTGGCCCCGAATACCTTATCGAAACGCAGAACTTTATCGTGGATACAAAGGGACCGAATGAACTCACCTTTCATCTCAAGCGCTGGATCAGCCCCGCCTCAACAGGCTGGTATTCTGGGGATCATCACATACACGCCAATGGTGGCGCTTACTATATGGACCCGACCTTTGGGGTGCTGCCCCAAGACATGGCTCGGCAGGTTCGTGGGGAACACCTCAATGTGGCCAGCGTTCTTAACTGGGGACCCGCCTACTACTATCAACGGCAATTTTTCCGCGGCCGACAGGACAATGAATTCTCGAGGCCCGATGCGCTGCTCCACTATGATCTCGAGGTTTCCGGGTTTCCATCGAGTCGCGCGGGACACCTGGTTTTGTTAAATCTCGCCGACCAGGACTACCCTGGTACAAAGCAGATCGAAGATTGGCCGACCTGGGATTTGCCAATTCTCCGTTGGGCCAAGTCGCAAGGTGCGACGGTGGGCTTCGGGCACGCAGGAGGGGGGCTCGCGCTTGGAAGCACTCGCTTGCCGAATTATGAAATTCCGGCATTTGATGCGCCCGGCGCACTCGAATCCATTGTGGATGTCACCTACCCCAACACTGTCGATTTTATTGGCGTGGGCGACGGGCCATTCCCCTATGATCTCAACTTGTGGTATCACACGCTGAATGTTGGCTTCCGGACTCGCATCGCTGGCGAGACGGACTTATGTTGCATCTATACCACTCGAGTCGGTATGGCCAGGACTTACGCCAAGGTGGACGGTGGGGCGCTGACTTATCCTAACTGGATGGAAGCGATCCGCGACGGTGAGAGTTATGTCTCCGATGGCCGAAGCCACTTGATGGATTTCACGGTTAATGGTACCGAAGTTGGAACGCGGGGAAGCGAAGTCGAGCTACCTGGCCCGGGCACGGTGCAGGTTGAAGCTAACGTGGCTGCTTATCTCGAACCCATCCCGGATGACAAAATCCGCAAGGTCCCCTTCGACGAACAGCCCTATTGGAGTATTGAGCGTGCTCGCATTGGTGACACGCGGGAAGTACCCGTGGAAGTTATTGTAAACGGTGAGGCGGTGGTTCGGCAGGAAATCAATGCGGACGGAACTGCTCAGAAGCTCAAGTTTGTCGTTCCCATCCGCCAAAGTAGCTGGGTTGCTCTTCGGATCGCTCCCTCTGCGCATACGAATCCAATCTTCGTAGTTGTTGGAGGGAAGCCGATCCGCGCCTCTCGTCGCAGTGCGGAATGGTTATTAAAGGCGGTCGATCAGTGCTGGAGTCAAAATGCGGCTGCGATCTCGAAGCAGGAGCTGCCCGAGGCAAGAAGAGCGTATGAGCACGCGCGGCAGTCATACCAATCCTTGATCAATGAAAGTAAAGTCGAATAATTGGATCGAGCCCGGGGCGGGACGCGTGTCCTCACCTTTAGCCATAAGAGATTACGTTGATCACCGTACCGCAAACATTCAATGTCGCCACGTATTTTGTGGATCGCAATGTCCTCGAAGGCAGAGGACCGAAGATCGCGATCGAGTGTGGCGATCAGCAGGTTAGTTATCAGCAGCTCCCGCAAAAGACGAACCAAGTGGGGAACGCTCTGCGTGACCTGGATGTGCGCCCTGAAGAGCGCGTCGTAGTGTTGCTCGAAGACATCCCCGAATTCATATACTGCTTTTTCGGGACGATCAAGATCGGTGCGGTAGCAGTACCCATTAATACATTCCTGAACGCTCGAGATTACGAATACTTGCTGAACGATGCACGGGCGCGCGTAGTCTTTGTGAGCGGAGCAATTTTGCCGCAGTTGCGACTGATTCCTCGATCGCGGCTCAGGTACTTGCAGAAGATCGCGGTGGTTGGACAGGCGTACGCAGGGTGCCTTGGCTTCAGTGAACTTGTCGCAAACTCATCTCCCGAATTGGATGCCGCCCCGACCAGCAAAGATGACGTCGCATTCTGGCTGTACTCTTCGGGGAGCACTGGATTCCCCAAGGGCTGTGTTCATCTCCATCACGATATGGTGGTGTGTTCGGAGTTGTACGCAAAAGGCATTCTGCGGATGAATGAGCAGGATCGCTATTACAGCGTAGCCCGGCTATTCTTCGCGTATGGACTGGGGAACGCTGGCTATTTTCCGTTGGCAGCCGGCGCCACCAGCATACTTTCGCCGGACCGCCCAACTCCTGAAGGCATTTACGCCAACATCGAACGCTATCGCCCAACCCTTTTTTTCTCGGTTCCCACGAACTATGCAACGCTGCTGGCCCACCGCCGAGCGGATCGAGCCGAGTTTGATCTTTCCAGTGTGCGCCACGCCATCTCCGCCGGTGAAGCCCTCTCTGCTGGTGTGTTCGAGCGTTTCAAGCAGCGATTCGGCGTGGAGATTCTCGATGCTTTTCGGCTCGACCGAAACTCTACAAATGGTCCTATCCAACCGCCCCGGAGCTGTGAGACCAGGGTCGAGCGGCCAGGTAATACCCGGCTACGAAGCCAAGATCGTCGATGAAGATGAGAAGCCGGTTGCTCCCGGCGAAACGGGCAATCTGTTGGTGAAGGGAGATTCTGTCTGCGCGACCTACTGGAACCAGCACGAAAAGACCAAGGACAAAATCGAGGGGCATTGGTTTCGCACTGGAGATAAATACTACCAGGATCAGGACGGCTACTTTTGGTACGCTGGGCGCTCCGATGATTTGTTCAAAGTAAACGGGCGCTGGCTTAATCCCACCGAAGTTGAGAGCGCATTGGTTACGCACCCCGCGGTCCTCGAAGCAGCCGTTGTCGCACGCGAGGATGCAGACCGACTTCTCAAGCCCGTGGCCTACATCGTGGTTAATCCGGATTTCCATCCCACCGACAAACTCGCCGGGGATCTCCGAGACTGGTTAGCCCAAAGACTGGTTGGTTATCAACGACCACGGTGGATTGAATTCGTACGCGAACTCTTCAAAACAGCGACCGGGAAGCTTCAGCGCTTCAAGTTACGTGCGCAACAATCGCAGACTGGGGTCCCGCGTGGCGACGCGGATAAGCAAAGTACATCTTGAGGACTCAAACACAGTCGAATCGCCCATTACGAATTTGAAGGCACACCCGACGGCAAAGCGCAGGGCACTGCGATTGAAGGACATCGCCGACGAGCCTTGACCATATTTAATCGGAATATTTCGAGCGGACTGTATGAAAGGAATTTGGATCTGTATCGCAAGCGGGGCTTCACTCCCCATCTCACGGTCACAAGCCGAGGCCCACAATGAAGGGGGACGATTATGGTTGCGTCGGAAAGGGGATCTGCATCGGGGCTGACGCCATAGTGACTCGCTCAATATCCAGCGTAGACGCATCGCCAGCGCCACTGAACAAACCCGACGCCAAAATAGAGGTATACTTCGGCTGGCTTATGATAAGTCCGCCGCAGTTGTCGCCTTCCAGATTCATTGCGAAAAGTGTTCGAAATCGTGCGGCACTAGTTGAGACTGGCACCCGCCGGAGTCAAAGCGGTGCCGAGGAAGTAGCGGGCGTAGAGGATAACGCTTCCATGGGACTTGCCGCGGATCTTAGATCGGGAAGTGGCCAGGTTCGGGTTCAACGGTGATCAGGCGCAGATCGGTGAACTCGGCGATGGCAGTTTTCCCGCCGAAGCGGCTGTAGCCACTGGCTTTGACCCCGCCGAAGGGCATCTGCGCTTCGTCGTGAACCGAGCGGCCATTGATATGGCACATCCCCGACTGGACTTGTTTCGCGACCTTCAGAGCGTTGCGACATCGCGGCTGAAGACTGCGGCCGAGAGGCCATACTCGGTGTCGTTGGCGCTGCGTCCGCTTTGTCCTCTGCGCGAATGACGGCAACGACGGGACCATCGGAATAGAGCATTCCCGGAGTGACGCGATCAATCACTCACGCAGACACCTTCGACAACTGAACTCCAGATTGCTCATTCATACTCCAGCTATAAATCCACGATGGGCCCAAGCCGCCTCGGCGATAGCGTTGGCTGGTCAGCCAGACGGTCTTGGGGGTCAACCCCACGTCCTTGGCCACCTCGCGGATGGGCTTGCCATCGGCCAGTTGCCGCAGGGCCAAGGCGCGCAACACGGTTCGCATCGGCTGTAAGCCTCCCCGCAACAAGTGACCCAACTCCTGGCGTTCTTGGAGCGGGCCTTGTACGAGCGGCCACGCCCCGGACAGCCTGGCCTGCTGGATGAACCGCAGCGGCAAGGCTTCGTGGCCCTCGCCTGTGGTCCGCCGCCGGAAGGCTGCGCACGTTGGACGGTGCGCCTGCTAACCGAAGAGGTGGTAAAACGCAAATTGGTGCCGCGAGTGGGGCGAGAAACCATCCGGATTTTGCTCCAAACCCACGACCTGAAGCCGTGGCGGGGAAAAAATGTGGTGCGTGCCGGAACTCGATGAGCAGTACATCCAGCGCATGGAGGACATCTTGGCGATCTACGAAAAGCCCCTCCAGGAACGGGAACCGGTGGTTTGCGTGGACGAGAAGCCGGTTGTACTCCACGGCGACGTTCGTCCACCTCTGGCCATGAAACCAGGCAAACCGCTGCGCCGCGATAGCGAATATGAGCGTGGCGGCACAGCCAACGTGTTCTGCGGGGTGCAACCGAAGGCGGGACGATACTTTCTCAAGGTGACCCCCAACCGCTCCTCGCCCGAGTTCGCCGATTACCTTCTGGACATTGCGGCTTGCTATCCGGAAGCCGATACCATCCATCTGATCATGGACAATCTGAGCTCGCACACCCGCAAGGCGGTGGTGGAACGCTTTGGCGAGCAAGACGGCAGTTGGCTCTGGGAGCGGTTTACAGTGCACTACACTCCGGCCCACGGCAGTTGGCTGAATCAGGCAGAGATTGCGATTGGCCTGTTTTCGCGGCAATGTCTGGGTCGGCAGCGGATCGGACATCAAGATTCGCTTCGAATTCACACTCGCGCCTGGACTCGTCGGATGAACTGGCATCACGTTCTGATCCAATGGGACTTTACGCGCAAGAAGGCGCGACATACATTTGGCTACTCAATCACGCGGTCACGGTACTAGTCGATTCCCTGAAGACGCAACAGGTGAGCAATCAGCAGCCCTGCTGGTCCGGCCCCGGCGACTCCGATTTGTGTGCGCTTGGCGACCTTTAGATAGACACGAACGCAACACTTGTATCACATGCGTCCGATACGGATGTCCAAGGCCTGAAACCGCGCAGCCGTTGGCAGAAGAATTTATTATTGACAACAATTTCGGTATGAGAGTAGCGTTCATGACGAATAGTAGTTTACGGAATGATTCACGTGTTGCATTATTAGGATAAGAGCTTCGGAGCGCAGGAGTGGATGTGACTAGTCGATGTAACAGGAGGCGCCCATGCAAACGGTCTTGCAGCGGTTTTACATATGTGTTGGCAGTTGCGATGAATACGCGGCTCTACGATTTAAAAGATGCGAGTTGGGGCGTCTTCGTCAGCGAAGGCTCGGCAAAATTCCGAAATATTCGAATATCTAGTTTGTAACATGCCCCGAAGGAAGGGTCGCGACACGGCGAGAGATCGCGCCCGCTTTTATTTCTGAGAGTCTAGGTAGCGTTGACAATAAATCGTTCTAGCTCGGAAGACAAAGCCTATTCTGCGCGTCCGAGCACGTCTTCGAATCTAGCCGCTCACTGCCAATGATGAAGAACAAGATTCCGATTTTGTGTTCTCTGTTCGCGTTAGGCTTCTTGATCGCCTTCCCCGAGCGGCCCCATGCGACACCTGTTTTCCGAGATAGTGCATTGGCCGAGCAGATCCGCCAGATCGCGAATCGCCCCGAATACAGGCATTCGACCTTCGGAGTGGAGGTCTACTCTCTCGATGAGGACAGAGTTGTCTATGCTCTTAACGGCGAGAAGCTCTTCACCCCGGGTTCAACGACGAAACTCCTGACTGCGGGCACCGTACTCGAGCTCCTCGGGCCAGACTATAGGTTTCACACTCGCGTGTATCGAAAGGGCTATATCGAGCCTGATGGCACCTTAAGAGGGGATCTGATTCTGGTGGCAAGCGGCGATCCGAATTTGTCCAGTCGAATACAGCCGGATGGAAGACTTGCATTCGAAAGTGAGGACCATTCGTATTCCGACAGCAGCCCCGACGCGAAGGTGGTTCCGGGC
>Ga0187862_10004017_pt1 | contig 14128 bp, 15 predicted proteins | sample June2016WEW_10_1_FD_133003 | JGI IMG/M metagenome (GOLD analysis project Ga0187862, IMG submission 133003) | Peatland microbial communities from SPRUCE experiment site at the Marcell Experimental Forest, Minnesota, USA - June2016WEW_10_150 | ecosystem: Environmental > Terrestrial > Soil >...
AGTGGTGGTGCCCAGGGGCGGAATTGAACCACCGACACCTGCATTTTCAGTGCAGTGCTCTACCAACTGAGCTACCTGGGCACGTTTTAGGCGCTCTACGCGAGAGCGCCGTCTTATAGAGGCTCGAATTTCGGCTGTCCAGAATAGGCCTTGGATCAATTCAAGGCTTGGATCAATTCAAGGCCTGGATCAATTCGGCACGTCCCCGCTGTCGTCGCGCCGCTCGTCCTCTTCTTCGTCCTCCGTTACAGGGATCGCATAGCTGCCGACCAGCCAGCGGTGCAGATCGACGTCGGCGCAGCGTTTCGAGCAAAACGGCTTGACCCGCTCGTCGGTAGGTTTGCCGCAGATCGGGCAAGCTTTGCGGGTTTTGGCATCGGCCATGAGATGAATATGGGCCGTGCCCGCGACCCCGCCAAGATCACACCGCGTTGAGCCAGCCGAAATGGATCGGGTAGCCCTCGCCGCCGAGCAGCGTCATGGTCTCGTAGAGCGGCAGGCCGACGATGTTGGAATAGGAGCCGACGATCTTCACCAGAAAAGTTCCGGCGATGCCTTGCGCCGCGTAGCCGCCGGCCTTGCCGCGCCATTCGCCCGACGCGAGATAGGATTCGATGTCCTGGTCGGAGAGGCGCTTGAAGCGCACCCGCGTCTCGACGTGGCGCTGCCGGAACGTCTCCTTCGGCGTTACCAGACACACCGAGGTATGGACGCGGTGATTGCGGCCGGAGAGGAGCCGCAAGCATTGCGCCGCTTCGTCAAGCAGCTCCGCCTTCGGCAAAATGCGCCGGCCGACGGCGACCACGGTGTCGGCGGCGAGGATGTAGGAGCCTTTTAGCTCCTCGTCGATGCGCACCATGTTGAGCGCCGCTTCCGCCTTGTTGCGGGCGAGCCGTGTGGCGCAGGCGCGCGGCAGCTCGCCGCGCTTCGGCGTTTCGTCGATGTCGGCAGGGCGCAGCGCATCGGGCTCGATGCCGGCCTGGTTGACGAGCGCCAGCCGGCGCGGCGAGCCGGAAGCGAGCACGAATTTCGGACGGCCGATCACGGCTGCACGCTCTTTTCGTTAGGAAGGTCCGGCGAGGATATCACTTGAAGCGATAGGTGATACGACCTTTGGTCAGGTCGTAGGGCGTCATCTCCACCAGCACCTTGTCGCCGGCGAGCACGCGGATTCGGTTCTTGCGCATGCGGCCTGCCGTGTGGGCGATGATCTCGTGCTCGTTCTCGAGCTTGACGCGGAAGGTGGCATTCGGCAGCAGTTCCGACACCACACCGGGAAATTCCAACAGTTCTTCTTTCGCCATTCGCGGACCGAGATTGCTGGCATTTGACCGCGATCATAACCGAAATCCCGGCCAAAATCGGCGCGGAACCTAGCGGATGACGGGCCTTTCCACAACTGGCTGAGTATTCATTCATTGCCGGTGCGCGGCCCGGCGAAACGCTCGCGGATCCGCGCCAAAAGTTGGTCGCGAACCTCGCGATAGGCATCGAGCCGTTGCTCGCGGCTGCCTTCGACGGCGGAGGGGTCCGCGGTCGGCCAATATTCGACTTCGACACCGCTCACGCGGGTCAGTTCCAGCGCTCGGTGATGCGCTTCCGGCGCCAAGGTGACGATGAGGTCGAAGTTCAGCCCCTCCCACTCGTCGAGCTCCTCGAAGGTGACCGGCTTGTGCCGCGAAATGTCGATGCCGATTTCCGCCATGGCGGCCACCGCGAACGGATCGAGCTCGCCTTTGCGCACGCCGGCCGAACCGACATAGGTCGAACGGCCGAACATCTGGCCGAACAAACCCGCCGCGATCGGCGAGCGCACGGAATTGAGCCCGCAGGCGAACAGCACCGCGAGCGGTCGTGCCGCCGCCATCGAACCGCTCAGCCCTTCCAGTGCAGCACCGTGATCAACGTGAACAGCCGCCGCGCGGTGTCGAAATCGACTTCGACCTTGCGCTTGAGCCGCTCCATCACGATGCGCGAGCCCTCGTCGTGCAGCCCCCGGCGGCCCATATCGAGCGCTTCGATGCGATCCGGCGTCGCGGTGCGGATCGCCGAGTAATAGCTGTCGCAGACCGTGAAGTAGTCCTTGACGATGCGGCGGAACGGCGCCAGCGACAGCATGTGCGCGATCACCGGCGTGCCGTCGGTCAGCCGGATATCGAATACCAGCCGGTCGCCGCGCATGCCGAGATGCAGCGCATAAGGCCCACCGTCGTGGTCCACGGGCCGGAAACTGTTCTCTTGGATCAGGTCGTAAATCGCCACCCGGCGCTCATGCTCGATGTCGTCGCTGGAGCTGGCTAGCGAAGCTTCGTCGAGCGTCACCGCCGCGAGGCGGCCGGCTTGAGCTTTGCGGGGCGGGCGTGACATCAGCGATTGAGACGGATGGCGATGGAACGGGCGTGGGCGTCGAGCCCTTCCGCCGTGCCGAGCGTGATCGCGGCTTCGCCGAGCGCGCGCAATTGCTCCGGTCCGCATTTGAGGATCGAGGTGCGCTTCATGAAATCGAGCACGCCGAGGCCGGAAGAGAACCGCGCCGACCGCGCCGTCGGCAGCACGTGGTTGGAGCCGGCGACATAATCGCCGATCGCTTCGGGCGTATGCGGACCGATGAAAATGGCGCCGGCATTGCGAATGCGCTTGGCCAGCGCGTCGGCGTCGGTGGCGACGATTTCCAGATGCTCGGGCGCGATGGCGTCGACCAGCGGCATCGCTTCGTCGAGATCGCGCACCATGATGGTCGCGCCGAAATCGCGCCACGACGCGGCGGCGATTCTTTCACGCGGCAATCGGGCCAGCTGAATCTCCACCGCGCGTTCGACCGCGCCGGCAAGCTTTTCGTCGTCGGTCATCAGGATCGCTTGCGCGCTGGCATCGTGCTCGGCCTGGGCCAAAAGGTCGGCGGCGATCCAGTCGGCATTGCCGGTGTGGTCAGCAATGATCAGCACCTCGGAGGGGCCGGCGATCATGTCGATGCCGACCTTGCCGAACACCATGCGCTTGGCTGCCGCGACATAGGCGTTGCCGGGCCCGACGATCTTGGCGACCGGCGCGATGGATTCGGTGCCATAGGCCAGCGCCGCGACCGCTTGCGCGCCGCCGATGCGATAAATCTCATCGACGCCGGAAAGTTTTGCCGCGGCCAGCACCAGCGGATTGAGCGCGCCATCCGGTGCCGGCACCACCATCACGATGCGCGGCACGCCGGCGACCTTGGCCGGCATCGCATTCATCAAAACCGAGGAGGGATAGGCGGCGGTGCCGCCCGGCACGTATAGGCCGACCGCGTCGATCGCCGTCCAGCGCGAACCGAGCTCGACGCCGAGCGGATCGGTAAAGCTATCGTCCCGCGGCATCTGCCGGCGATGAAAAACCTCGATGCGGTCGCGGGCCAGTTTTAGCGCGTCGAGCGCGGCAGGCGCGCCGTCAGCCAGCGCGGCGGCGATTTCGTCCGCTGTCACCTTGAGACCGACGCGGTCGAGATCGAGCCGATCGAATTTCTGCGTGTACTCCTTCAGCGCCGCGTCGCCCCGCGCGGCGACGTCGTTAACGATCGCGCGCACCGTCGCTTCGACGTCGGCGGATGTCTCGCGTTTGCCGTCGAGAAAAGCGCGGAACTTTTGCGCAAAATCGGCCGAACGTGTGTCGAGGCGGATCGCCATTGCTTTGACCTGTCGGATGCGATGACGCCTATCAGCACTCGGTTCTTATAACAATTCTAATATGGGGCTTTTCGATTGACAAAAATGCCCTTGTTGCCCAACTCCATGGAATAATTGGCGGACGCCCGCGCTATGGCTGTCATGACCGGAGGAAGAGCGTGAAGTTCGGCCGCAGCATCGGTTTCTTCGCTTTGGCGTCGTTCGCGGCGGCGGTGGTTGCCGTTCCGCGCACCGCGACAGCCGACGATACGGTCACGCTGTCGTTAACCCTGAAGGATCACAAGTTCGATCCCGCCGAGGTGCACGCGCCGGCCGGCGTGCCGATCGAATTTCACGTCAAGAACCTCAACGGCATCGTCTCCGAGTTCGAAAGCGGCGATCTGCACTTCGAAAAGATCGTGCCCAACGGCAGCGAGGCCGTCGTTCATGTGCGGCCGCAGCAGCCGGGCCGTTACAACTTCTTCGACGACTTTCACCACGAGACGCAAGGTTTTCTTGTCGTGCCATGAATCGTGCCATGAGGTGTCCGTGCTCGCCGCGCTCCTGATCGTCTTCCGCGAGGTCTTCGAGGCCGGCCTGATCGTCGGCATCGTCGTGGCCGTGACCGCGGGCGTGCCGGGCCGCGGGCTGTGGATCTTTGGCGGCGTCGCCGCCGGCGTGCTCGGCGCCTGCGTGGTGGCGCTGTTCACCGGCGGCTTGTCGGAGCTTTTCGGCGGCAACGGCCAGGAAATCTTCAACGCCTCGATCCTCGGCTTCGCCGTGCTGATGCTGACCTGGCACAATGTCTGGATGGCGCGGCACGGCCGCGAGATGGCGGCCGAGCTGCGCGCGGCGGGCGAGGCGGTGGCGGCCGGCTCGAAATCGCTGGCCGCGCTCGGCGTCGTGGTGGCGATCGCCGTGCTGCGCGAGGGCTCCGAAGTGGTGCTGTTCCTCTATGGGGTGGCGGCGGCGCAAGGCGGCGCGAGCCTCGCCATGGTGTTCGGCGGCCTCATCGGGCTGGTGCTTGGCTCGCTGGTTTGTCTAGCGACCTATCTCGGTCTCGTTACCATTCCGACGCGTTATCTGTTCGGCGTAACCAGCGCCTTGATAGCACTCCTGGCCGCGGGCATGGCGGCGCAGGCCATCGCCTTCCTGGAACAGGCCAATATCCTCACCGCGCTGGATGAGACGGTGTGGGACACGTCCTGGCTCTTGAGCGATTCAAGCTATCTCGGCCGCGCGCTGCACACATTGATCGGCTATGTCGATCAGCCGACCGCCATGCAGCTCATCGTCTATGCGGCAACACTTGCCATGATCGTCGTGCTGATGAAGCTGTTTGCGTCGCCGACGACGCCCCGGCCGCACGTCGCCGCCGCGGAATGACGGCTCAAGCCGTCACCGATCCGCCGGCAAAGTGATCGGGGCAGATGGCCGCCGTGGTGACCTCGCCGAGATCGGCGAGCTCGGCTTCGAGGCATTCGACGTCGAGACGAATGACGCCGCCGCCGGAGAAAATTAGCGAGATGACCCCCGCCGGCGCGTCCTGTTCGGCGAATTCGACGGCAAGCAGATTGAGCCGCGCTTCCTTGTCCGACTGATCGAGGCCGCGGCATTTGCAGCCGAGCACGCGCTCGAACCGCAGCGCGGTGCGGCAGCGCCGATATTCCGCGGCATGCTTGGCGTCGACCACTGTCATCCAGTCGAAACGGTTGAGCGCCATGACGAAGCGGTGTTCGCGCGGCAGCCAAAGCATGTCGCCGACCCGCACCAGCGCGTCCTGAACATGGGCCGAAACCACCTCGATGTCGTCGCGGTCCAGCGCGACGAGCTTGAGTTCCTCGGGGCAGACGCTCATGCGCGGCTCGCTTCCTTGCAGTGTTCCTGTAGTTGGAAAGTTAGGAAGGTGCCCCGCAGGCCGCAAGCCCCTTTGGCCCTCTTTTAGGCGGGGCGCTTGCGGACACGCTAAAACGCTACGCAGGCTGGCCGCACGATGACGCCGACCGAGTGCTGGTGGAAGGCGCGCTTATAGGCGGCAACAACGGCGTCGAGCCGCGCGTCGTCGTCCTTGTTGCCGGGCAGCACGATCTCGACGTGCTTCGACGGCTCACGCACGATCCTGCCGCTGTCGCGATCGCGCCACTGTCCGACGGCGTCAATGATGGTCAAGCCGTCGGGAAAGCGCGACACCAGTTCGCGTGCGACGAAGCGTTGCCAGTCGGATTCACTGACGCCGACGCCGTGGCCCATGTCTTGGCCGATGTCGCGGCCGAACATCAGCTCGGCGACCATCTTGGGCTGCTGCGTGCCGTGGCACGGCGGCATCGCGGTTTGCGCGCCGGCGCCGGTTACTGTCGCAGTGAGCAGGGTGAAGCTGAAAGCTGCGAGGCAGGCGATGCGCATCGAAGCAACAACTCAAAACTCCTCGGGCGGAAGCAGTTTGCCGCCGCGCCGGATCATCATGTCGCGCTTTGCCGCGACCGAACCGACGACCCAGAGGATCATGGTGCCCACGGCACCAAACACGCAGCTCAGGATAATGGTTTGCATCAACGTCAATCCCTCCGGGATCGCATGGCAAAATAGCCCGAGGACCTTTCGCAATCGTTAGGACCTTGGCAGGGCAGTGCGCGGTCGCAGTGCGCGCGCGGCGCCGGAAATGTCGCGGGCCGGCGACGCCGAGAGCGTCAGCCGGCCCGCAGCCGTCGTCATTATTATCGGCGGGCTATTTGCAGCCCTGGGGCGTCGGTCGTTTGCCGGGCGGGCAGGGTGCCGGCCGGCCGGGGGGCGGCGGCGGAGCCGCTGCCGGACGTTGTTGGACCTGGGGTGGCGGCGGCGGCGGAGGCGCCGGATGCACCGTGGTCGGGGCTGGCGCGAACGAGTTCTTCGGCGGCGGTGGTGGCGGCGGAGGTGCCGGATGCACCGTCGCTGGGGCCGGTGGTGGCGGCGGCGGAGGCGGCGCCGGATGCACCGTGGTCGGCGCCGGCGCGAACGAGTTCTTCGGCGGCGGCGGTGGAGACGGCTTTATGGTGCTCGGCTGCGGCTGACCGCTGGGCGGCGGCAGCGGCCCAGGTTTCACCGATGCCGGCCCCGGACCTTTGGCTGGTGGTGGCGGCGGTGACCCCGGTTTCACGAAGGCATTCGACGGCGGCGGTGGTGGCGGAGGCCCGCCCGCTCCAGCCCGTGGCGGTGCCGGAAGCGGCGCCAAGGTCGAGGGCCCGCCTGGTGCAGGATGGAATCCGGCTCCAGGCGGCGGGCCCGGCGGCGCATGGGTCACCGCGGTCGGCAACGAGACGCGCTGTTGCCGTCCCTCAGGTCCTGCGCCGGGTGCTCCCGGCGGCGGCCCGCGGAATTCGACGCCGCGCGGCGGCCGCACGAAAGCTGGCACCGCGGGACCGACGGGAATCGGCAGGAAGAAGCGCTCGCGCGGCGGCGGTGGCGGCGGCAACACGGCAAATTCGCGAGGCCGCGGCGGCAGGAAGAACAGCGGCGGCCGCGGCGGCGGTCCGTAATGCGGACCGGCGAATATGATGATCGGCTGGTCGACATAGCCGAGTTCGTCCGGCGGCGGCGGCGGCACGCCGAAATCGTAATAGGCGAAATCCGGCGGCGGCTCGTAAGCGGCGGACAGCATCGCCAGGCGCCGCCGCGCATCCCAGACATGGGGCCCGTTCGGATAGCGGCGCAGATACGACCAATAGGCCTGAGGCGTGTCGGCGATCACGCAGCGGCGCCAGATGATCGCCTCGCGGCGCACCGCCAGCATGCCGGCGATGCGCGCGGAGTACGGGCTGTTCGGATAGACGGCGAGGAATTGCTCGTAGCCGTCGATGGTGTCGCGATCCAGCGCTGCGGCGTAAGCGTCATCGACGCTCGGAAAATCGCGGATCGGCTTGGCGCGCACGTCGGCGATCGGCATGACGTTGGGCGGCGGCGGCGCGCCGGCGGCAAGCTCGGTCATGAAGAACGGGCCGTCGATCTGCGAAGCGTACCAGGGAACTTCGGCGCCCTGGGTGAGATCGCTGACGCGTAGCCGAAGCCGCGCGAACAGATCGTCGAGGCCAAGTCCGCCGGCCGCGATCATTTCCGTCAATGACGTCGCGTAAGCGCCATAGGGACCTTGCTCGTCCGGCGCGACCGTGCCCGGCGCGGCGTTGAACGCGATCGCCATGCTGGGCGTTGGATCGACCAGCGCCAAGCCGCCGGCCAGCGGCTGATTGCCGCCGCCGAACGGATTCTGTCGCGCGGCGTCGAGAATGACGATCTTGACGCGGCCCGGCAGCGACGCCAGCGGTTGGGTGAAATCCGAAATCCGTATCGCCTGCAGCGGAACGTCGACGTCGCGCTGGATATCGGCGTCGACGGGAACGAAATAATTCTCGCCGTTGAATTGCAGGCCGATGCCGGCGAGATAGACCAGCGCGACGGCATCCGGTCCGGCGGCGGACACCTGACCGATGAATTCACGAAAGGATTCCCGCAACGTCGCCTGATCGAGATTGCGCGCGCCGGTGACGGTGAAGCCGGCGGATTGCAGCGCGTCGGCGACGAGGCCGGCATCGTTGGCGGACGTGGCAAGTTTCGCCGCCCGGTACTCGTCGTTGCCGATCACCAACGCGAAGCGCTGTTCCGCCGCCTGGCTCGCGTGCTCACCCAACGCCGACGCCAGGATGACGAGCAGCCATAAGGCTGCCGCCCGTGCAAATTTTGTCATTCCGATCTCCCGGATGCCCCGATCACCGCCAATTGGCGCTCGGCCGACTTGAAGCTTGTTCCGCATGCATCCTGCCGATCAATGGGTCCAAATAATGTCGGCAATAACGTCAGGGGCGGAGATTTGCTCCGTTATTTGCCGCGGCGGTCCACGTCTTTGTTGTTTGTCATGATCGCGGAACCGGCTGCACGCATGATCGCGATATGTCAAGAATGGCCAGGACAGTCGTGAAAGTTGCAATTGCGTCCGCGTCGGCGGCGCGCTAAGAACAATCTAACAAACGGTTTCTTAACTTGACTTGCCTTAGGTGCGGCCTGTCGGCAAGTTATGGCTCGACAACAATCATCGTGATGACTATCCATCATGATCACATCCTATCTGCTCACTTTTCTTCCGCTCCCGTAAGGGATACAAACTGCCTTTGTTGAAAGGGAGGTTTTATGGCCAAGAGACCAAAAAAGCGGCGCGCGTGGACTGCAGGCGAGCTCCGTGATCTGAAAACGATGGCGCGCAAGAAGACGCCAGCGGGCAGAATTGCCAAGAAGCTGCGCCGGTCTGAAGGCGCGACGCGGCAGAAGGCATTCAGCATCGGGCTCTCTCTCGATTCCCGTTCCTGATCCATCAACAGCAATTCAAGCTTCTTAAGTAGCGGCGCCGACCGAGGTCTCCAGGCCTCGGCCGGTGTCGTGATACTTCTTTTGCAGCGATGAGTTGCGCGGGTCGGCGTTGCTAGCGCCGCGTGATGGCGGCAGCGCGGGACGTTGCCTAAGTCATAGGAATATTTCCGGCAGCCAGTGCGCGACGCCGCCGGTTCCGGCCGTTCGCGGTCAGCTGCGGCCGAGCCGCCGCCGTTAACTAGTGGCGGTGAACCGGCCCCACGGGTCCGTTAACTAAGGGTATGATGATCCCGGCACTCTTGTGGTCGGGGCCTATCGCATTGTCGCGCTTTGGGCATCCGCGGCCCGCCTTTTGCAGGCCCGGACGTGGTGTTAGGCCCCTTAACGGTGGTACGCAGCCTTGATGGCTTCATCCCTCGGTCCGCTTCGCCAAGCGCCGGCAGGTTCCGAACTTGCCGCGGCGCTGATCGCGTGCCGGCAGGCTTTTATCGCCATCGGCGTGTTCAGCGGCGTGAGCAACCTGCTGATGCTCTCCGGCGCGCTGTTCATGCTGGAAGTCTACGATCGCGTGCTGCCGAGCCGCAGCGTGCCGACGCTGGTCGCGCTGGTGATCCTGGTCACCGGCCTCTATGCGGCGCAGGGCGCCATCGAAGCAATCCGCAGCCGCATCCTGGTGCGTGTCGGCAACAGCCTCGACGAGGCGATGAGCATGCGCGTCTATGACGCCGTGGTGCGGCTGCCGCTGAAATCCGGCAGCAGGGCTGAAGGCGCGCAGCCGATCCGCGACCTCGACACGGTGCGCGGCTTCTTGTCCGGTGTCGGCCCGGTGGCGTTGTGCGATCTGCCGTGGATGCCGATCTACCTGATCGTCTGCTTCATGTTTCACACCTATATCGGGCTCACTGCGCTCACCGGCGCGATCATTCTGGTCACGCTCACGGTGCTCACCGAATTGAAGACGCGGCGGCCGACCCGCACCGCCACCCAATTCGCGGCGGCGCGCAATGCGCTGATGGAGGCGAGCCGGCGCAACGCCGAAGCGATCACGGCCATGGGTATGGTCGGGCGCATCGCGCAGCGCTGGGGCGATCTCAATCGCAAATACGTGGCGTCGAGCCAGAGCGCCAGCGACGTCGCCGGCGGTCTCGGCGCGATGTCGAAGGTGCTGCGCCTCTTGCTGCAGTCCGCCATTCTCGCGGTCGGCGCCTGGCTGGTGATCAATCAGCAATCGACGCCGGGCATCATCATCGCCGGCTCGATCCTGGGCGGCCGCGCGCTGGCGCCGATCGATCTTGCGATCGCCAATTGGCGCGGCTTCGTCGCCGCGCGGCAAAGCTGGGCGCGGCTGTCGAATTTGCTGGCGCATCTTCCAGTACAGAATGCGCCGATGCCGTTGCAGCCGCCGGCGCGCACGCTGGTCGTGCACGGCGCGGCGGTTGCGGTGCCGGGCGGCCCGACCATCGTCTGTCAGGATATCAATTTCACGCTGACCGGCGGCAAGGCGCTCGGCGTGATCGGGCCGACGGCGTCGGGAAAATCGTCGCTGGCGCGCATGCTGGTCGGGGTGTGGACGCCGGTGCGCGGCAGCATCCGGCTCGACGGCGCCAGCATCGACCAATGGGCGCCGGAGGCGCTCGGCCGCCACATCGGCTATCTGCCGCAGGACGTCGAATTGTTTCCCGGCAACGTGGCGCAGAACATCGCCCGCTTCGAGGATCCGCCGGATGCGGAAGCCGTGCTGGCCGCGGCGCAGGCGGCCGGCGTCCACGATCTCATCGTCAATCTGCCGCAAGGCTACGAGACCAGTGTCGGCGACAATGGCAAGGCGCTCTCGGCCGGCCAGGCGCAGCGCATCGCGCTGGCGCGCGCGCTCTATCGCGACCCATTCCTGGTCGTGCTCGATGAGCCGAACTCCAATCTCGATGCCGAAGGCGACGAAGCGCTCACCCGCGCCATTCTCGGCATCCGCGCCCGCGGCGCCATCGCCGTGGTGGTGGCGCACCGGCCTAGCGCCATTGCCGGCGTGGACTATATCCTGGTCATGGCCAAGGGCCGCCAGCAGCAGTTCGGGCCGAAGGAGGAGATTCTCAACCGCGTGATCCAGCCTACGCCGGCGCCGCGGGCCTTGAAGGTGGTGCCGGAAAAGGGTGGGACGGCATGATCGACAAGCTCCGCAACCTGAAGCTTTCCGATCTGAAAATCGGTCGTCTCAGGCTCGGCACTCCGTCGTCGAGCTCCGAGGTTTCGATCCGCAAGCACATCGTCATCGGCAGCGTGCTGGTGGCGGTATTGGCGCTCGGGCTGGGCGGCTGGGCTTCGACCGCGGAAATCTCCGGCGCCCTGATCGCGCAGGGCACCATCGTCGTCGATTCCAACATCAAGAAGGTGCAGCATCCGACCGGCGGCGTCGTCGGCGAGGTGCGCGTGCACGACGGCGACCGGGTCAAGGCCGGCGATATTTTGATCCGGCTCGACGAGACCGTGACGCGCGCCAATCTCGCCATCGTCACCAAGGGTCTCAACGAGCTCTATGCGCGAAAGGCCCGCCTCGGTGCCGAACGCGATGGCGCCGACACCATGGCGGTGCCGCGTGAGCTCGCCGACAGCATCAACGATCCCGACGTCAAGGACGCGATGGATTCCGAGCGCAAGCTGTTCGAATTGCGGCGCGACGCCCGGCTCGGGCAGAAAAATCAGTTGCTGGAGCGCGTCAAGCAATTGCAGGAGCAGATCACCGGGCTCGTCGCGCAGCAGGACGCCAAGGCCAAGGAGCTCAGCTTCATCGACCAGGAGCTCACCGGCGTGCGCGACCTTTGGCAGAAGAACCTGGTCCAGCTCAATCGGCTCACCGCGCTCGAGCGCGACGAAGCCAAGACCCAGGGCGAACGCGGCGCGCTCATCGCCAATGCCGCGGAGGCCAAGGGCAGGATCGCCGAGATCCAGCTGCAGATTCTTCAGATCGATCAGCAATTCACCAGCGACGTCGCCAAGGAATTGCGCGAGACCGACAGCAAGATCGGCGAAGCCGTCGAGCGCAAGGTGACGGCGGAAGATCAGCTCCGCCGCATCGACATCCGCGCGCCCCAGGACGGCACTGTGTTCCAGTCGACGGCGAACACGGTCGGCGGCGTCATCGCCGCCGGCGACCAGATCATGCTGATCGTGCCGGACTCCGACACGCTGTCGGTCGAGGTCAAGGTCGAGCCCAAGGACATCGATCTGGTGGGGTTCGGCCAGCCGGTGGTGTTGCGCTTCTCCGCTTTCAACCAGCGTACCACGCCGGAGCTTAACGGCACGGTGCAGCGCGTCGCCGCCGACACCAACGTCGATCAGCGCACCGGCCAGAGCTTCTACCTCGTCCGCGTCGCGATCACCGCCGATGAGGTCGGGCGCCTCGGCCCGGTCAAGCTGACGCCGGGCATGCCGGTCGAAGCTTTCATCCAGACCGGCGACCGAACCTTGGTGTCCTACCTGGTCAAGCCGCTGCGCGACCAGCTGATGCGCTCCTTCCGCGAAAAATAATATAAACTCAGATCGTCATTCCGGGGTCGATCGATGAAGACGCTAGGGCGCTGGGCGCGACAGTTCGGTCTGGCGCGTGCCGTGTGCACGGTGCTGCTGTTCGCGCTGGTGCCGCTGCGCGTGCTCGATCCGCCGCCGCTGCAGGAGCTGCGGCTGCGCACCTTCGACCTGTTCCAGGCGCTGCACCCGCGCCAGCAGACGATCCGCCCGGTCGCCATCGTCGATATCGACGAAGCCAGCCTCAAGGAGATCGGGCAATGGCCGTGGCCGCGGACCTTGGTGGCCGACCTGATCACGCGGCTCAAGGAGCAGGGCGCGCTGGTGATCGGCTTCGACATCATCTTTGCCGAGCCCGACCGCATGTCGCCCGCGGTCGCTGCGGAAAGCTTCCGCGGCCTCGACGACGAGACCCGCGCCAAGCTGGGCAGCCTGCCCAGCAATGACGAGGTTCTGGCCGATGCCATCAAGCACGCGCGCGTCGTCGTCGGCCAGGCTGGCGCGGCGACGCCGCAGCCGCGCTCGGACGCGGAAATGACATTGCAAACCGGCTTCGCCTTCAAGGGACCGGATCCGACGCCGTTCCTGGTGAAGTTTCCCGGGCTGCTGCGCAATGTGCTGCCGATCGAGCAGGCGGCGGCTGGCCGCGGACTGTTCTCGATCAATCCGGAGCGCGACGGCATCGTCCGCCGCGTGCCGCTCGTCATGGAAGCCCAGGGCGCGCTGGTGCCCTCGCTGAGCCTGGAAATGCTGCGGGTCGTGAGCCAGACCGGCGCCATTATCGTGCATGTCGACCCGGCCGGCGACGGCGTGCAGTCGGTGGCCATACGCGGCCTCGAAGTGCCGACCGACGAGCGTGGCCAGATCTTTGTCCATTTCAACAAAAGCGATCCGGCGCGTTACGTGTCCGCCAAGGACGTCCTGCAAGGAAAGCTGTCGAGGGACCGGCTTCGTGGCAAGCTGGTTCTCATCGGCACCTCGGCGATCGGCCTTCTCGACCTCAAGACCACACCGGTCGAGGCGGTCATGCCGGGCGTCGAAGTGCATGCCCAAATCCTCGAAAGCGTCTTGACCAGGTCGCTTCTGGTCAACCCGGCCTATGCGATCGGCGCCGAACTCATCGTCGCGGTTTTGCTCGGGCTCGCCATCATCGTCGCCGCGCCGATGTTGTCGGCCACGATCGTCGTGGTGCTCGGCGCCTGTCTGATTGCCGGCCTCATCGGCCTGTCGTGGTATTTGTTCGTCGCCCAGAGCCTGCTGATCGATTTCACCTATCCGCTGATCTCGAGCTGGCTGATCTATCTGGTGTTCACGTTTGTCAATTATTTCCGCGAGCAGAAGCAGCGCCAGCAGATCCGCTCCGCGTTCGGCTTCTATCTGTCGCCGCACATGGTCGAGCAGCTCGCCCGCTCGCCGGAAAAGCTGGTGCTCGGCGGCGAGGAGCGCCGCATGACCATCCTGTTTTCCGACGTGCGCGGCTTCACCGGCATCTCCGAGCACTACAAGGACAATCCGCAGGGCCTGACCCGGCTGATGAACCGCTTCCTCACGCCGCTGACCAACGCCATCATCGAGCGCAAGGGCACCATCGACAAATATATCGGCGACGCCATCATGGCGTTCTGGAACGCGCCGGTCGA
>Ga0187862_10004018_pt1 | contig 14124 bp, 16 predicted proteins | sample June2016WEW_10_1_FD_133003 | JGI IMG/M metagenome (GOLD analysis project Ga0187862, IMG submission 133003) | Peatland microbial communities from SPRUCE experiment site at the Marcell Experimental Forest, Minnesota, USA - June2016WEW_10_150 | ecosystem: Environmental > Terrestrial > Soil >...
CGGCCTCACCGGTCGGCACGAGCGACTCGCTCGCCTCGAGTGTGATGAAGGCGCTCGGGAGGCCGAAGAGCGCTTCGAGGTCCGCCTGCGCGGGTTTCGTCCTGCCGGCGAGGATGTCGAAGATCTTCACCGCAGGGCCGGTGTCAGACCGTGCGGCCCATGGATGCCTCGAGCTTCGCCAACTGCTCGAGACGCACTTCGAGGGTCGGGTGGGTGGCGAAGAGGTTGGCGACGCTGCTGCCCTGGGTGAGCGCAGGGGCGAAGAAGAAGGCGTTGAACGCCTGGGCGCTCCGCAGGTCGCGCGTCGGGATCCGCCCGATCTCGCCCGTCACTTTCACAAGGGCGTTGGCAAGCAGCCTGGGCTGGCCGATGAGGATGGCGCCGGAGCGGTCGGCCGCCAGCTCGCGGTAGCGGGAAAGGGCCCGCACGAGCAGGAAGCTGATCACGTAGATGACCGCCGCGAACGCCAGCGCCGCCAGCTCGACCAGGATCAAAGGGCTTCCACCCTGGTTGTTGCGGCCTCGTCCGCCGCCGAGGAGGACTCCCCAGGTCAGCATCCTGGTCACCAGCCCGGCAAGGATGCCGAGGAAGCTGGCGATCGTCATGACGGCCACGTCGCGGTGGGCGACGTGAGACAGCTCGTGGGCGAGCACCGCCTCCAGCTCCTCCGGGCTCAGGCGGCGAAGGATGCCGGTCGTGACGCACAGCACGGCCGCCTTCTGACTGCGGCCAGTGGCAAAGGCGTTCGGCATGTCGCTCTGGGCGACGGCGACCTTCGGCTTGGGCATGTTGGCGAGGGCACAGAGACGGTCGACAATGGCGTGCAGCTGGGGCGACTGCTCGGGCGTCACGATCTCGCCCTTCATCGACCAGAGGGCGATGCGGTCGGAGAAGAAGAACTGGACGATGAGGAAGATGGCGGCGATGGCGACGACGAGCTCGATGGCGGCGCCGGCGAAGATGGCGGCCGTGACGGCGACGGCATAGACGAGCCCGAGGAGGAACATCGTCGTGACCATGCGGGCGGTCAGCCCGTGGTCGACTTGGAACTTGCTACGGCTCATGTTGCATCAGACCTCAACGGACTCCCCGGAGGCAAGGAGCCGCTTCATCTCGTCGAGTGACGTCCCCTCGTTGGGGATTGTCAGCTCGGATGTCACGATGGTGCTGGGGGCGACGGCCGTCCCGCTCGAGCGGATCCGTTCGACCAGCTGGGAGAGCACCTCCGAGTAGCTCTCCGCGTCGTTCGCCTCGATGGCCGCCGAAAGCTCGGCGTCGAGTGCCTCGAGGGAGGCGAGCTCGGAATCGGGCACCTCGTACTGGCCCTCTTCGAGGATGCGGACGATCATGACTGGCCCCCTTCAGAACCGAGCGAGAACAGGTTGTCGCTCGCGGCTGCGTCGGAAACCGCCGGCGTCGGCGTCGCCGGGGGGGCCGCCTGTGGGAGGGCGTCGACGGTCTCGGCCTCCTCTGCAGTGGAGTCGCCGTCGTCGGCCTCCTCGGCGGGCGCCGCCGCCGTCCCGCTCGGAAGGGCGCCGCTCGGTCCCGGTGGCGCGAGTTGGCCCTTCATCTGGGCAAGCTCCAGCTCGACCTGAGACTGGGCGCTCGTCTTGTCGAGCTCGGCCTGCAGCGGGTCGGACGAGCCGGTGAGATCCGTCAGCGTCCCGGAGGCGAGCAACTCGTCCACGGCGCCGGCCCGTGCCTGCATCTGGGCGATCTTGTCCTGCGCCCGTTGCATGGCGAGGCCGGTGTCGGTCATCGACTCGGAGATGCCGGAGACCGCTTCGCCGATGCGGGTCTGGGCTTGGGCGGCCGTGTAGGACGCCTTCAAGGTCTCCTTCTGGGTGCGGAAGGACTCCACGCGAGCTTGCAGCGCCTGCGTCGTGGCGACGAGCTTGGCTTCCTGCTCGACGAGCTGGTCATGTTGTGCCTTCAGGCCGTCGAGCTGGGTCGAGATGGCGGCGCGGCGGCTGAGCGCCTCGCGGGCAAGGTCTTCGCGGTTCTGGGCGAGGGCCTGGCGAGCCTGGTCCTGCAGCTTGCCGGCGCTCTGCTGGAGCTGCTGCGCCTGCAGCTCGATGCGCTTGCGAGCGGTGGCAACGTCCGCCACGCCGCGGCGGACCTGCTGGAGCTGCTCGAGCTGCTTCTCGTAGGAAAGGTCGAGCGTCTCGCGTGGATCCTCGACGCGGTCCATGACCTTGTTGGCCTTGGCCTGAACAATGCCTGTGAGCCGCTTCATTACACCCATGCGCGCCTTCCTCTCTTTGTGTCGGCAGCATTGCAGTGTAGGGCGGCCTTGAGCGGGCGGTAGCGTCACCGCAATGGATGAGCGACTCTGCCTCCTCAGCGTCCACGCCCACCCCGACGACGAAGCGTCCAAGGGGGCCGGGACCGTCGCCAAGTACCACGCCGAAGACGTGCACACGGTTCTCGTGACGGCCACGGGCGGTGAGGAGGGCGACATCTTGAACCCGGCGATGGACACGCCGGAAGTCAAGGCCGATATCGCCGCCGTGCGGGCGCGTGAGCTGGCCACGGCCGTCGAGATCATCGGCTACGACGAGCTCGTCCTTCTCGGCTATCGCGACTCCGGCATGCCCGATTCGGAGGCGAACTCCCACCCTGACAGTTTCGCGGCGGCACCGCTCACAGAGGCGGTTGGCAAGCTGGTTGCCGAGATACGCCGGACGAGGCCGCAAGTGGTCGTCACCTACGGCGACGACCACAGTGGCTACCCGCATCCAGACCACATCCGGGTGCACGAGATCTCCGTGGCCGCCTTTGACGCCGCCGGTGACCCCGACTCCTTTCCGGAGACAGGCGAGCCTTATGAGCCGCTGAAGCTCTACTACACGGTCTGGTCGAAACGGCGCGTGCTGGCAACGCACGCCAAATTCCTCGAGCTTGGCCTGGAGTCACCCTTCGACGAGCGCTGGCTCGACCGGCCGGGTGAGGACGAACGGATCACGACCTCGATCGACATCAGCGGGTTCGGCGATATCCGTCGTCTCGCCCTGCTCGCGCATGCCACCCAGGTCGACCCGACCTCGAAGTTCTGGTTCGGACTCCCGCCCGAGGTACTTCAGATGATCCACCCCTTCGACGACTACGTGCTCGCTCGCAGCCGAGTCAAGACCCAGCTGCCGGAGTCGGACTTGTTTGCCGGCGTGCGGGTGACCGCTGACCGCTGAAGGTGGCCGTGCGGCGCTGTCGCCGCGACCCGAGGCATCTTCGAGACCTTTCTGGACGCGGTTTGGGACGCCATGCGTCCCTTTCACCCACCCAGAAGCGAGCCGGAGGCGGTCCTGATGGCCGGCGAGGCCCACCACGGAAGCGAGCCGGAGGCGGTCCTGATGGCCGGCGAGGCCCACCACGGAAGCGAGCGCGGGGCCGGCTGGCCGGGCCGGATAGGCGCGACCCGCCCAGGCCGCCTAACATCCTGGCCTCGTACGATCTCGACGCTACGGGTCGGGTGCGACCCGTCCATCAGGAGGAACGACATGGCGAAGTGGCTCACTCAAGAGTGGCTCGACGAGGGCAGGAAGCTCTCAGAGACTCAGCCGGAACGGCCTGGGGCGACGGCCCGCATGCAGTACGTCATCACGGGCGGCCCGGACGGTGACGTCAAGTACTACTGGGTGCTTGAGAACGGCAAGCTCCTCGAGAGCCAGCTGGGCGAGCTGGCTGACGCCGAAGTGACCTTGACGCAGAGCCACGAGGACGCCATGCGCATCCAGAAGGGAGAGCTCGACGCCAACGCCGCCTTCATGCAGGGTCGGGTACGCGTCACCGGCAACATGGCCAAGCTCATGTCGCTCCTTCCCATCACGAACTCCGCCGAGTACAAGGCGCTGCAGACCGAGATCCTGGCGATCACCGAGTTCTGATCCCGGTCACCAGCAAATGAGGGGGGCGCCGCCGCCCGACCCCGACGCCCGATGGCGTCGGGTGCGGGCGGCGTTGCGCGCTACGCCTCCGCCTCGGAACGAAGCTCGGTGCCGCTCACAGGCCGGGAGCAAGGGAGGGAGGCCCAGGGCTGGCAGACTGGAGTTGTGACACGGACGGTACCCGAGGTCCCCCAGCCGGCTGACGCGCGGGATGCGGCGCCCCAGGCCGGGGAATCGGGCGCCGCGCCGACCGGGGACGCGGGCACCGGTCCCGCCTGGGTGCCGCTGCTCGCCCTGGACCGCCAGCTGTTTCCCGCGGAGCCGACCTACACGACGCGGGAGCTCGCCGCGGCCGCCGGCGTCGACGTCGAAGTGGCCCGGCGACTGTGGCGTGCGATGGGCTTCACGCCGGCGCCCGACGACGCCGCCGTGTACGGCGATGACGACCTGGCCGCCTTGCGGATGGCGGCGAATGCGATGGCGGACTTCGCCGACATGAACGAGATCGTCTACCAGACCCGGATGATGGCCGCCTCGCTCTCGCGTGTCGCCGAGGTCGTGAGCGACAACGTCGTCGCCAACCTCCAAGCCCATATCCGGGCGGGCATGAGCGAGGAGGAGATCGTCCGCGGCCTGAGCGGCCCGGACGCAAAGGACATCGACCGTCTCATCGGCTACGTCTACCGCCGCCAGCTGCAGGCCGCCCTGTGGCGGAAGCTCGCCGATCCGGGGCAGATCGGTGGGCCGCTGATCGCGACGGTGGGTTTCGTGGATCTCGTGCGCTTCACGGCCGTCACCGAGGACATCGCCGAGGAACAGCTGGGCGAGCTCATCGACCGCTTCGAGACGATCGTCTACGACCGCGTGACCGACAGCGGCGGGCGCGTCGTGAAGATGATCGGCGACGAGGTCATGTTCGTGGCCGACGAGGCCGACCAGGCGACCGCCATCGCCGTCGACCTCGTGCGGACGTTCCACGACGACGAGTCCGTTCCGCAGGCACGCGCCGGGCTGGCTCATGGCCCTGTCCTCTCCCACGGCGGCGACTTCTTCGGCCCCGTGGTGAACCTCGCCTCGCGGATCGTCGACGTCGCGCGGCCCTCCACCGTCGTCGTCTCCCAGGACATCCACGACGTGCTCGCCGACCGGCCCGAATTCTGCTGGCGCCGCTTGCCCCCGAAGCGACTGAAGGGCATCGGGCGCACGACACTGTTCGCCGTGGCCGGGCAGACGAGCACTTAGGCGCGGGCTTCGGCCCTCATGAGCTGGCGCAGCTCCCGATAGCCCGTCAGCCGCACGCCCGCCCCCTCGACATCGGCCCGGAGGCCGTCCGGGTCGAGCAGCCAGGCGTGGTCGGCGACCCGATCCCGCCAGTCGGGCGACATGGCGCGTAGCTCCGGCGTGTCCATGGCGGGGTGGAGGTAGGCCTCGGTCACGCCCGCCCGCAGATCTGCTATCGCCTCGGAGATCGTCGCCCGGCTTCCGACTCCGTTGCCGGGCACGAAGAGGAAGTGGTCGGGGAACACGACCCCCCGTTCGGCTGCGAGCGCCCGAAACGGGAACCCGATCATCCGCTCCGTCTCCGCCCCCGAGAGCCGCAGCGGCAGGCGGAACTCATCGGCGAGATCGAGGTAGATGTCGAAGAACTCCGGTCGCAGCTGCAGCGTCCCCATGTGAGAGTCGACGTGGCTCACGTCGAAGCCCCAGAGGATCGCACGCTCCATCTGGGCGCGCAGCTCCCGGCGGACCTCGTCGAGGTCGGCGTGCTCGAAGACGTCGGTGATGGTTCTCGGAAACCCCCCGTCACCGTCGAGCAACGACGGCGCCTGGGTGATGGGCCCCCAGCGGTAGAGGTTCCATTCGGCATTGAGCGTCAGGTGCACGCCGACGTCCTCGCCGCGGTACTCGGCGGCGGCACCTCGCGCCCACGGGCAGGGCACCATGAGCGAGGCGGAGGTGGCGGCGCCGTTGCGCAGGGCGTCGTACACGGCGGCGTTGGCCGCCTGCGAACTGCCGAGATCGTCGCAGTTGACGATGAGGAGGCGGTCGTCGGCCTGGAACCCGAGGCGTTCGGCGAGGATCGTCACAGCACGAAAGGTAGCGGGCGGCGGCGCCACCCAGGTCGTTGCCGGCCCGGCCGGTTCGAGGTGTGCTCGGTAGGATGCGGCCCATGAGCCGTTTCGGCATCACCATTCCCTATGACCGCACGCCACTGTCCGAGCAGCGTGAGCTGATCGAGGAGATCGCCGCCCTCGGCTACAGCGACGTCTGGTCGGCGGAGGCAAGCGCCACGGACGGATTCGTGCCCCTGGCGATGGCGACGGCCTGGGTGCCGGAGCTCCGCCTCGGCACTGCCATCGTGCCGTCGTTCACTCGGGGCCCCGCCACGCTGGCGATGTGCGTCGCCACCCTGGCGGAGGCGGCGCCCGGGCGCTTCCAGTTCGGCCTCGGCACCTCGTCGGACGTCATCGTCGAGCGCTGGAACGGCATCCCCTTCAGCGAGCCGTACAAGCGCAACCGGGACATGGTGCGGTTCCTCAAGGCTGCGCTCGCGGGTGAGAAGGTGACCGAGGAGTACGACACCTTCAATGTGAGAGGGTTTCGCCTCGAGCGGCCGCCGGCGGTCGTGCCCCCCATCCTCGTGGCGGCCTTGCGGCCGGGAATGCTGCGACTCGCCGGCCGGCTCGGCGACGGCACCATCATCAACTGGCTGTCGGCCGAGGACGTGAAGCGCATCGTCCCCGAGGTGGGGCCGGGCAAGGAAGTCGTGGCACGCATCTACGTCTGTCCGACCGAGGATGCCGCCGCTGTGCGCTCTGCCGCCAAGATGCTCATCGCCGCCTATCTGAACGTCGAGGTCTACGCCTTGTTCCAGGAGTGGCTAGGGCGCGGCCCGCAGCTGCAGGCGATGTGGGACCTCTGGCGGGCGGGCGACCGCAAGGGCGCCGTGGCGGCCGTGCCCGACTCGGTCGTCGACGAGCTCGTCGTGCACGGCACGCCCGACGAGTGCAGGTCACACATCGAGCGCTACGTCGCCAACGGGGTCACGGTGCCCGTGTTGATGCCGCTCCCCTTCGGGGTGAGCTCGCGCGACGCCGTCCGGCTGCTGGCGCCCTCGGCGGTGTCGACGCCGGCTTGAGCTCCGGCCGGCCGACGCCGGCGGCGGCCGGGCATCCGCGACTTTGACACACCTCCGACGTAGCGTGAGATGAGATGTCGTTCGCACTCCCGTCCACGCTCACGCCCTCGAAGATCAGCTCGTTCACGAGCTGCCCGCTGTCGTTTCGCTTCTCCGTCGTTGAGCGGCTGCCGGAGGTGGCCTCACCCCAGGCCGTGAAAGGGACGCTCGTCCACAGGGCGCTCCAACTGCTGTTCTCCGAACGCGAGGCGGGCCACCGCGACCGGCTGGAAGCGGAATCGGCCCTCTTGAGGGCCTGGGACGAGATGCGCGAGTCGACCGAAGTCGTCGAGCTCTCACTTCCGGAGGACGAGCAGGCCTCCTTCGTGCGTGACGCCTCCTCGCTCCTCGACCGCTACTTCGAGCTCGAGGACCCCAACACCGTCACGCCCGTCGGGCTCGAGCTCGACCTCAAGGCGGAGATGGACGGGATGACATTGCGGGGGATCATCGACCGACTCGACCGTATGGCCGACGGCTCGCTCGCCGTCGTCGACTACAAGACGGGCAGGGCGCCGCGGGCGGAGCAGTCGCGGTCGCGGCTGTCGTCGGTGCAGCTGTACGCCTTCCTGTGCGAGCAGGTGCTCGGCACCCGTCCGGCCGTCGTCCGCCTCATGTACCTGCGCGATCGCGTGGTCGTGTCGGCAGATGCCACTGACCAGTCCCTCCGAGGGGTTCACCAGCGGGCGAGGGCCGTCTGGGCGGCGATCGAGCGGGCGTGCGATCGTTCCGACTTCCGCCCCAACCCGTCCGCCCTCTGCAAGTGGTGCTCGTTCCAGGAGTACTGCCCCGCTTTCGGCGGGGACCCGGAGCGGGCCGCCGAGCAGGCGGCGACCACGCGGGTGGGGGGCTCGGTCGGCCGGTCGGCCGCTACGCTTCCGGCTTGACCTTCGTCCACTCCGAGCCGCCCTCGAGCGTGCTGCGCTCCAAGGTCGACGAGATCGACGAGCGCGTCGACGGCTGGTTCACGAGTTTGCGAGGCAACCCCACGGCCGATCGCGTCTTCTACACGGCCTCGGCTCTCGGCGACTTCGGCTTGATCTGGGTGATGCTGGCGTTGCTGCGTGCGTTGCGGGGCCGGCCCAACGACCGCCGGGCGGCCTTACGTGCGATCGTTGCCAGCGGCACGGAGTCCGTGCTCGTCAACGTGGGCCTCAAGTCCATCTTCCAACGTCGACGGCCCCTGGCGCCGACGACGCATCCCCTGCCCTTCCGTCAGCCGCTCACGTCCAGCTTCCCGAGCGGGCACGCCACGGCGGCCTTCTGCGCGGCCAGGCTGCTTGCTGACGGCGACGACCTCGCCCCGCTGTATTACGCCGCAGCCATCGTGGTGGCGGCCAGCCGGATCCACGTCCGCATCCACCACGCCTCCGACGTCGCCGGCGGTGCCGTCATAGGCCTCGTTCTCGGCCGGATCGCAAAGCGGATCTCTCCGCTGCCCGACCCGCCGGTGAAAGGAATACGGTCAAGATGAGCGTCGCCATCGTCATGGGAAGCGACTCCGACCTGCCCATCATGCGACAGGCGGCGGGCGCACTGGAGGAGTTCGGCATCGAGTGGGAGATGCGTGTGCTCTCCGCCCATCGCACGCCAGACGAGACGCTCAGCTATGCACGCTCCGCCGTGGCGAACGGGATTCAGGTGATCATTGCCGGCGCCGGTGGTGCCGCTCACCTGCCGGGGGTGATCGCCGCCGTCACGCGTGTCCCCGTCATCGGCGTGCCCATCGCCCTGCCGAAGCTGGACGGTCTTGACTCGCTGCTGTCCATCGTCCAGATGCCAAAGGGCATCCCGGTGGCCACCGTCGCCATCGACGGCGCCCGCAACGCCGGGTTGCTCGCAGTGCGGATGTTGGCGATCGCCGACTCCGCCCTCGGTGACCAGCTGGACGAGTTCGCCGCTCAGACCGCTGGCGAGGTCCGCGAGAAGGACGCCAAGCTGCAACAGCTGCTGGCAGCCGAGCGCTCGGATGGCTCAGCCGCAAGCTGAACGTCTCCGCTCGGCTCGACGGACGCCTGCAGCCGGCGCCCGCTCGCCGACGCTCCGCCGGCCGACGCCGACTGCGACTGGCGACGGGAGAGGCGGTCACGGCTCTTAGGCCGGCAACGGCGGCGCCGTCGCCTCCTTTGTCGAGGGCGGTGACGAGAACGCGGCCACCATGGAGGCGGCGACGAGCGCCGGTCGCTCCATCGGGCCGAAATGGCCCAACTCGTCGAACACCGTCAGGCGGCAGGCGCCCCCCGCCGACGCCATCCGCTCGTCGAGTGCCACCTGCACGTCCTTCCCGAAGCTGTCGGTGAGATGTCCGCAGGCGAGATCGACGGGACAGCGGACCGTCGGCAATTTGGCGAAAGCGTCGTGCCCGACGGCATTGGCGAAGACGCGCGCCTCGTCAGCCGGCCGGCATCGCAGACGCACGCTGCCGTCGGGCTCGGCCTCGAAACCGTGCTCGACGTAGGCCCGCAGCACGGAGGGATGGAGGATGGAGAGAGGGGGTTTCGAGGCGTAGTTGGCGAGGGCATCGGTCTTGCTGGCAAAGCGCTCGCGCCGCCGGGCGGCTGCGACCGACATGGGGTTGTCGAAGTTCGCCGGGAGCGGGTCGACGACCGGGGCGACGATCGGCTCGTAGCAGTAGAGATGTCGGAAGGTTCCCGGTGCTGCCTCTTCGGCTAGCAGGAGGGCGGCGCCGCCGCAGGAGTGACCGAAGGCGTACGGCTGCTGCAGGCCCAGCCCGTCGAGGACGCTGAGCAGGTCGCTGGCGAAACCAGTCCACTGGCCGTTCCAGCTCTCGGCCGCATGGGAGCAGCCGTGCGCCCGCAGATCGAGGCCATAGCAGTGGAACGAGCTGAGGTGGCGGGCTAGCTCGCCCAGCACCATGGCGTGAAAGCCGGTGGCGTGCGCCATGACGAGTGCTTCGCCCGCTCCGCCGAGGTCGTGCACGGCGACGTCGGAGCCGTCCGGCGTCTTGAAGCGGGCGAAGGGGGCTGAATCGGGCACCTTGGCACGCTAGTCAGGCGGGCCGGTAGTAGAAACGATCTGTGCAGCACCTCCTTTCCCCTGGGGGATACGTCGTGCTCGTGCTGCTGTGTGCGGCGCACATCGTCGTACACCCTCTCCAGCCGGTGCGGGCCGGGCGGGGCAGCACTTCCGGGTGACCGCCCTGTCAGCCTGCGACGTCGTCCTGCTCGTCGCCGCCGGGCTCGGCGCCGGCACGGTGAACGGCGTGGCAGGTGGGGGGACGCTGGTGTCGTTTCCCGCCCTGCTCGCCACGGGCCTGCCGGCGCTGCAGGCGAATGTCACCTCGACGATCGGCATCTGGCCGGGCTATCTCGGGGGCGTCGCCGGCTTCCGATCGGAGGTGCGGGAGCAGCAGAGGCGGAGACTGGCCATCCTTTCGACCGCTGCGCTCGCAGGGGCGACGGGTGGGAGCCTGCTCCTCCTCGTGACACCGGGGAGTGCCTTCAAAGCGCTCGCCCCTTACCTCGTCCTCGCTGCCTGCCTCCTCTTTGCCGTCCAGCCCGTCGTCGCCGGCCGGCTGCAGCACCGCCTCGCCGCCGCCGCCGACGGTCATCTCGTCGTGGCCGCCTGCGGCACGCTGCTCGGAGCCGTCTACGGCGGCTACTTCGGCGCCGGGCTCGGCGTCATCCTGCTGGCGCTCCTCGGGCTCACCCTGCCGGACGAGCTCGTGCGGACGAACGGGCTGCGCGTCGTCCTCTCCCTCGTCGTCAACAGCGCCGCCGCCCTCGTGTTCGTCGTGGCAGCCCACGTGGCGTGGGAGGACGCCGCCTTGCTGGCCGGCTCGAGCCTCATCGGAGGGTACTTCGGGGCGCGCGTCGCCAGACGGCTGCCCCCGGTGGTGTTTCGCATCCTGGTGCTGGGCTTGGGGTTGGCGACCGCCGGCCGGCTGCTGGCTGGCTAGCTCCACGGGCGACGCACTAGCCGTCGTCGTAGAACCCGGGCAACTCGGGTTGAAGGTGACGCAGGGGACCAACCATGGCCAAGCAGCCGGTTCGTGGCGCTGTCGGGGACGGCGTGCTCGGAGGCATCGGAGGGACTCCGCTCATCGAGCTGCGCTCCGTCGTGCCGCCGGGGTCGCATTCGAGGCTTCTCGCCAAGCTCGAGTGGGCGAACCCGACGGGAGCATGAAAGACCGCATGGCCGTGGCGGTCATCGCCGGCGCCGAGGCACGCGGCGACCTTCGCCCTGGCTCGACCGTCGTCGAGTACACGGCGGGCACGACCGGCATCTCGCTCGCCATGGTGTGCGCCGCCAAGGGCTACGGCCTGCACGTAGTCTTCTCCGACGCCTTCAGCGATGAAAAGCGCCGGACGATGGAGGCGTTCGGCGCCACCGTGGAGGACGTTGCCAGCGACGGTGGACGCGTCAGCGAGCAGCTCATCAAAGCGATGATCGCCCGCGCGGGCGAGCCGAAGGACCGGGCGGGCTACTGGTGGTGCCCTCCGCCTGGTCGATCGCCTCCCAGCCGGCTCCACGGTCGTCACCGTCATCGTGGACTCGGGCCTGCGCTACCTCAGCACGGAGCTCTATCGCCGCCAGCCGTCTTAGACCGCTCGGTCGAGCAGGCCGGCGAAGAGGTCGCCACCTTCCGCCACTCGCGCCAGCACCGCCTCCGGGCCGTAACCCACCTGCCCCTTGCCGCCGGAGCCAGCCCAGCCCTCCACCTCGTCCCAGCCGAGGGGCGTCGAAACGGACGGCTCGGGCAACGCCCGCATCGAATACGGCGAGACCGTCGTCTTCGCCGGGTTGTTCTGGCTCCAGTCGATGAGGATCTTCCCCGTGCGCAACGCCTTCGTCATTCGGGAGACGACGAGCGCGGGCTTCTCGGCCTCGACGGCCTCCGCCACCTCGTGGGCGAAGGCGTTCACCTCCTCGCCGTCCCATCCCCGCTCGCCGATCGAGCCGTACAGCTGCATGCCCTTCGAACCGCTCGTCTTCGGCAGGAGCGAGATCCCTTCGGTCCCAAGCCGGTGGCGGAGCAGGAGGGCGACCTCGCAGCACTGCACGATGGTCGCTGGGGCGCCGGGGTCGAGGTCGAAGACGATGAGGTCCGGCCGCTGAGGTCGGCCGGCGGCGTCGATCCTCCACATGGGCGTGTGGAACTCGATCGAGGCGAGGTTGGCGAACCACACGAGCGTCGCCAGATCGTCGATGACGGCGTACTCGTTCGTGTCGGCGCCCTTCGACTTGCGGCCGATCACGACCGTCCGGACCCATTCGGGGGCATGGCGGGGGACGTTCTTCTCGATGAACGAGGGCGCTTGCACGCCGTTCGGGAAGCGCTTCGTTGTGACGGGACGCCCGCGCAGATGCGGCAGCATGACCGGGGCGATCTTGGCGTAGTAGTCGATCAGCTCACCTTTGGTGAAGCCGGTTGCCGGGTACATGGGCTTCGCGAGGTTGGAGAGGCTGAGCTGGCGGCCCTCGACGGTAACGGGGACGCGCTCGCTCGTCGGGCTCACGTCTCCATCCTGCCTGACGCCGCCTGGCGCCGGTGCCGCTCGCGGTCGCCGTGCGGTTATGTGGGAGCGGCGCGCCAGGAGGGGCTCGGCGCCGGCCGTAGGCTTGAGGCATGAGCATCCCCGTTGAGCTGGCGGCGCTGCGGGAGCGCATCGTCGAGTACGGCAACCGCGGCTACCTCCTGACGGTCGGACCGGACGGGCGGCCCCACAGCGTCGGCATCGACGTCGGATGGACCGACGACCTCCTCCTCACCGCCCCGGGCAATTCCACGGTCGCCAACGCGGCCGCCCACCCGCTCGTCGCCCTCCTGTGGCCCCCGACTTCGCCGGGCGGACACAGTCTCATCGTCGATGCGGAGGTGGTCAGCGCCGTCGGCGGCGGTCAGGGTGACAACTCCCTCACGCTCAGGCCGACGAAGGCGGTCCTCCACCGCCCTGCAGGAGATCAGCTGCCGGCTGTGTCGCGGCCCGGATGCACGTCCGATTGCATTCCGGTCTTCAACGAGGTCTCCTAGAACCCGTCCGGCTAAGCCGGCAACGGCTCAACCGACGCAAGTCGCCGGTATGTGCACGTCGTAGACGATGCTCGACGTGAAGCTTCTGGTGGCGATCGCCAGCAAGGCGTCCCCGGCCACCGCTACGGGCGTCCATCCGGGCGCCTTCTTGGCGGCGTAGCGAGTCGCGGCGCGCAGCACCGGTGCGCCGGGCGCGAGGCACGTCATCCCCCGGTAGGTCTCGAGGAGCACGAACGATCCGAGGCCGTAGACGGTGACGCCCTGGTAGAGGTTCGCCGACGTGGGGGGATCGAACGGCACGACACCGCCCGGTAGGGCGACGGCTCGCAGGCCCTGCGAGCTGAACAGCCGGACGGACCGGTCGGTTGCCACCCAGGCACCGCCGTCGGCCGCCGTGAGGCTGGCGGAGCTCCACGGGTCTGCCACCTTGACGTGGGCGAGGACGCGCCCGGTGGCGCCGCTGCGTTCCTCGAGGACGTCGCGCTCGTAGCGCCCGCCGGATCCGTGCTCGAGGTCGTACAGGAACCGACCATCGCTCGAGAGGGCGATCGGCCCCGTGTACGGAGCCGCCGTGGCCGCCTGCACGACGGCACCCGTGACGGCGTCCACCAGCCAGAGCCGCTGCCCGCTGCCGATCCAGAAGTCGTCTGTCCCACGCACGGGTCCCGTGATGCTGAAGCCGAAGCTGTCCGCCAGGAAGGGGAGGTTCACGGGCTGGCCCAGACCCAAGGTGTCGACATCGACGGCTCGGAGCGACCAGCCGCCGCTGACGGTGCCGTCGGGCGCCACCTCGTGGGCGGTGAGGGCGACGACGCCCGAGCCGACCGTCTCGAGGTAGGTGTCGGCGGACATGACAGGACCCCGCTTGAACGAGCCGGTCCACGGGTCGAAGCGCACGAGCGGCTCCGAGCATGGCTCCATGCAGCCGTCGTTCTCGACGCCGACCAGGAACTCCGACGAAGCTGCCGACGCCGACGCCTCGGACACGAGCACGGCCGATCGCGGGGCGATGTCCACCCGCCCGAGCACCCTCGTGGGCCAGGCCCGGTGGGAAACGGCAGCCGACG
>Ga0187862_10004019_pt1 | contig 14124 bp, 11 predicted proteins | sample June2016WEW_10_1_FD_133003 | JGI IMG/M metagenome (GOLD analysis project Ga0187862, IMG submission 133003) | Peatland microbial communities from SPRUCE experiment site at the Marcell Experimental Forest, Minnesota, USA - June2016WEW_10_150 | ecosystem: Environmental > Terrestrial > Soil >...
GCGATCAATGACCGTGACATCCACATTGGTCGGGAACGACGTGAAACGGGAAAACAGCCGGTCGAGGTCATCTTTGACCTGCCCGCAAATTTGTTCGATATCGTCAGCCTTCAGCACCACCGTTTTGGCGTCACGGGCGCAAAGGTGACGCCCGTCCGGCAGGGCAACGCCGTTGTCTTTGACGGGTAAACCGCAGATGGAACACAGGGGCAATTTTATGCAATCGGAACAGACAAGCACTTTTTCACCGGTAACCTTGTCGGTCATGAGGTAAATCGTGCCTTGGATTTCCTTGCCACAAATCGCACAGGTGTCTCCCCGCGCCGCCAGCGGCGTGCCAAAACAAAAACAAACCATCAGAAAGATTATCCAAAGATATCTCCCGTGGCGTTGCATGATTTGATCCTTTGCGGAAAACTTCCGGCAACAACAGAAAGCACATGCTTTGTTGCCGGCCTCAATCAACAGTATCTAACAGCACCTGCCGCGCCAATCAATCCAGGGATTTGACCTTCTTCACGATCGCTGCGGCATCAATGCCGAAGTGCGCCAGCAATTCCGCCGGTTTGCCCGAACGCGGCAGCGCATTCACGGCAAGCTTGTGGACTTTGATTCCATCCACGCTGAGTTCGCCTGCGACCGCGTCACCCAAACCGCCTTCGATGTAATGATCCTCGACGGTAATGACGATGTTGCCGGTCTTTTGCGCGGCGGCCTTGATGATGTCCCTGCCCAGCGGCTTGATGCTGTAGGCGTCAATGACCGTGATGCCGATGCCTTCGGCCTTCAGCGCATCGGCGGCCTTGAGCGCTTCGTGCAGTGTCACACCCGCGGCGACCACGGTGGCCTTGTCGCCCGCATTCTGGCGCACCACTTTTGCGCCGCCGATGGAAAATTTTTCGTCGTTGCCGTAAATCACCGGTGTCTTCGGGCGTGCCGCGCGCAGGAAACAAATCCCTTTCGCTTGCGCCATTTGTTCGACCAACTTTTCTGTGCTTACGGCGTCACTTGGATACAATACCACGCTGCCGGCAATCGTGCGCATCATCGCAATGTCTTCCAGCGCCATCTGCGACGGGCCATCCTCGCCGATGCTCACACCGACGTGTGAGCCGACGAGTTTGAGATTCGTCTGCGAAATGCCCGCCACACGAATCTGGTCGAAGGCGCGGGTGAAGAAACACGCGAACGTGGATGCGAACGGCACCTTGCCGCACGCCCCGAAACCAGTGGCCACACCCACCATGTTCTGCTCGGCGATAAAACATTCCGTGGAACGGTCCGGGAATTTATTGAAAAACTTTTCGGCATACGTGGAATTCTTCGTGTCGCCGTCCACCGCCACGATGCGCGGATCCACTTCCCCAATGCGAGCGAGCGCATTGCCGTAAGCTTCGCGCGTCGCAACCGAGTCACCCGGTTTGTAATTGACGGGCGGATAACCGGCGGGCGCGGTGTTGTTCGGCGCGGGGAGTTGGGCCGGCGTGGGAATCGGAACGCCGATGCCGGATTTCGCGGTGGGCTGCAATTCGGCGATGGCCCTGGCGGCCTCTTCCTGGTTCAGCGGCCGGCCGTGCCAGCCTTCCTTGTCCTGCAAAAACGAAACGCCCCCGCCTTTATAGGTTTTGGCGATGATGCAGAGTGGCTGATCGTTCAGGCCGACGCCGCTGAGCACTTCCAGAATTTCCTCGATGTCGTGACCGTCAACGTCCTCAACCCGCCAGCCGAACGCTTCAAAACGTTTGCGATAAACACCGATGTCGTGGCCGAACTCCGTTGCCTGGCTCTGGCCGAGGCGGTTGGCGTCCACCAGGGCGATCAAATTATTGAGCTTGTAAACTCCCGCCAATGATGCCGCTTCCCAGACCGCGCCCTCGGCGATCTCGCCGTCGCCCATCAGGACATAGGTGTTGTAATTCAGATTGTCCATGCGTGCAGCCAGCGCCATGCCGACGCCGACACTCAAGCCCTGGCCCAGCGAGCCGGTCGCCACATCCACAAAGGGCAGGCGCGGCGTCGGATGACCTTCGAGGTCGCTGCCGAACTGGCGGAGTTTCAATAATTCACTGGTGGGGAACAGGCCGGTTTCCGCCCACGCGGCATAAAGCAGCGGCGCGGCGTGGCCCTTGGAAAGAATAAACCGGTCGTTGTTGTGATAGTGGGGATTCTTCGCGTTGTAACGCATGTGGCCGAAGAATAGCGTGGCCACCACATCCGCCGCCGAGCAGCACGAAGTCGGGTGTCCGCTGCCGGCCGCGGTCGTCGAGGTGATCGAGTGAATCCGCAACTGGTTTGCGATGCCCTTTAATAATTCAATGTCCGTGTCAATCATGGAATGGTTAGTCTAGGTGGATGACGGCAAAAGCCAAGAATGAAAATCAAAAAAACGGATCACTGCGGCAGGACGTGGCCGGGAACTGAACAGGTTGGCGGCACGCTCACGGCATTGATTGTATAAGCGCCGCCGGCAGGACACACCGGAAAAATTCCACCCGGCAAATAGGGCAAAAGATCTTGCGCGGTCGGAATGGCATTGGCGGGCTTGTCATTTTCCAAAGCCCACTGCTGTTTGGCCGCGTCAATTTGCCGAAGATTGTTGATGCACGCATTGAGCTGGGCTGCTGCTGACAACGGTTGTTCCGCTGCGGGTTCAGGCGCGGTGTTGACTTGCTGATTTTCGGCCTGCATTTGCTGCAACTGTTCCTGCTGCTGTTGCATGGCCTCGCGCGAGGTCTGTAATTGCTGCGTTAGTTGCTGATTCACCCCGCGCAACCGGTTGTTTTCATTTTGCAGTTGGGAAAATTTTTGGGATAAACTCTGGTTTTCGGTGCGCAGCCGTGCGTTCTCCGTGCTCAACGTGGCGACGCTCGAATTTTTGAGCTGATCCAGATCCGACTGCAACTGCGCGACCTTCTGTTGCGACTCATGCAACTGGACAAACGCCGCTTCCTTTTGGCTTATGGCCCGAAAGAGAAAAACCTCGGTGGCCAGAAGCGCCACCACACACAACCACAGCACCCATTTTTTAAGATTCATGGACAAGCTTCTTTTCGCCCTTTCGCGCACTGCCGTCAAACACGAAATGCTGGTTTGCCAGCCGCACCTCGCGGCGACGTTGCCAATTGTGCATCATAACCCGCCTTCGCCACACTTTGGCGCGGCAGCCTTCACTCTTGCTTCGCCGCGAGCGAAGGCTGGTGCTCCCTTTGATTTCCCAGGAAAACAAGTGAAAACCATTCCATCGTCGCACGGTTGGCATTTCCACCTCATACCGGCTTATTTGACAGCGAAAACCAGCCAATGCAGACTGATTTAGAGCAACCAACTTATTTCTTCAACCGGTAGAGCTTGTTGTTGACCGGTGGCGAAACCGGAACCTGCCAATTATCTCCGGCGTGGTCCGGTTGGCCGTCTGCACGGCGGAGTTCTGCTGCAACGAAAACCCGATGGACGGATAGAACCCCCTGACTTCCTGGGCGACGAATCCAAATTGCGGTCCCGAATCAAAACGCAACTGCGGATATTCCTCGCTGCGCCAGCCATGCGAAAAGCGGGAGTATCGCGCCGTGCTGTTACGCGGTTGCCTTTTCCTGTTTCGCTGAAGCATTGACAAAATTTGTGAGCCAGGACAGTGTTCGGAAATGAAGCAGACGCTGTGCGTTTTTTTCCTGGCGGTCGCCTGGTTTGCCGGCGGCTGTGCCTATTATAAAATCCAACCCGTCCTGGCGGCATCACTCAAGGATTGGGGCAAAACCAATGGCCCGCGGGAGGGATATATTTTCTACCAGCCGGAGTTATATTTCTCGGCGACGATTCTGCCGGATTCCACCAATGCGGGCGGCGGCACGGCGCAGGCGAAACAAACCGTCACGGTGACTCCCCTCTATTTGCCAAATTATCAAAAGCCTTTCCGGGTGACGACGCGGAATTTTCTGGCCAAATCGGATTTCGCCTTCAACTTCGAGAATGGCTGGAAGCTGACGCAGATTTCGGACAAGGCGGACAACTCCGCAGTGGCCAATGCGCTGGCGGGGCAACTGCAAACCATATTGTCGGCGGCCGGTGCGGCCGTCAGGCTGGCTCCCACCAACACATCCCAATTGCGGGTCATTCTATACCGGCCAATTTTTGACAGGAATGGATACATCGAGTCGTTCACGGAAGTCGGGGTGACGGAGACGAAATGATTGACGGGGTCTTTGCTGGTGCGTCATGACGAGCGCACGGAAATGTTTGCTTCGCCGCCCGGCGAAATATATTGGCACCAGAAAATTATTGGAGGGGCGCAATGCAATTCTTCTGCGCCTGGCTGGCTGAAAAGGGGCACCCATTGGTGTGAACGGTCAGGGATAATTTGGGCCACCCATTTCGGATGTCAGATCACCCTTTGCCGTTGAAAGATCAATCATCATGTCACCGGGCACTGCCTGCGACGTTTTGATTGTTGCGAGCCGGTCATGAACGATTCAAAAAACTACGGCCTTTCCGCAAAGAAAGGCCGCAGTCACCGAACACAACTAAAATCTTAATCTTGAATCATCAAGGGTTGCGCAAACGGAAGAACATCGGTGGACCGTTCGGGTTTATTGTGAAATAAGCCGGACTACTGTTACTGCCTGTTGCTTTCCATGAGGAAGACAGATTGGTTATAACACCTGCGCTGTTCGTCAGAGTCAAAACTTCATACCCCGGGTAACTGCTGGTGTTCCAAGACACACTCAGGGTCGTGCCATTTCTGGACAAAGTAATGGTTGGGTAGCCCGCACTGCCACCAACGGTAATTGATCCATTCGCCGGCAGATTATCAACCCAGAAGAGACCGGGGGAAAGGCTCGGTAAATTAATGGAGCCGAATACGCCGTCATAATTCGTATTCGCAACATTATCAAACAACTGATAGTTTTGACCCGACCCCGGCGCAGCGCCAGAGTTGATGACATCCAATGTTCCATTTGTGGTGTACCATATCGCATTCGTCCCGGCATTGAGGACAATCTGGTTGGTTCTGGCAAGGTCGAACACCACGGTTCCATTGATTACCGGAGTGTTGGTGGTGAGCACGACCGTGGTGTCAATGGCATAGGTTCCGTTGATCGTCATGGCGGGGATTGTAAATGAATTGCTGCCGCCGATTGTCCCCGTGCCGTCAAATGAAATGCTGCCATACGCCGTACCACATATATATCCATTATTTGTGAGACTCCCGCTGACATACCACGTAATTACGTCTGTCAAATACCAACCATTGGTGCCGTAGCGGGTGGCGGGATTATAACCACTGGGGCCGGGGCCGGTGACGATTACGTTGTTAAGGTAGTTTGAGCCAAGCGCGCCGTTCTGGTCCTTCAGCACACCATAAAGAAAAACGTTGCTCGCCACCGTTAAATTGGCTCCAGAGGTATCCCAAATGCAGTTTGTGCCAATGGTCAAGTTGCCACCGATGGAAATATCCGCTGAAACACCGGGTCCGTCGGTCCCTTGTTGCACGAAGGTATATCCCATCACTGTCATATCCCCGGCAATTGTCATAGGAATGGGAGCGTTAGCCCCGTTGGGGAAGTTATTAAAGTTTTGGAATGGTTCATATGGTGGGAGGGGGTCCACGTAGTTGGTATTAATAAACACGAGATTGTAGTAATTGCATACCTTGGCCCAGAAAGGGTTGCAGGCGTAAATAACGGTATTGCTGGGAGCTGTGGCATTGAACGTTGTCAGTCCGGCAGTCCCATTACCCCCGGTCGGATCGGTAATAATCAGGGTGATGCCCGGCGCCATGGTTACCGTGCCGCTGCCGGTGTCGTAAATCCATTGGACTGTAGTATTTGTGTCCACAGTAACAACTACATTATTTGAGATTTCAGCATCGTCGTTTGTCCCCGGCACTTGATTGGATGATGTCGTTGAATCCCACCATATCGTGGGGTTGCTCCAGTTGCCGCTTTTTACGGCGACGATGTCATCCGCGCGGCCTACTGTAGCGGAAAGCAAAGCGGTCAAAACCACAAAAGCCGGAAAAATTTGTTTTGTTTTCATTGGTTTATTTTTGTTTGGGTGTCTGGTTGGGATTATATATTCGGACAGCAGTGCTTCGAACAAATTGGTCAATCAATGATAAAAGTGACAAACATAATTTAACTGAAATTATTGCGACCGTTTCAAGTGTCAGTAAATTTACTGTACGTTAATATGCATGAAAATACTATGATTGGCTCATCGAACGATAGTCGCATGAAACGGTGACAGGGCAAAGTTTCGACCATTGCGGCTGTGGCCAGGGTTGCGCTGCGAACCACGCCGCCGCATAAGCCTCAATCTTAACAATGAACCGGAAAGACCCCGGGTGTTGCCGCGTTGGATAACGATATGCAAGACTAATCCTGATTCCAAGGTCAACGGGTGCTTCCATGCCGGTGGGGCGCCTTGAAGCGGACGCCCGGTTCTGGAGTCAATTGGTGAGCGAGCTGCCGACCTTTTTTTGCATGACTTGTAATTGCGGCAATTTCATTCAACACCGGTTGACGAACACTGCGGCGTCAAGTTGTTTCCTCAACCAAAATCTTGAACCTAATTTCCACAGTTGAATTCATCCGCTGATTTCACGGAGGCCGCAGATGAAAGAGTTTTTCGAAGAAAACCATCGAGCGGCTGCTTCACCTGCCAGGTGAAGACCATTCTTCTCTCCAATCTGCTTATTTGCAGAAAGTAATCTGTGCCAATCTGTGCCATCTGCGGATTCCAGGTTGAAGCAGACCGCGCCTGAAATTCGGCCGCTGGAATTAAAAAGAAAAACTCCGCAACGGTTGCAACCGCTGCGGAGTGTGAGTTAAGAGATTACAATCGGACCGATTTCAACTGACACTGATGCGACGCCGTGCGATCACAAACCCAGTTACGCCAAGGGCAAGCAACGCCAGCGTAGTCGGTTCAGGCACCTCCAAGACGAGACTGTTAAACGTGACATTATAAGAACCAGCAGTAAGAACTGCCGGATCAAACTCAAGGTTGAAACCGTAGATCGTATCATTTCCAGCCTGGATAGCGGCCACCTGCCCCGCTACCAAAGGCACGGTCCACGTAACAACATCACCATTCCACGTGACGGTAGAGGGATTCCCACCATTTCCAGACCCAGAATAGCTGCCGTAGGTTACCGCACCATAGTTATCACCCAGAATAAATGGTGTTCCCACCCAAATATAATTCGCCGGGACATCGTTAACCGTAAACGTCAACACAGCAAAGAGGTCGCCTGTATTGAGGGTTTGTGACTGGCCAGCGTCCCAAGCATCATAATAGCAACTGCCGTAGGCAGGGCCATTATCTATAACCTGCATGCCAGTCGGGAGTATGTTAATAGTAGCATCAGGAGTAGCCCAATCAGCATAGAGAGTGAGATAGGTTGGGTTCAAATTTGACAGATACGGGGTTCCGGTGACGGCCTGCGCCCGCGCCGAACTGGTGATTACAAGACCACCTGCCACTGCAAGGGCGATCATTAACCATTTTTGATGTTGTTTCATAATTTTGTCTGTTTTTTTGTTGCTTGAGTTTAGGATTTCAGATTCCCACTGATGAAAATCAAGTTCTGACGGACATTTTTTACTCCAGCGCCCGAAACCCTTCCAAGAGCGCAACAATATTCAATGAATTTAAGAACTTAACTTTCATTGGTTGTTTCAATGAGTTTCGTAAAGAGATTATCGCTGATGAATCTTTCACGGTAGTCGCATGAAGTGGCGACATGGCAAATTCATCGCTTTGGTACTGAAATTTTGCCCAAAAACGGGTTTTGGCGCTGAAACAAGCAAATCGTCAATAAAGACGGGCATTCCCTATGAAATATGAAATGTGTTGTGTTTTTTGTTTTGCCGGGTTCGTCACTCTTTTTTATCTGGGAATTAAAGGAGTTTTCACTGACCTGACCCCAAAAAACTGGACGTGACAAAGGGAGAGTTCTGCTGGTTGAATTACCGGCAAATTGGACATAATTCACGTAATTTACATGATTTACGTGATTCCTGGGCGGCGGATGGGCGCATCGCATCCGACATCGCATTCTTGGAATGTCGGGAATATCGATTGAGATGCGTAAAGGGGGGTGATTTCGTTCGCGTGAACGAAGACCGACTCAATTGCCATCAGGCGATTCGACAAAGAAACCGCCGTCATGCGGCGTCCGCTGCCTCTTTCGGCTTGTTGTTTCCCCATCTTTGTTCATTTTCTCCATGTATAGACAATGGCGAATTGTCTTGTTTTTTCAAGCATCGCAGACCATTGGGCCATGCCTCGTCACCGTCACCATTTCATGCGACTATTGAGGATTGGAAAAGATGTTAAGTTAAAAAAAGTCACCGGTTATTATGTGTACAGGTTTCGGATTTTATGCGCCGAAGACACATAAGCTGGAAATGACGTTGCAAAGAGAAACATTATTGAATTATGAATCTTAAAACGACAGCCAGGCCGGGACAGCTTGAAAGAGAAGAGTTGTTCGGCCAATACTTGAAGTTTTCCCAAAGCGGCGTCAAAGCCGGATCTTTGAAACCAGCTTTTACCTTGATCGAGTTGCTGGTTGTCATTGCAATTATTGCCATTCTGGCGGCCTTGTTGCTTCCGGCTTTGAACCAGGCAAAGGACCGCGCGAAGGCAATAGCCTGTTTGAGCAACACCAAGCAGTTTGGCATCGCCATCACAGTGTACGCGGGTGACAACGGAGATATTTTCCCGGCACCAACGCCATGGTGGAAGGGGGGGACTTGCAAAAATCAATATGGGTTGCTCTGTGGAGGAGAATGGTTTTGGGGCGTTAGTCCAAGCCAATGGTCACCCAATACTCCGGCTCCCATGTTGGCGTCTTATCTGGCAAATAACAAGGTCTGGGTATGCCCCAAGCGGAGACGAGGTCTGACATATCCTTCTGCAACCGGAGAATGGGATCCGAGAACAACGGGTTATCTTTCCTATGGATTCAATGACTGCGGTGTTTTTGGTGCCGTGGGTCCTACTGGGGATATGAATGCGGACGATAATAAAAAATTCAAATCATCTTCTGTTTCGAGGCCATGCGACATGGTAGCCATCACTGATAGCAGCGGTGCAACTACACCCATAAACTCCGGTTCCGCCTGGCTGGATACCGTTTGGTCGGGGAATTCTGGTTCTATATCCCCCGCATCAAACCCGTATAATGGTCGCCTTCAGACCGTGTATGCAAGCCACTTTAAACGTGTGAACGTCCTTTACGTGGACTGTCATGCTGCGCCCTCGCTCCCAAGCGCTCTTACTTGGGGACAGTTTTATAATTTGAGTGACCCATTGCCGGTTTCTCCGGGTCAGGCTGCGTCTGGTTTGAAATCAACTGATACTATCAGCATAGCGGCTTATGATGGCGTGCAATGGAATTCCTCGTCGGAATAACGCCCTGGCATTGGTGGCAAATATGCCACGCCAAACCATTTTATAAGAGCCAGCCTGGTGTTTATACGCGGCTAAATTCAAAGGCAAGCCGTTATTCTCAGTTCGGCACCTGGTTTTAAATGGAAGGACGGCCCGCTAAAATCGGGCTTTGTGTTGGCGGAAACAGAAAAATCTCCAAGGATGAAACTTGGACTCAACCGTGGGGCGAACAGCGCAAAGTGCGCAACAATTACAACGAACCATCCGTCACTTTGCAAGAAACTCGCGAGAATTCCAGAAAATTGCGGGTGATATTCCGGGTGTTCAATGATACCATCGCCTTTCGTTACGAATGGCCGGAACAGGCGGCACCAAAGGATTCCAATATCATGGATGAACTGACTGAATTCGTTTTTCCGGCGGATCACACGGCCTTGTGGGAGCCGGTGTAAACGGCGGTTGAAAAGTGAAGATATGCTGAATTTTGATGCAGTCATTTTTGACATGGATGGGGTTGTTACCAAAACAGCCGCAGTTCATTCGCTGGCCTGGAAAAAAATGTTTGATGAGTATCTTCATTATAGAGAAAAAGAATACCATGAACCTTTTCGTGAATTTACCCATGCTGATGATTATTTGTCTTTTGTGGATGGCCGGCCAAGATATGAAGGGGTGGATGCATTTTTAAGATCAAGGGGAATAAATATTCCTTTTGGCGGGCCGGAAGATGAACCAGGAAAAGAGACTGTTTGCGGTTTGGGAAACAGAAAAAATGAGTTTTTTAACAAAGTGCTCGAAGAAGAGGGAGTGGGTGTTTATGATTCCACCCTAAAGTTGATTAAAGAATTATTGGGAAGAGGTGTCAAGGTGGGTGTTGCCACATCCAGCAAAAACTGTGCACTTATACTTAAAAATGCGGGAATAACCAATCTGTTCGAAACACGCGTGGATGGCATTGTTTCCGCAGAACTGGGATTAAAAGGCAAACCCGAGCCCGATATCTTTACTGCCGCAAGTGACAACCTTGGGGTCAAATATCATCGTGCCATCGTTGTAGAAGATGCTGTTTCAGGAGTTCAGGCAGGATCCAAAGGAAAGTTTGGTTTGGTGATAGGGGTGGCCAGGGAAAATAATGCGCGTGAATTAAAAACCCATGGTGCAGATGTTGTTGTCGAGGACCTCTCAGAGATTAATGTGGATGATATAAATAAGTTGATTTGTTCAAAGCAGGCAGGCAGACAACCATTAAAAGGATAAATCCTCAAACACATTAAAATGAAAAGAAAACCACGATTAAGTTTTTGGCAGTTATGGAACATTAGCTTTGGATACGTGGGCATTCAGTTTGGTTTTGCCCTGCAGAACGCAAACGTCAGCCGCATCTTTGAAACGCTTGGGGCCAAGGTTGAAAACATACCCATTCTATGGATTGCCGCCCCCGTATCCGGATTGGTCATTCAGCCGATCATCGGCCACATGAGTGATAAAACGTGGAACAGTTTGGGCCGGCGAAAACCTTATTTCCTGGCCGGCGCGATACTGTCATCCCTGGCTTTATTGATAATGCCCAATTCCCCCGCCCTGTGGGTTGCGGCCGGGATGTTATGGATGATGGATGGCTCGATCAATGTCACGATGCAACCTTTCCGGGCGTTCATTGGAGATATGTTGCCGGATGAACAACGGACCAAGGGGTTTGCCGTGCAAACGTTTTTCATCGGCGCCAGCTCGATTATCGCCTCGATATTGCCCTATCTGTTTACAAAATGGCTTCATATCGCCAACACCGCGTCTGAAGGCCAGATACCTCCTTCGGTAAAGTGGTCCTTTTATATCGGGGGTTTGGTATTTTTACTGGCTGTTTTATGGACCATCTTTTCAGTCAAGGAGTATTCGCCTGAAGAACAAGAGGAATTCAACGCGCATGAAACCGACGCTGCGGCAAAAGAGGGTTCTGAGATCAAGCTGAACACCGCAACATATTACACTGAAGGCGCGGTCTTATTGGTATTTGGTTTGATATTCACCTATCTTGTAAAGACACTCAACTGGTATCAGGGACTTTACATCCTGTCGTTCGGCATAACCATTTACGGTGTTTTGCAACTGACTGCCGCCAAACGTTATTCGATGGGCAAAATCGGCGGAATGGTTGAAATCATTTATGACTTGAAGAACATGCCCACAACCATGAAGCAGCTTGCCTTGGTGACGGTATTTACGTGGTTTGCCCTTTTCGCCATGTTCATATATTCCACATCGGCCGTTACCAGCTTTCATTTTGGAAGTACCGATACAAAATCCGATTTATACAATGATGGCGCCAATTGGGTGGGTGTATTAATGGCAGTATACAATGGCGTGGCGGCACTCGTGGCATTCCTGCTTCCGGTCGTGGCCAGAAAGACAAGCCGGGTTGCCACCCATGTCGTTTGTTTGATCATCGGCGGACTGGGTTTGATATCCATGTACCTTTTTAAGGAACCGAAGTTGTTGCTCATATCCATGACGGCCATCGGTATAGCCTGGGCCAGTCTGCTTACCATGCCGTATGCAATTCTTAGCAGTGCGGTGCCTCACAAAAAAATGGGCGTGTACATGGGCATGTTTAATTTATTTGTGGTAATACCGCAAATTCTGGCCTCTGCCATTCTGGGTTTGCTGGTGCGCACTGTGTTCCATGGACAGGCCATTTACGCTATCGTATTGGGCGGTGTGGCAATGATAGTTTCCGGCATACTGATGCTTTTTGTAAAAGATAATGTAAAAGACACCTGATCCGCTATGAGTAATCTTTGGAAAGTAAGCACGGACAAGTTTACCAATGAAAAAGAAAGCATCATGCGCAACGGTAACGTGTACCAGATTGCGAACGGTTACATGGGCTATCGGGGAACTCTTGATGAGTTTGGCCCCAATGAGCTGGTGGGGATTACACTTGCCGGTATTTTCGACCGTGTTGGCGATGCCTGGCGGGAACCGGTTAACGCCCCGAATGGTGGTTTTACAAAAGTTTCCCTTGATGGCAAAAAAATCTCAGCTCTTTCAACAACGGTTAAAAATCATAAACAAAGTTTAAACCTTAAAAATGCTGTTTTCGAACGTGAAACTGATTATGAATCACAAGGAAAAACACTCACGATTAAGTCAACAAGGTTTTTAAGCGCAGATAAACCCAATTTAGGTATAATTAAGTTTAGCCTTACCTGCGACAAAGCTGCCCGGGTTAGAATCAGCACAGGGATTGATTATAATATCTGGGATTTAAATGGTCCTCATTTACTGAAACTAAGTCCCATAAAAAAGGGCGAAATTCTAGTTGTTCATGCCATTACCAACGAAACTTCCAAGAAAGTAGCGGTCGCTGAAATCGTCGATCTTAATTTTGGAAAAGAAGTTCATGAGACAAAGGACAATAAAAACCTCAGAGTGATTGACCTTGAGGCTGAAGCAGAAAAAACATATACATTTTTCAAGTGTTTCGCGGTCTATACGGACAATGACCCCGTTAAGACTTCAGTAAATGAAGCGGCGATAAACAGTGTCAAGGAAGCCAAAGCCTTGGGTTATGAAACCTGCCTGAAGAATCACCATGCTCAATGGGCACAAAAATGGGAATATTGTGATGTAACAATTGATGGCGACGATGAGGCCCAGCAAGCCCTAAGGTACAGCATATTTCAGCTGTTAATTGTAGCCCCGGTTAACGGCAGCGCCAACTCCATTCCCGCCCGGGCTTTATCAGGGCAGGTCTATAAAGGAGCAATATTCTGGGATACTGAAATGTTCATGTTCCCTTTCTTTTTGTACACGTATCCCGAGAAGGCCGTTGAATTGCTGCGCTATCGAATCAAAACCCTGGATGGCGCACGCAGAAAAGCAAAAACCGAAGGAGTTGGTTTTAAAGGTGCATTCTATGCTTGGGAAAGCCAGGAAACAGGCGATGATGCATGTACGTATTTTAATATTGGAGATCCGTTTACGAAAAGAGATTTACGCACTCACTTTAGGGACAAGCAAGTGCATATAAGTGGTGATGTTGCCATCGCCATGTGGGAGTACTTCAAGCTGACGGGTGACGACTCGTTATTGTTGGAGGGTGGAGCGGAAGTCATCTTGGAATGCGCCCGCTTTTACTATTCATACGCTTACTTCAAGAAAGACAAGAATCGGTATGAAATTCTTGATGTAATCGGTCCGGACGAATATCACGAACGGGTCAATAACAACGCATTTACCAGCATGGTGGCGAAAGCCACGTTTGAAATAGCCAATGCCACGGTAAATTATCTGAAGCGAAAACACCCGGGCGAATTAAATGCACTGGTAAAGAAAATCAATATCGCCAATGAATTGCCATTGTTCGTTGAAGCGGCAGAACTTCTTTATGTTCCTCAACCGGACAAAAAGACGGGCGTCATTGAGCAATTTGACGCTTACTTCAAACTAAGGGAAACCACGATTGAAGAATTAAAAGCCAGGATGATCCATCCCAATGAATACCTGGGCGCAGGCCAGGGGTTGGCGGTTCCAACAAAAATAATCAAGCAAGCTGATGTGGTAACGATGCTAAACTTGTTCAAGGATCGCTATTCAAAAGAAATCAAGAAAGCAAATTGGGAATATTACGAGCCTCGCACCGAACACGGTTCAAGTCTTAGCGCTTGCGCCTACGCCATGGTGGCCGCTGATATCGGCAAACTGGATTGGGCATACAATTACTTTTTA
>Ga0187862_10004024_pt1 | contig 14111 bp, 13 predicted proteins | sample June2016WEW_10_1_FD_133003 | JGI IMG/M metagenome (GOLD analysis project Ga0187862, IMG submission 133003) | Peatland microbial communities from SPRUCE experiment site at the Marcell Experimental Forest, Minnesota, USA - June2016WEW_10_150 | ecosystem: Environmental > Terrestrial > Soil >...
GCCGGCGCCGCAGTGCGTGCCGGACAAAAGGACTTGGCGTTTGAGTATCTCAACAAGGCGTATGAGGACGGCGACAATGAACTCACGTTCATCATTCGCGACCCCGCTCTGGATCCGATTCGATCCGATGCCCGCTACGCCGAGTTGATGCGCAAGCTCGGCCTGACACCGTAACCAAATTCATACGACGAAACGGTTAAGGTTGCGTTCCCGCCCGCAGAATTTCCTTACCCTCGCCTTCGGCAACCGCGGGATAGGCAGTTTTCTTGCGGCGGCGCAGGTCGTTGGGCAATTGCGATTTCAGCAGCCACAGCCCTACGGCAACCGCCGCCGCCCAGGTGATCGACAGCAATCCCAGTTGCAGCAGGTCAGCCGTGCGGCTGCCGTGACCAGAAACAAATGGGGTCACACTTCTTGCGACTTCCAGGCTGATGCCGCCGGCGATGACCGCGGTAAGCGCAGATTTTCCTAACTCATTCCAGCGCAGGGTTTTCAACGAAACCAGTTTGCGGCGGTGCAGCAGCCACGCCAGCGCCAGCAGATTCGCTCCGATCCCTATGTCGGAAGCCCAGGCCAGGCCGACCACTCCATACCTGTGGAACAACAACGAATACACCGGCAAGGAAGCGCTCGTGATCAGGGTGACGGCAACCATCGGAGTCAACGTGTCGCCGGCAGCGTAGAAGGCGCGGGCGTAGAGTCCTTGCGCGGACCAGAGGGCGAGCGAGAGCGAGAACCAGAAGAAATACACTGCTGTGGTTTGCGTATCGGAAACCAGGAATCGTCCGCGGCGATAAACCAAGTCGATCAGCGGGAAAGCGGCAGCCATCATCCATCCCGTCGCCAGAAACGAAGCTGCGGAGACGCGGTAAACGGAATCGTTCACGGTAGCGGCAAATTCTTTCAGGCGTTTCTCGTTGAACAATCGCGCAAAAAACGGCAGCGAAGCTTGGCCGGTGGCCTGCCCCAACACCGCAATCGGGACGGCAAACAACCGCTTCGCATAATTCAGGCGGGCGATATCACCAACGCCGCTGGAAGCGTAATGGCGGAGGATCCAGTCATCGGCCGTGACCAGGGAGACGCCGAGCATCAGCGGAACCGAAAGCTTGACCCACTCGCGGAACGCTGGGTTCATGACGTCGAACGAAGGCTTGTAGCCGGTGCCGATGCGGGCTGCGCCGACCACGCTGGCGAGAAACGGTCCCACAACACTTCCCACCAGGGCGCCATAGGCCAGAGAAGCAATTCCAAAGTGGCGGCCGCCGATGAGTCCGCCGACGATGATGAATATGTTGTAGAGCAGCGGTCCGAAGGCGGGGAAAAGAAACAGGCGATGCGAGAGCAGAACAGCCGAGACCACTCCGCCGACATAGAAGAAGATCTGTGCCGGAAGGAGAATTCGCGTGAGATGGACGGTTAAGTCCACCTCCGCGGGGGAGAAACCGTGAAACATCCAGCGCACGAACTGCGGGGTGAAGAATTCAGCGACGACGGTGCCGACGACCATTACCGCAGTCATGACGGTAATGACGACGGAGAAGGTTTTTTTCGCGTCGGCGTCGCGTTTCTCGGCAAGGAAACGCGTATAGATGGAGATGAATGTAATCGAAGCTGCGCCGCCGGCAACGATGTAGTTGAGCCAGTCTGGCAGCGTGAAGGCGGCGACGTAGGCGTCGGTCTGCGGTCCGGCCCCGAACGCGTAGGCGATGTAAGCCTCGCGCACGTAACCAATCACGCGCGAGAGCATGACCGCCGACATCAGCAGCAGAGTGGCCGAGAACGCGGTGTGCTGGTGGGACGGTCGGAAGAACCGCAGAAGTCTGGTCATGATCATCGAGAAGCAGGGTCGCAGATTTACGTTGGCAACGCCGAACTCTTGTTACCGGTGCACGAAACGCGATTTTCCTTCAAAGCCTACCAGAGGCGCATATCAGCGACGGAGTTTATCGCTCGAATCGGATCCGGATGGTTCCTTTATTGACACCGGCGGGAATCCTCTTGTGAGCCATTCATCGAAGCGAGTTTCGGCCCCAGGTGAATTAGATCAAAGCGCTCGGGCGGAACTGGCCCGATGGCAAAGGGCAGAGGGCCGGCATCGGCGGAGTAGAAACCCGCTCCTAGCTTGCTTTGGGTCGTTGTGATACCGAGGGTCATGGGTACTTGAATGACCTCGCACGAAGCCACGAACTCCGGTCGCACTTCGAAGAGGCTGCCATTTTCGACCACGGCAAGGTAATCCCCCGGACGGTGCGGTGGGTCGTCAATCACTACGGCACGCGCTCCGAAGGACTCCATGTAATATTGGAATCCCCAGTGCCCCATGAACCAGACCGCACCTGGTTGGTTCCGGGTCCTCTGCTCGATGAGTGTTGCCGCCGTTCGGCCAGAGTTCGCCAGTTCTGTGTCCGCCCATGTTAGCCAGAGCGACACCGCACCCGCCGCTGCTAACAGTACGGCCAATATGGCGGGACGCCACCGCATGGACGCTAGCCGCAGCGTATCCACGCGCCGCGCGAGAAGAATGCCGGCGGCCGGCATCAACGGAAGCACAGAACGGGCGTTGATGGTCCAGTTCACGAAGCCGGTGAAAGCGAATGTCCCAAAAACCCAAAGCAGCAGCAACAGAGAGTCGGCGTCTCTGCGTTTCCATGCGTCTGTGGCCGCCAGCGCCATCACGCCGAATCCAGCGGCAATGAAGAGGGTCAGTTGAATGCCGACCAGGAACCAGTACCGATAAAAGTCGAACGGCCACAAGGTTTCGCCGAGACCTATTCGGCCGGTGCTGATCAGAAACCCCGCAACTCCGCTCGCTATACAGGCGACGAGAATCTTCCTACGTGCCCAGAGGACGGGAGCAAGCGTCAGCACAGGAAGAGTACAACCGCCGACAAAGCTGAGATCGACCAGCGTCTTGGCCAGGATTGAAGACTGCCGCGCTTGCCGCATCCCGGTGGAGTGATGGGCTGCGTTCGTAATCATGCGCAGTCCGTAGACGGCCTTTGTCCAATGTTGATATCCAGTCAGAATCAGGATGGGCAGCAGCAGGTACCAGGCCCAGCTTCCGAGACGCCGCTGCCGCGCCATCGAATACGCTGCGAGCAGCAGAATCAAGGCGACGCCAAAGTACTTCGTCAAAGCGCACGCGGCAACCAGGAGGGCAGATGCGGCCAAATAGGCTGGCTTCTGCGGCTCAAGCCCCTCGATCCAGAAAATGATGGCCCACAGCCAAAGGGCCAGCATCATCGTGTCGCACATCACACTATTCGCAGATACAAGAAACGCTGGTGTGAGAAGTGTGATCGCGGCAGCCAGCAGCGGCGAATTTGTAAGCCGCTGCGCCATGCGATATGTGCCCCAGACTACTGCCAGTGCCGGCAGAAAGAAGGCGAGATGCAATGCCCGTTCAGACCACCCGACGATGCCTGCCGCCGCGGCGATGTAGTAACCCGCGAGAGGTGGATTCTTGGTTTCGTGCGCCATCGGCACCGAGTCCAGGAACCAATTGACTTTGAATCCGAAGGGATCAAGCGGGTGCTGGGTGATTTGCCGCGCGACATAAAGGAACAGAGTGTCGTCAACATTGAAGGCTTTTCCAGAAAATGGGAGCAAGCACGCGAACAAGGCCACCGCAAGAAATATGTAGGAACGCACGAGCGAACGTCTATTTTGGACTCTCTCAGTGGCCGGTGCCATCGAGGGAAGTGTAGCAAGAGGTCCGGAAAGCCTGTCAGTAGCAAACTAGGCCTTCCCTCCAGGATGACCCTTGGTTGTAACCCACTCATCCTGCACTCACTTACGCGTTGATGTGGGTTTGAGGAGCGCTTGTGCTGTGGAGCATTGCCTCTGAACGCTCTTTGCCCGCAAAGTTGCTTCCGAGAGCAGCATGCAGACGGTAAACCGAAGTCGCGAGGAGACCAATATGGCGAGTGGCATGACGGAGTTCTGTGAGCAAGTAAACCCGCGTTTGCTACTGGAAATGAGTAGGGCGCAGCCGTTCCCGCAAATGCGGCGGGTACAGGAAAGCTGGGTGGCGGGGGCCGAAGAGCGGGCCCTGCTGTGGCTGGCCGCGCGCACGCCGCAATGGATTTCCCCTGACCATCTCACAGTCTTGGGGCTCGCGGCGCAGATTGGGGCAGGCGTGTGCTACGCGCTGGCTGCGTGGAACAGGTATGCGCTTCTTGGAGTAATCATTTGCCTGACGCTGAATTGGCTGGGAGACTCGCTCGATGGCACGCTGGCGCGGGTGCGGCAACAACTGCGTCCGCTCTACGGCTTCTACGTGGACCACATGGTAGATAGCTTCGGCGCTCTGGCGCTGATGGGTGGGCTGGCCTTGTCGGGATACATGCACCCGCGGATCGCAATTGGCCTGCTCGTCGCGTTCCTCATGCTCTCGATTCAGTCCTATCTGGCGACGCACGCGCTGGGCGAGTTTAGGCTGTCGTTCTGGCGCTTCGGGCCGACGGAGCTGCGCATTCTGCTGGCGGTAGGCAGCTTGGCGTTGTTGTGGAAACCGCGAGTGCATTTCCTCGGCGGATTCTACAGGTTATTTGATGTGGGCGGAGCGATTGGTCTTGCCGGAATGGCGCTGATGTTGGTCTTCTTCTCCGGACAAAACACGGTGCGCCTTTATCGCGAGGAGAGAATCGCCCGATGAAAGCCGGGGCAAGTGGAGAGGCGCGCGGAGTTGCAAACAAAGCTCTATTGCGGTGGTTGAAGTTCAACGCCGTGGGAGGGATCGGGATCGGAGTGCAGTTGATCGTGCTGCTCGGGCTGAGGAGCGGACTCCACCTCAGCTATCTGGCGGCGACCGCGGTGGCGGTGGAAGCAGCGGTGGTGCACAACTTCTTCTGGCACGAGCGCTACACGTGGGCGGACCGGGTGCAGCCGTCATGGCGAAAGTCGCTGCCGCGGTTCCTGCGTTTCCACCTTACGACGGGCGGAGTTTCTATCGCGGGCAATCTAGCGCTGATGAAGCTCCTGGTCGGCTTGGGCGGCGTGAATTACCTCGTCGCGAACGGCATCGCCATCACACTGTGCTCGCTGGCGAATTTTATGGTGAGTAACGAATACGTGTTCGGCGACGAGGCTTCAGCGACGCAATGACTCGGTATTTCCAAGCTCCCTATTTATCATTTTCAACTTCGTAGGCGCCGGAAAGTGTGATGTCGGCGTTCAAAGGCAGATCCTCCGAGGAGCGGCCGATTTCCACGGAATATTTGCCCGCGTCGGCGTGCCAGTGTTTCGCAGCCACATCGTAGAAAGCAAAAGCGCGCGGGTTGAGTGGCACGGACACATGCTTGGTTTCGCCCGCGGCGAGTTCGACGCGAGCGAAGCCTTTGAGTTCTTTGGGTGGCCGCGGCACCGACGGCCTCGCCTCGGCGACATAGACTTGCGCCACGTCCGCGCCGGGGCGAGTGCCAGTGTTGGTCACGTCGAACGAAACTTCGTAGTTCCCGATCGTGGACGATCCATCCGCGGCCTTTACTTCCAGATGGCTGTATTTAAAAGTCGTATATGACAAGCCATAGCCGAACGGAAAAAGCGGCTTAACTTGATTGTGCTCGTAGCCGCGGTAGCCCACGAATACGCCCTCCTTGTAAGCCACGCGGTTGGTCCCGGAATCGGCGTAGTAGCTGTCGTGAACTGGATTGTCAGCCCAGCGCTTTTCGAGCGTGATGGGCAGATGACCGGAGGGATTGACTGCGCCGAAGAGGATCTCCGCGAGCGCCGTGCCACCGCGCTCTCCCGGATACCAGAGTTCGACGTAGGCAGGAACGTGATCAAGCCAACCTTCTGGGTCGACATTGCCTCCGGAGGTGACGGTGACGATCGTATTCTTGTTGATGGCGGCGAGTTCGCGGATCAGTTCGTCCTGGCCGAACGGAAGACTGAAGGTGCGGTCCGCTCCCTCCGACTCGCTGTTCGCGTCAAATCCAGCCGCAACGATCACGCTGTCGGCTTTGACGGCCAAAGCTTTCGCGGCGGCGGAGACGATTTTGAGCCGGTCCGTGATTCCGATGCGCAGGTGACCGCCGATGGGGAAATCCTGATAAGCCTCGGCAACAATCTTGTGTGGTCCCGCGGAGAGATTCAAAGTCGTGTAGTCCTGCAACGCTGTGGCAATTTTCCAGGTATCGAATACCACTTTGTCATCCACCAGAAAGCGGTAGCCGTTGCCCTCGCCAGAATATTCCGCGGCCACAATGTAGGAAGAATCCGAGGGTGCAATATAGAAACCGGTCCAGCGGCGCGATGAGGGTTTCTTGCCGGCTTCAAACAATTCCAACGCTTCATCCTGGTCGGCGAAATCATCCCAATCTTTGGCCGCAAAATTGAGGTGGCGCACCGTCTCGGTTGAGACTGGAGTGCCGGAAAGATCGCCGTTGGCAAAGGTCTCGATCCTGAGACCAGGCGCGCCATTTTGTGCAGCAGTGGAGAATTCGGTGGAGTTCGCCAAGTCGATCATCTTGGGAAGGCCGCGCTCGTAGTAGACCGTCGCAGCGGTGCCAACGTAAGCCTCGATGCCCTCCAGAATGCTGACGGCGGAAAACGGAATCGCCTTGCCGCTCCCTCCGGCAACCGGCTGCGCAGGATACGCGTCTGGACCGACTACAAGAATCGTCTTGATTTTCTCCTTATCCAGTGGGAGAAGAGAACCTTCGTTCTTGAGCAGCACAATGCCTTCTCGCGCCCCCTCGAGGGCGACGCGGTGGTTTTCTTCGTTGTACTTCGAGAGCGAGAGATCGGTCTGTTCGCGATCGAGCCAGCCGAATCGTACCGCAGTGGTCAGGATGCGGCGCACTTTTTCATCAATCGTCGCCGCCTTGACGCGACCGTCGCGGATCGCCGGCAGCAGGTCTTTCTCGTTCATGTATTTGCCCTTCGGCATTTCCAGATCGAGACCACCGTTGGCCGCGCCGATGGAGTCGTAGGTCGCAACCCAATCCGACATCATGATGCCCTGGAATCCCCACTGCTTTCTGGCAATGTCGGTGTTGAAGTATCCGTTCTGGGTGGAGTGCAGGCCATTGATCAGATTGTAGGAATCCATGATCGCGCCAACGTGCGCGTTCTTCACTGCCGATTCGAACGTTGGCAGGTAGATCTCGCGCAGGGCGCGTTCGTCGATGATGGAATCGCTGTCGTGCCGCAGGAATTCCGAGTTGTTGCCCAGAAAATGTTTTACCGTGGAGCTGACGCCCTGCTTCTGCATGCCGGTGATGTAGCCCACGGCGATGGAGCCCGCGAGGAAAGGATCTTCGCCGAAATATTCGAAATTGCGGCCATTCATGGGTGCTCGATAGATGTTGACGCCGGGACCGAGCATGAAGTGAATGCCGCGCGCACGGGCGTCTTTTCCTATGCCTGCGCCAACGCGCTCCGCCAGTTGGAGATCCCAGGTGGCAGCGAGGCCGATGCCGGCAGCGTAGGTGGTCGACGGAAATTTCTTTTGGCTGCGCACTCCGAGCGGCCCGTCAGACATTTCAAGCGCCGGAAGGCCGAGCCTGGGCAGCGATCGGACGGCGAACCCGGTACCGCCGATATAGTCAAGTTTCTCTTCGAGCGTCATCTTGCTGAGCAACGCGTCGACTCGGCGGTCGATGTCAGGATTGGACGGAACCGGGGTTTGCGCAAAGACGGCATGAGAAGGAAGAAGCGCGAGAGCCAGGAGGAGTGCGCACAAAAGGAATCGAGAAACCTTCGACATGGAAGACCTCGTTGCTATTGCGAAATCAGTCCTCGAATGAGGATGGCGGCGCTAGAAGAATGCAGGGTTAGTTGCGCCGTGGCCTAAGTTTACACGGTCCCAGCTTGCAATTGAGGCTAGAGGCTAGATCTTCAACACGACCTTGCCGTAATTCTTGCCCTCTTGCAGCAGCTTGTAAGCTTCGACCGCGCGGTCGAGCGGGAACACTTCGCCGACTGCTGGAGTCAGCTTGCGTTGCGCGATCCATTCGGAGAGCTGAGACCACGCTGGTTTCATGATCTCTGGCTTCTGCGAGAGATAGGTCAGCCACAGCCCCTGGAGGCTGGCAGACTTCGCATACAATGCCCGCACATCGAGTTGCGGGGCCTTGCCCGTGGCCGTACCGTACTGGATGACACGTCCGAAGTCGCGCAGGCAGCGCAGGCTTTTGGCGGTGTGCTCGCCGCCCAGCATTTCGAAGACGGCATCCACGCCTTCGCCGTGGGTAAGGTTCTTTACGACTTCCTCATAGTCGTGCCGCTTGTAGTTGATACCGTGCTGCAGGCCGAGTTCCTTTACGCGCGCGAGTTTCTCGTCCGACGAAGATGTGCCATACATTTCAATCCCGAGAATGTGGCCGATCTGAACGGCCGCCGTACCTACTCCCCCGGCAACGGCGTGGATGAGCACGCGACGGGTTTTGCCGGCGGGCGCCGGTTGAGTCATGCCGGCCTGCCACTAGGCGAGATAGGCGGTGAAGTAATTCACGGGGAACGCGGCGGCCTGTTCGTCGGTCCAGTGATCGGGGACTGTCCATAGCATGTTGGGGTGAGCCGCAACCTTCTCGGCGAAAGCTGCCCACTGGATGTAGCCCATGACGCGGTGTCCGCTGCTCTCTTCCACTCCGGCGAATTCGCGGCCCGCGATCAGCGGCGGGGCGGGCGTTCCGGGGTAGCCGCCCTGGGTGGTCATGAAGTCGGCAAAATTCAAGCCGCCGGCAGCGACGCGGACCAGCGCTTGTCCCGGCTTCAGAATTGGTTCGGCGGTCTCTTGGATCGCTAGTGCGTCCGGGCCCGAGAGGCGGGTGATCATCAAGGCTTTCATAGAGGAAAGTCTAGCAGGACGGACGATAGTCGGAGCGCAGACTCACCGGCTGCATAGATGAAACCGAGAGGTGCGCGGCGCATCCGCGAAGAGGCCTACTCCGTTATACCGACGAGACCGTACTTCCTGGTCTTCTTGTCGGGGAAAAGGAACTCGTAGGCTCCATAGACGTCATAGGTGTGGACATCTTTCACTTTAACGACAAGGGCCTTGGCTTTGTAGTCGCCCGGCATCAAGAGTGAGTTCTCGGCATCGAGGCCTTCCAGTTCATACTTTTTCCCGTCGATGATGACCTTCAGCCTTATAAGGCCGCGGCTGTTAACCCGCGCCGAACTGACGTGGACGGTGAGGGTGTAGTCGGCTGGGTTGGGTTCAGCGCCCGCCCAGGCCAGCGCGGAGAACAGCAGCAGGACAACCAGTCCTACCTTCTTCATGTTTTCCTCATTTCTGTCTTCCGGCATTCACAGTATTACAAAGCAGGCTCAGATACAAAGCTGCGCGTTGGGAATCCACTCGAAGGACGGAAATGGGGCCGTCCCAGGTTTATTCGCTGGTTATTTGCCGTCAGGTATATACTCTTGGCGTTGGTTTACTAGACCTCCCGGCCACGCCTCCACGGGCCGGGACGGGGCGTAGATTCATTCCCCTAATACTTGCGCGCCCCGCATAATGATTTGCCCATTCCTGCCGGGAGGCGGCGAGGAAAAGGCACCGGTGCACGCGCCAAAGTATGGCAGAGTCGCGTCCGGGGGAGGTTTACTGTGGATCTGATTCTTGTACGTCTTCTTTTTATCGTCGTAGTTTCGATTACCTGTTATGTTATCGCTCCCTTCGGGCAGTCTCAACCTGTAGACGCCGGAATAGGCGCACTGGTGGGGGCGGGGATAGTTCTGTTCGAATGGAAGCTGCGCGGGGTGAGCCTGAAGCGGCTGATCGGCGCGGCTATCGGGAGCTTCCTCGGCATCTGCGGCGCCTATCTGTTTGCGCTTGTGATTCGCAGCAGTGTGCCTGCCGGCAGCACGCAGAGTTTCCTGCAAATCCTGGTGATGCTGCTGATGGCCTATGTAGGCCTGATCGTGGGCGCGAGCAAGGGCGACTTGCTGAACCTGGCGGCCTTGGGCGGGATCTTTGGCGGTGAGAAGCAGGGGAAGAAAAGCTACAAGATCCTCGACACCAGCGTCATCATCGATGGCCGCATCGCGGACATCGCGGAAACTGGATTCCTCGACGGCATCATCGTCACGCCGCAGTTCGTGCTGCGCGAACTGCAACTGGTGGCTGATTCAGCCGATTCGCTGAAGCGCAACCGTGGCCGCCGTGGGCTAGACGTTCTGCAGCGACTGCAGAAAATGGCGACGCTCCAAATTCAGATTGTGGAAGATGATTTCCCCGCCGTCCGCGAGGTCGATCTCAAGCTGATCGAGCTGGCCAAAGTTTATGAGGGGAAGATCATTACCAACGACTTCAACCTCAATAAAGTGGCCCAGTTGCAGGGCGTCGAGGTGCTGAACATCAACGAGCTCGCGAACTCGCTCAAGCCCATTGTGCTGCCGGGCGAGATCATGAAAGTGTTCATCCTGAAGGAAGGCAAGGAATACAACCAGGGCGTCGCCTATCTGGATGACGGGACCATGGTTGTCGTGGACAACGCGCGGAAGATGATCGGCAAGACGATTGATGTGTCGGTCACATCCGTGCTTCAGACGACGGCGGGAAAGATGATCTTCGGCAAGTGGGATGAACGTGCCTTTGCCCGGACCAGCGCACCTGTTGTTACGCCCGCGGTCCCGGCAATTCCCAGTGCCGCGGCGCCTGCGGCGGCGGTGCCGAACGCACTGGTGGAAACCAAGCCCCAGCCTTAAGGACTGTTGGCGCCGAAGCGCTTCCACTTGCATTTGAACTCCTACGTCGACGCTCGTATACTTACAGCCCGCTATGAAGGTGGTCGTAATTATTCCAGCTGCGGGGCTTGGAACCCGCATGGCTCCGATGCCCGTGGGCGCTCCGGGCAAGCAGAAGAAGAGGCTGCCCTCGAAGCAGTTCACCGAACTGGGCGGCACGCCGATTCTCATCCACACCCTGCGCAAGTTTGCCGCGGTGGATGCCGTGAGCGAGATCTGGATTGCGCTACGGGAAAACGAAATCGAAGGATTTCGCGCGCGGCTGGAGAGTGAGGCGAAAGACATACTGAAGAAGAAAGTCGAGTTGGTAGTCGGCGGGGAGCACCGCCAGCAGTCAGTGGAGCATGCGCTGAACGCGGTCGCAGCGGCGGGGGATGACATCGTTCTGGTGCATGATGCGGTGCGCCCGTTTGTGACCAGCGAGATCATTCTGGAAGTGATTGAGGCCACGAAGAAATATGGCGCGGCGATTGCCGGCCTGCCCGCCGTTGACACGGTGAAGCAAGTCGAGCGCACTGCGGAAGGCGCGCTGATCAAGGCGACGATTCCGCGCGTGGGTATCGTGATGGCGCAAACGCCGCAGGGCTTTCGTTACGATGTGATCAAGAAGGCTTTCGATGAGGCGACCGCGGACGGATTCCTCGGTACCGACGAAGCGTCGCTGGTGGAGAGGTCGGGACACGACGTGGCAGTCGTGATGGGCTCGCCGCGCAATATCAAGATCACAGCTCCGGCAGACATGGAGTTGGCGGAGTTCTATCTGAAGAGTACTGATCGGCACTAAACAAAGAATGCCAACCACCAACGAACAACGGCCAACGGCCCGCATCGGGTACGGGTTTGATTCGCACGAGTTTCGTCCGGGGATTGCGCTGAAAATTGGCGGCGTCACCCTGCCGCATGGCAAGGGGCTGGGCGGGCATTCCGATGGCGACGTGCTGCTGCATGCCATCACCGACGCGCTGCTCGGCGCCGTGGCTGCGCCCGATATTGGGGCTCTGTTTCCACCCTCCGATCCGAAATGGAAGGGCGCGGACTCGGCTGTCTTCCTGCGTGAGGCGCTGAAACGGGTTCACTCCGCGGGATATGGCGTGGCGAACATGGATGCCAGCCTGATTCTGGCGGCTCCGAAGATTGGGCCGCACGCGGCGGGAATCCGCGCACGCGTGGCGCAGTTGCTGGGCGTGCCCGCCGATTGCGTCGGGTTGAAGGCGAAGACTCCGGAAGGTTTGAACCTGGATAACGCTGCAGTCGCGCATGTGGTTGTGTTGCTCGAAAAGCGCGGGGATTCGAAGAAGGCGCGAAAGAAAACGAAAACGAGGAAGAGAGCGAAGAAGACCAAGTGATGTCGAGTTACTTGGTCCGTGCTTGCGCGGCTTCGATCAGAGCGCGGAAGATGGCGCGGGAGGACTCGTCTTTATCCACCGAGCGTTCGGGATGCCATTGCACGGCGAGCACAAAGTGATCAGCGGCAGTTCCTTCCAGGGCCTCGATGATGCCGTCGTCAGGGCAGCGGGCCGCGATGCGCAGGCCGTCGCCGATCGTGCCAGCGGATTGGTGGTGGGAAGAGTTCACCGGAATCGCGGATTTGGTTGCGCTCCCTAGTAACCCTGCCAGCTTGGAATCTTTCTCAATCTCAACTGCGTGCGCTACCGCGACCTTCCCACCCGCTTCGTGATTGACTCGGTCACGCAGCTCTTCCGGCAAGAAATCCGGGATGTGCTGAACGAGCGATCCGGTGCGGTAGACGTTGAGGCTTTGCAGGCCGTAGCAGATGCCGAGAACGGGCTTGCGCAGGGTGTAGGCATCCTGCAGCAGGAGGTCGTCGACGGCATCGCGGCGCGGGTCCGCGGCGGCCGTGTGTCGTGAGCGGACCGCGCGAAACTTGGAGGGATCTACGTCGGCGTTGCTGCCGGGCAGGAGCACGGCGTCGCAGACCTCGACGAGTCTCATGACGTCGGCTGCGGGCTGGTCGAGCGGAATGCGAACCGGTTCGCCTCCAGCGAGTTCGACGGCGCGCTCGTATTGCGGAATCGCCCGCTCGGCATACTCACGGTCGCCGAAGTGGGGCATGGGGATGGCGATGCGGGGTGGGGCGTTAGTTGGCAATCAGCTCACCCTCGCGATCGCAGCCAGGATCTTCGACTGGCGGTAGTGGCGGATTTCCATGGCGAGGGCGAGCACAAAGATGATGCTTCCGGCCACGATAGCCGCGGGCAGAGCGATGAGACGGTAGGCCACGGTCATGTTGGGATGGACGCCGTGGCGAGCCGACACTACCACGGTCCCGATGATGCCGAGCAGCAGGCTCACGGCGAAAGAGATCAGCGTGCCGATGAACGTCATCAGCAGGACGCGCACCGGGATGGCGTACCAGCGGGGCGGGCGCGGGGTCGGCGGCATGCTTCTAGGCTACACCATTCAGTCTCACCAAGAAGAACGCGCCGAGGCCCCGGCAGTTGATGTGCACTATCCGGTTTCGCTGGTCATGATGAAGAGTGGCTTCATTTCGAAGCTCTTGTAGTGAGGCCGGAGGCGGTCGACGTTGTACTGCTCCTTGACGTTCACAACTTTCTTCGAGGCGGTAACGGTGTCGATGGGCATGTTGTCGTAACGGCCATTCCGCAGGACGACAAGGCGTCCGTGGACTTTCCCCAGGAGCATGTCCAGGGCGAGATTGCCATAGGCCATAGGGACGATGGAGTCGATGGCGTCAGGATCGCCGCAGCGCACCAGGTAGCCGAGTTTCTGATTGATGGTGTCGATGGATTTACCGTTGTTGTACTTGGGGGAAAGCTCCTTCAGCTTTTCGGAGACCAGGTCTCCGATACCGCCGAGCTTCTTGTGGCCGAAGGCGTCAGTGGTCTCAGCCTCGTAGACCATTTCTCCGCCCTGGAACATTGCTCCTTCGGAAACCAGGACGACGGAATAGTGGCTGGGGTTCTTCTGGCGATCGGAGACCAATAGCTCGGTCAAGCGCTCGATGTCGAATTTGTGCTCCGGGATGACGCAGCGGTGCGCGGCCCCGGCCATGGTGGGGAGCATCGCGGTGAATCCTGCGTATCGACCGAAAACTTCGAGGACCATGAAGCGTTCGTGAGAGCCCGCGCTGGTGCGCAGGCTGTTGGTCATGGAAATGGTGCGCGTAACACAGGTGCTGAAGCCGATGCAATAATCGGTGCCGGGAACATCATTGTCCATGGTTTTGGGAATGGCGACAACCTTTACGCCTTCCTGGTAAAGGCGGACGCCGTAGCTGAGCGTGTCGTCCCCGCCGATGGGGATGAGGTAATCGATGCCGAGCCAATCCAAATTCTTCAGGACTTCCGCAGTCAGGTCGTTCTTCTCGGCGTTGTAAGCCGACTGCAGGTGAGCCGGAACGCTGGATTTCTTCACCTTGCTGGGGTTGGTAC
>Ga0187862_10004040_pt1 | contig 14094 bp, 12 predicted proteins | sample June2016WEW_10_1_FD_133003 | JGI IMG/M metagenome (GOLD analysis project Ga0187862, IMG submission 133003) | Peatland microbial communities from SPRUCE experiment site at the Marcell Experimental Forest, Minnesota, USA - June2016WEW_10_150 | ecosystem: Environmental > Terrestrial > Soil >...
AACCGCGTGCGCCGCCGATTGCGGGAGATCGTGAGACTGTCGGCGGCAGCCGGCGGCGGCGGTCAATTGACGCCCGGCCATGACTACGTACTGGTCGGCCGGCGAACCGCGCTGGCGGCCCCCTTCGGCGACATGATGCAGGAACTCGATGCGGCGCTTACCCGGATACACGCTCCCGAACGCGGGGGAACTGGTGGCGCCCGCCGCGGCCCCCTACATGAAGCGGGTTCGCCGTCCCGGCCGCAAAAGCCTCGCCGCGGCCGCAGAAAGCCGCCAAAGTCGTCCGCAGAGCCGCCCGAACTCCCGCCGCAAGAGCGCTGAATGATTGAGCATAAGAACACCATCCTGGCCATCGTGCTGTCGCTTATCGTCGTGGTCGGTTGGCAATATTTCGTCGGCTATCCGCAGATGGAAAAGCAGCGCCGCGAGGTGGAACTCAAGCAGCAGGAACAAGCTCAGCTACAGCCCCGAGGCCAGCCCGGCGCGGCACAGCCTGTAACGCCCGCGACGCCCGGCAGCGCTCCCGCGGTGCCGGGCGGACCAACCACGCCTGCCCAGCCGCTGGCGAATACGCGCGCGGCGGTGATCGCGGCTTCGCCGCACATCGCTATCGACACACCACGGCTTAACGGCAGCATCGACCTCAAAGGCGCGCGCATCGACAATGTTTCGCTCGAGCAATACCGGGAAACGGTCGAGCCCAGCTCGCCGCCCATCGTACTGCTGTCACCGTCCGGATCGCCCGAAGCCTATTATGCGGAATTCGGCTGGGTGGCGGCGTCCGGCACGACGGAAAAGATGCCGGGACCGGACACGGTGTGGACGCAACAGGGCACCGGCACGCTCGGCGTCGATCATCCGGTTGCGCTGACTTACGATAATGGCGCTGGATTGGTCTTCCGCCGCATCATCGCGGTCGATGACCATTACCTGTTCACCATCAGGGACCAAGTACAGAACAAGAGCACCAGTCCGGTCACGCTGTTTCCTTATGCGCTGATCTCGCGCCACGGCACGCCGAAGGTGCAGGGCTACTACATCCTCCATGAGGGCCTGATCGGCGTTATGGGCGATCAAGGCGAGCAGGAAGAGACCTACAAGAAGATCGAAGACAAAAAAGACGAGCACTGGGACGTCACCAATGCCTGGCTCGGCTTCACCGACAAATACTGGGCGACGGCATTATTGCCCGACCCGGACGCCAAGGTGCACGCGCGCTTCTCCGCAGGCGAAGCCGGCGGCCAGAAAACCTATCAGACCGATTACCTTCTCGATCCGCAGACCGTCGCGTCCGGCGCGACCGGCTCCGTCAATGCACGGCTGTTCGCTGGCGCCAAGGAAGTCTCGGTGGTCGGCGTCAATTTCCCGTTCGCGACCGCCGGCGGTTACAACCAGGCGCTCCACCTCAATCATTTCGATTTGTTGATCGATTGGGGTTGGTTCTACTTCCTCACCAAGCCGATGTTCCTCGCCATCGACTTCTTCTTCCATCTCGTCGGCAATTTCGGCATCGCCATCCTCATCGTCACGGTGCTGGTCAAGATCCTGTTCTTCCCGCTCGCCAACAAGTCCTATGCCTCGATGGCTAAGATGAAGGCGGTGCAGCCGGAAATGACCATGATCCGCCAGCGCTACGCTGACGACAAGATGAAGCAGCAGCAGGCGATGATGGAGCTGTACAAGAAGGAGAAGATCAATCCGGTGGCCGGCTGCCTGCCGATCGCGATCCAGATTCCGGTGTTCTTCTCGCTCTACAAGGTGCTGTTCATCACCATCGAGATGCGGCACGCGCCGTTCTATGGCTGGATTCGCGACCTGTCGGCGCAGGACCCGACCAACATCTTCACCTTGTTCGGGCTGATCCCGTTCGACCCAACGGTGTTGCCGCTCGTCGGCAGCTTCCTCCACCTCGGCATTTGGCCGGTGATTATGGGCATCACCATGTGGGTACAGATGAAGCTCAATCCGCCACCGCCGGATCCGACGCAGCAGATGATCTTCAACTGGATGCCGTTGATCTTCACTTTCATGCTGGGGAGTTTTCCGGCGGGACTGGTGATCTACTGGGCGTGGAACAACTCGCTCTCGGTGGCGCAGCAGAGCGTGATCATGCACAGGAACGGCGCCAAGATCGAGCTGTTCGACAATCTCAAGCGCACCTTCTTCAAGCCGAAGCCGAAGCAGCCGGCGGAGTGAAGCTCGGCCGACGCGGTATCTGACTAATGCAGGCGCGAGATGCGACGGAGATCGTTTCGGAATGACGCCGCTTGCGCCTTGGGTCCGTTCGCTCGTGCCAGGTTTTCTAGCGGGCCTCGAGGCTTGTTAAAGAAATCAAATGCCGTGCTTCGAGAATACGCCAAGCGAGAAGGCCCGGTGCTCCTAACAGCAAATCAGGCACACGCTTAACAAGCGATAGAGCCAGCGAAAGATGAGCCGGTAATCCCAGCATCTGACCGATCAGAATGTAGCCGGCTTCCTGGACGCCCCAGCTTCCGGGAACAAAAAACGCCGCACTGCTGATGCTGGCACCCAGACTTTCGAGAATAACGGCCTGTTCAAGCGACACCGGCCATTTCATGAAATGCAGCGTAATCCAGACTTCAAGTGTGCCCAACGTCCAGGCACAGATGTGCGTAGCCGAGGCGGCAACCACGTATCGGCGGCGACCGTGCCATACGCCGTCTATAGCTGACTGAAAACTGGGCTGTCCTTCCTGCGCATCGAAGGTCGTCCGCGCCAACAGGGCCACAAGCGCCCGATCGATCAAACGCGCGCCGGCGTAGCGCTGGACGACGTAGAAGCCGCCAAGGACGATCACGGCGGCTGCGATTCCCAATATGATTTCAGGAACGAGACTGTTGAAGCCGACAAGTCTCGCCAAGAGCAACGCTCCCACAAGGGCAAAGCTCGCCTGAGCGGCCGTTTGTAGAAGGACGTCGGCAGCCACGCCCGCGAGAGCTGTCGCGCCGGATACCTGCCAAAAAGTCAGCAAGCGCGCGCTCACAAGGCTGCCGCCGAGGCCCGCTACCGGCAGCAGGACATCGATTGCTTCACGTATCCAACGCAGCAGCGCAAAAACAGCGAAAGGGAGATGGATCAAATTGGCTAGCAATTGTCTCCACGCTACCGCGTTCATCGTGATCATCGCCGCGCGCACGCCGACCACGGCCACGATACCCCAGCCTATTTGAGCGAAACTGTGAAGTATGGACGTTAAACTGGCCGCCGCGATGAGCCAGATGGTGAAGCCCAAACCGATCGACAGGGCGAAAAACGGTAGGAGTTTTCTGATCATCTTGGCATTTGCCGCCTTCATGCAATCCAAGTGTGAAGGATGCCAGTACGAAGTTGACTGGCCCCTGCCGCCACCAAATTGGCCAGGCGGGTCAACGCGAGTCTTGACGTAAATCAATGGAGCGCTTCCGCACCTGATCGGTGCTTGGCGCAGCCATGATCGCCGCTAATGCCCCATGCGTACCAGCGCCTTGCCGAAATTGCGGCCTTCGAGCAGGCCCATGAAGGCCGCTGGGGCATTATCGAGGCCTTCGGTCACATCCTCTCGATAGCGGATTCGTCCATCGGCGATTCCCGCCGAGACAATTCGCAGGAAATCAGGATAATGCTCGGCGGCGAATTCGTAGTTGATGAAGCCGCGCAAGGTGAGGCTTTTTGTCAATACGGCGCGCATGGTTGCGGGGAGCAGGTTTGGCCCGGCCGCCTGGCCGGGCGAACTGTATTGCGCGATCAGTCCGCACACCGGCACGCGTGCGAAGGTGTTGAGCAACGGCAACACGGCTTGCCACACGGCGCCGCCGACATTCTCGAAATAGACGTCGATGCCTTTGGGGCACGCGATCGCGAGCTCCGCCGCAAAGTCAGCCGCGCGGTGGTCGATGCAGGCGTCGAAGCGCAAGTCGTTGACCACGTAAGCGCACTTTTTCGGACCGCCGGCAATGCCGATGGCCCGGGCGCCCGCTATCTTGGCGAGCTGCCCGACGAGTGCGCCGACGGGTCCGCTCGCGGCGGCAACGACGACCGTGTCGCCCGGCTTCGGCTTGCCGATGAGGTTTAAGCCTGCATACGCGGTGAAACCGGGCATGCCGAGTACGCCAAGCCCGGTCGTGATTGGCGCCAGTTTTGGGTCGAGTTTTCGCGTTGCCGGCCCGTCCCACGCAGCGTGCGTCCGCCAGCCCGTATGCGCCAGCACGATATCGCCGGCGGAATAGCCTGAGCGATCGGACGCGAGCACTTCGCAAACGCTTTCCCCGGTCATCACCTCGCCGACGCCGACCGATCTCGCGTAGGATTTTGCATCGTCCATGCGCCCGCGCATGTAGGGATCGAGCGACAAATAAAGCACTCGCAGCAGGAGACCGCCGGGCGGCAGTTTCGGCATGGGAACCTCCTCCAAACGGAAGTTCTCGGCTGTCGGCGGCCCGTTGGGCCGAGACGCCAGCACGATCTGTCTGACCACGGGATCACTCATGTTCCTCTCCTGATGACGCGATGCGCCACTCTAGCGCAGCGCGCCGGAGAAGAAATGACGTCGGGGCTATTCTTTTCGCTCTCCCGCAACGGGAGAGGACTGGCTACGCTGCGCGGACGCGGCTGAAGAAGGTCGCGACCTTCATTTCCAGGTCGTTGGCGCGCGCGGTCAGCCGATCCGTCCAGGTGGCGATGTCGTCGACCGCCGCGACGCCGCGCGTAACGGCTTCGTCGACCGAATTGATCTCGACCGAGGCCCGCGCCGTATGGCCGGCGGCGTTGTGGATGCTTTCGGCGATGCCGCGCGTCGTCATGCTCTGTTCCTGCACCGCCGACGCGATGCTGGTCGATACGGTCGTTAATTTGCCAATGGTTTGCGCGATCAAGGAAATTTCTTCCACGGACCGCTTGGTCGCTTCCTGGATGGCGGCGACCTGCTGCGAGATGTCGCCGGTGGCGCGCGAGGTCTGATTGGCGAGCGTCTTCACCTCGGCGGCGACCACGGCAAAGCCTTTGCCCGCTTCGCCGGCGCGCGCCGCCTCGATCGTAGCGTTGAGCGCCAGAAGATTGGTCTGCGCCGCGATCGCGGAAATGGTACCGACCACGGAGCCGATGCGCTCCGCGGCGTCATTCAAGGAACCGATGACATTCTGGGTACGCTCAGTGTCCGCGACCGCCGATTGCGCCATTCCCAGCCCATTGGTCGCCTGCTGGCCGATCTCCTGGATTGACCCGGAGAGTTCTTCCGTCGCCGTCACCGTTGCTTCCATGCGTTGCGCGGTCTCGGACGATGCCGAGGAAGCCGAAGTCATTCGGCTCAGCGTGTCTTCGGCGACTTGTCTCAGCATCGAGCCGGTCATCGCCAGAGAAACGGATGCTTCCTTGATCGCCTCGATCACTTCGCCGATAGCGCAGTCGAAATCCGCGATCGCCGCATCGATCATGCCGCGCCTGGCGTGAGCGGCCCGTTCTGCTGCTTGCCGATGCAGCGTCATCGCGTTGGCGACGTCAAAGCTGATGACCTGCGAAACGATCTTAGCGCGCTCGGCAAGCTTGGCCGCGGAAAAACGGTGCTTGCGCGCCAATGCGTCGAGCGCCGCCTTGAGCACGAAATTCCCGGCCGAACTGCGTATGCGCGCATCCAGTCCGATCGCGGCTTCCTGCTCCACGGTTTGGCGGCACGATTCGGCGTAGCGATGGTCGAGGTTCCCGCCGAGCAAAGCCTGGAAGTGCGCCACCTCCAGTCCTGTGATCGAATCTCTGTGCAGTGCAACGACGGTTCCTATATGCGGCAATTTCAGGATTCCCTCGACGACTTCATCGATCGCCCGGCCGATATTCGGTGCGATGATCGGCCAAGTCACGGCAAGCATGGACCGGACCCGGTCATCGATCTTGTAGAACGCGCGTCGAGCTTCAAATTCTGGAACTGATTCAGTCGCCATCATGATTGCGGTCTGAGTTCACGGTGTTCGCGCATGTTCGCCGACAATCGTTGCTTGAGTGTGAACCGAGCGGATACATGCGGTAGTAAAAAAACGGGAGGTCGAAGCCTCCCGCTGTTGCAGTGCAACCCGCCGGCCTCAGCTTCTGCCCATGACGTCGACTGAGACGTGCGCGAGGCCGGAAAAGCCCAGCGCCTGGGCGCCTGCCGGCGTCAGGTCGATGATGCGCCCGCGAACAAACGGCCCGCGATCATTGATGCGCACCACGACCGAGCGGCCGGTCTGGTGGTTGGTGACCCGCACCTTGGTCCCGAACGGGAGGGTGCGATGGGCTGCGGTTAAACCCGACGCCCGGGCGTATTCGCCGTTGGCGGTGCGCTCTCCAGAATAAACTGAAGCAATGCCTTCTTGTGCCAATGCGGTCATTGGCACAGCGATAGTCGAAGCGATAAAAGTACAAGCAAGCATAAGCTTAGTCAGGCTATTCGAAGCCATGATCTGCCTTTTCCGTTGTGGATGGGAATGGTGAATCGGTTCAATCAAATTTGAACCGGTTGGTCTGTTGACCGGATATTGTGGAAATTGTGCGGCGCAAACGCCGCGAATAGTTCCAACACGGATTCGCGATCGGGAACTTTCTTGGAAATACGCTGTAATCTACGTGAGGAGCGGCTTTTGCGACCGAAATGCTTGGTTTCGTCGCTAAATAGTCCCTTTGGCGGAGGTTTTCGCCCGCCTCGGGTGTTGGAGGGCTTTGCGATTAAGAAGGGTGGTCGGCCGGCAAAAGGTAGCTATGGGGGCCCGCTATAGCCGGGCCCCCATACCGCGAATGTCCGAATCAAGCTTCTACGGGCGGTGTCACTCGGCCGCGATAACGGTCGGCAGCACGTGATTCTTGAATTGATCGCGTAGCGTGGTCTTTTGGATCTTACCGGTGGCGGTATGCGGAATGCTGCTGACGAACACGACGTCGTCGGGCATCCACCACTTGGCGATCTTGCCCTCGAGGAAGCCGAGAATCTCTTCTTTGGTCGCCGATTGCCCCTCTTTAAGCACGATGACGAGCAGCGGCCGCTCGTCCCATTTGGGATGGTGGACGCCGATCACCGCCGCCTCCGCCACCTTGGCGTGGCCGACCGCGAGGTTTTCCAGATCAATCGAGGAAATCCACTCGCCGCCCGACTTGATTACGTCCTTGGAGCGGTCGGTGATTTGCATGTAGCCGTTTTGATCCATGGTGCCGACGTCGCCGGTGTCGAAGAAGCCCTGGTCGTCGAGAATATGGCCTGCTTCCTTGAAATAACCTTTGGCGACGGCGAACCCGCGCACCTTGATACGGCCGAAGGTCTTGCCGTCCCACGGCACGTCGTGATTGGCGTCATCGGTGATCCTCATCTCGACGCCGAATGGCGTGTAGCCCTGCTTCTGTTTCACGTCCAAGAGCGCGTCGCCCTTAAGGCCCGCCAATTGCGGCTTCATCGAGCCGACGGTGCCGAGCGGGCTCATCTCGGTCATGCCCCAGGCATGGAAGACCTGGACGCCATAATCCTCTTCGAAAGTTTTGATCATGGCACGCGGACAGGCCGAGCCGCCGATAACGACGCGCTCGAGATAGGGAAGCTTGACGCCGGTCTTTTCAAGATGTTGCAACAGCAACAGCCATACCGTGGGTACGGCGCCGGTGCAGGTGACCTTGTAATCGTTGAGCAGCTCATAGACCGAGGGGCCGTCGAGTTTCGCGCCGGGCATGACGAGCGCCGCACCGGTCATCGGGGAGGAGAAGGCGAGCCCCCAGCTATTGGCGTGGAACATCGGCACGATCGGCAGCACGGTGTCCCGCGAGGAAAGGCCGATCGCGTCGGGCTGCAACGACAACATGGTATGCAGCACGTTCGAGCGATGCGAATAAAGCACGCCCTTGGGATTGCCCGTGGTGCCGGAGGTGTAACACATGCCGGCGGCGGTATTCTCGTCGAAAGTCTTCCAGGTGAAATCGCCGTCGGCTTCGGCCAGCCACTCCTCGTAGGGTACGGCGTTACGCAGCGACGTCGCCGGCATGTGCGCGGCATCAGTGAACACGATATAGCGCTCGATGGTCGGCAGGTGGCCGGCGATTTTCTCCAGCAGCGGCAGGAAGGTGAGATCGGTCATCATCACGCGATCCTCCGCATGATTGACGATCCAGGCGATCTGCTCGGGGAATAGCCGCGGATTGACCGTGTGATAAATGGCGCCGAGACCGAGAATGCCATACCAGCTTTCGAGGTGCCGCCAGGTATTCCAGGCAAGCGTCGCCACGCGATCGCCGAGCTTGATGCCGTCGCGATCAAGCCGTTGCGCGACGCGCACGGACCGCGCGCGGATTTCGGCGTAATTGGTGCGATGGATCGGTCCTTCGATCGAGCGCGTGATCACCGCGCGCCCGCCGTGATTAATCGCGGCGTGATCGATAATGCGATGGCACAGGAGCGGCCAATCCTGCATGAGCCCCAGCATGGAATTCCTCCTGGAAGTGCTGCTCTATCTTGTTCTTGTTTCGTTGCGCCGCAGCCGGGCGGCCACGAGCGCGCCCCAATGTAGCCCGGTGAAGCGGCGATGAAAATGCCGGATTGATTGGCAAGAGCCCTGGTGCAACGACCGCGCCCTTGTGCGCGGGCGCGCCGGTCGCTTAAACCATACCCTTCGTCTCGTTAACCTCTGGCGAAAGGCACCGCCATTGCGCCGGAAACCTGCCTCGTGAAGGGTCTCGTTCTTCTCATCGCCGCGCTCCTCGGCGGAACCCAGCTCGCGGTGGCGCAGGACGCCACCTGGTCATCCGCAAAAGCGGCCAAGGCGGTGCATTCCATGCCGCTGCGGCTCGTCCCCTCGCACCCGCCGCGACCGCCGCGGCCCTCGCTGCCAACGGCCATTCCGGAGCAATTTTCGCCGCCGCAGGAAGCGTATGCCTCATTCCCGGAATCGGCCGGCGCTGGCGCGGGGCCAGCGAAGCCATCCGCGTGCCAGGTACGGTTGGCGAAACTCGCAGTGTTCAGGCCGCTGCCGGTGCTTGCAGGAGCGGGGGAGTGCGGGGCCGTGGATGCAGTCGTTTTGGATGCCGTGATGCTCCCCGACCAGGCGAAGGTTGCGATTACGCCGCCAGCGACGCTGCGCTGCACGATGGCGGAAGAGGTCGCTACCTGGCTGCGCGACGACGTGGCACCGGCGGCGCTAAAACTCGGCGCGCCGCTACGCGGCCTCGACAACTTCGATTCCTACGAATGCCGCGGCCGCAATCGGGTCCGCGGCGCCACGCTGAGCGAGCATGGCCGCGCCAACGCGCTCGACGTGCGTGCGTTCAAGCTTGCCAACGGTGAGGTGCTTGGGCTGACCGATGTGAATGTCGCTAGAAATTGGCGCGAGAGTTTGCGCGCCAGCGCCTGCGCGCGTTTCTCCACCGTGCTCGGCCCGGGTTCGGACGGCAATCACGAGGAGCATATTCACGTCGATCTCGCCGAGCGCCGCGGCGGATACAAAATGTGCGAGTGGGAAGTGCGCGAGCCGATCAGGCAAGCGGAGCAGACTGCACCGGAAACCAAGCGGCCCGTTGCCGCGCTGTCTGAGCCTGTGCCGTTGCCGCGCCCGCGTCCGGTGATGAGCACAGGATCGGCAAGGAAAAAATCCGTGCTCCCTTCCAGTGAGCGATGTTTCGCAGATGGCGCAAACTGTTCTGGCCAGAGCTCTGCACAAACATTCAGGTTCCAGCTCGCACCGAAGGGAACGCGGAACGATCTCGATTGAGATCACCGCTAGATCACTTGCCGATCATCACATCGGAAGCTTTGATCACCGCCCACGCCGCATCACCTTTCTGCAGAGCGAGATCGGCCACAGCCTCATTGGTGATCGATGCCGTGATGACTACGCCCGGACCGATTTCGATGCGGACATGTGAGGTTGTGGCGCCCTTCGTTACTTCGACGATTTTGCCTTTGAGTTGATTGCGCGCACTCAGCTTCATATTCGGCTCCTTGAAAAACGACGGTATTTTCAACCTCGTCCATATATTCGCAATTTCGGCTAGTGACAGGTGCGCGTTGCCTCATTTCGTCGGAATAAAAGCGCCGCCGGCGCGACGGATCAGGGTCGGTGATTGATCATTGTCACCCGCCACCCGGAGCCTCCTCGTCCTTGATAATGATCGAGGCGGGTCAGCGAGCAATTGTCGATCGTGAAAGCGAACCCGCCGCGCGGCGGCAGACCGAGAGCAATGGCGATTGCCGCACGTATCGTTCCGCCATGCGCAACAGCCACAATGTCGCTGCCTTGGTGGGCCTCGATCACGCGCGCTATTGCGGCGCTGACTCGGACAACGAGATCGGCGAAGCTTTCGCCGTTCGGCGCGCGTTCGTCCGCAGTCGCATACCAGAACGAGTCCGGCTCCTGCTTGCGGTTCATCAGAAACGTGTGGCGATCGAGTCCCTGCCAATCTCCGAGATGCTGCTCGGCGAGGTCTTTGTCCTGCTGAATTTCCTGCGTCGCCTCGAAATTCCCGGCCGCCAAAACCGCTCGCGCGGTCTGATGCGTTCGCGCCAGATGGCTGGTGACCCAAATAGCCTGTCGCGGCAAAAGCGCCGCGAGACTGGAAAAGACCCGCGCATCGCTGCAATCGCAGGGCAAATCCGTTTGGCCGTAAATGCGGCCTTCGTCCCCGCGGACCGGTGCGTGGCGAATCCACCACCAGCGTGTGCGCACGAATCCGTCTTGAGCAGCCTTGCTCGCCACGATCTGGTCCAGTGTTGCGGCTTCGGACAAACCTCGCTCCCGGCGCCTGTTGGATGCTTTGATTACGGGCAGCGATTCCCCGATTCAAGCGCAAATGCGAAGACCCGGTTTCTTTGACGACTGGCGCACGCGTAGCCACAATAGGGCTACAAATAAAGACCAAAGCATCGCTACAGCACCGCCAAAGGGATCTTTATGCCTCCGCTCAGCAACCTCGCCGTTCGCGACGTCGAAACTTTGGTGCATCCCTACATCAATCTCGCGAGCTTCCGCGAAACCGGGCCGCTCGTCATCGAGCGCGGGCAGGGCGTCTATGTCTACGACACCGACGGCAAGCCCTACATCGAGGGCATGGCGGGTCTCTGGTGCACGGCGCTGGGCTACGGCAACGAGGAATTGGTGGAGGCCGCCGCCATGCAGATGCGCAAACTCTCGTTTGCACATCTCTTCACCGGCAGGAGCCACGATCCGGCGATCGAGCTTGCCGAGAAGCTCAAAGAGATCGCGCCGGTGCCAATCTCGAAGGTGTTCTTCTGCAATTCCGGGTCGGAGGCGAACGATACCCAGATCAAACTCGTCTGGTATCTCAACAATGCGCGCGGCCGGCCGCAGAAGAAAAAGATCATCAGCCGCGTGAAGGCCTATCACGGCGTCACCATCGCTGCCGCCTCGCTCACCGGGCTCCCCGCCAACCATCGGGACTTCGACCTTCCCTTGCCCGGGTTTCTGCACGCGGGGTGTCCGCACCACTACCGCTACGCGCATGACGGCGAAACCGAAGAGGAATTCGCCTCGCGGCTTGCCGACGAGTTCGAAGCATTGATTGTCAAGGAAGGACCGGAAACGGTTGCGGCGTTCATCGCCGAGCCGGTGATGGGCGCGGGCGGCGTCATCGTGCCGCCGAAGACTTATTTCCAGAAAATCATGGCGGTGTGCGCCAAGCACGATTTGTTTGTGATCAGTGACGAGGTGATTTGCGGGTTCGGGCGGCTCGGCACGTTGTTCGGCTGCGAGAAGCTCGGCTTCAAGCCCCAGTCGATCTCCGTCGCCAAGGCGTTGTCGTCGGCTTATCTGCCGATCGCCGCAGTCATGATACCGGAGCTGATGTATGAAGCGCTGCTGGCCGAGAGCAAAAAGATCGGCGTGTTCGGCCACGGCTTCACCTATGGCGGTCACCCGGTTTCCGCAGCCGTCGCGGTCAAGACGCTCGAAATATACGCGCGCGACCGCATCATCGAGAAGGCCGCCAAACGCGCTCCACTGTTCCAGGCGCGGCTCAAGGCGCTCGGCGATCATCCGCTGGTCGGTGAAGCACGCGGACTTGGTCTGATCGGCGGCCTGGAACTTGTCGCCGACAAAGCCAGCAAGCGTTCGTTCGCCGCGCCGCACGGCGTCGGCGCCGGCGTTGTCCGTTTCGCCGAGGCGGAAGGTCTGATCGTGCGCTCGGTGCTGGGCGACGTGCTGACGCTGTCGCCGCCGCTCGTCATTAACGCCGGGGAAATCGAGGAGCTTTTCGATCGCCTGACGCGCGCGCTGGACAAGACACTTGATTGGGTGACGCGCGAGGGCCTCAGGCAGGCTTGATGCGGGCTTCATTCGGTCTGCTGCCGACAAAGTGGAACGTTCCGGAGATTGCATACCGTAATGAACGCTCCATTCATGACTTGCGCGCTAATTGGCGCGCTATGAACGAAGCTGCACCGAAAAGAACGACAAACGAGGCCGCAACGCCGCCCGGAAGGGCGCGCGTGACCCGGCGCCGCGTTCTTGCCGGCTCAGCCGGGCTAATCGGCCTCTCCGCGGTCGCAACCGGCGCCTACGCCAGCGCCATCGAACCGCAAAGCCTCGTCGTCACGCGCTACGCGCTCAATCCGCCCGGCTGGCCGGCGGGCCGCAAGCTTTCCATGACCGTCATCGCGGACCTCCACGCCGGCGGCCCGGACATGACATTGACCCACATTCGCCGCGTGGCAGATACCGCCGGTCGGTTGAAATCCGACCTTGTCATCCTGCTCGGCGATTACACCGCGACATACCGTTTTGTGAATGAGCGCATTCCTTACGCGGTCTGGGCGGGCGAACTGGCGCGGATCGGCGCGCCGCTCGGCACATGGGCGATCCTCGGCAATCACGATTGGTGGCACAACGTTGCCGACTTCCGCTGCGCGCTAACGGATGCGGGTATTCCGCTGCTTGAGAACGACGCGGTGATGCTGGGCGCCGAGGGAGAGCGATTTTGGCTCGCCGGTCTCGGCGATCAGCTCGCGTATCGGCTTGGGCACGGCCGGTTCCGCGGTGTCGACGACCTGCCGAAAACGCTGGCGCAGGTGGGAACGGACGATCCCGTCATCCTCCTCGCGCACGAGCCCGACATTTTCCCGCACGCACCCGCGCGCGTCGCTCTGACGCTGAGCGGCCACACCCACGGCGGACAAATTCGGCTGCCGCTGATCTGGCCGGCCTTTGTTCCTTCGAAATATGGCGCGCGCTTCGCCTACGGCCACGTGATCGAGGAGGACCGCCACTTGATCGTGTCAGGCGGCCTCGGCACCAGCTTCATTCCGGCCCGCCTCGGCGTGCCGCCGGAAATCGTGCACATCCAGCTCGGCGTCTAGAACATGATTCGGAAAAAGCCCGCCCCGGACTTGATCTGGGGCGGCAGGCGGATTTCCGACAAGGTTCTTGCCCCACATAGGAAACAAGGTTCTTGCTCCACATAGGAAAATGGCGTCGACCGGGTCGGCGCCAAGGTGCTTATCCGCGTCTTGAAACGTGAGTGTTTTAGTTCGCGGTATACCCCCGTGCCCCTCCCGCCATGCGCGCGCTGAACAATCCGTCGTTTTGATGCGGCGCCAGTACGATGACCAACGTGCCGACTTTGACGTGATTGTAGAGATCAATCGAGTCCTCGTTGGTCATGCGGATGCAGCCTGACGAGACGGCGCTGCCGATATATTCTGGCTGATTGGTGCCGTGGATGCGATACAGCGTGTCCTTGTTCCCGGAGAAGAGATACATGCCGCGCGCGCCCATTGGATTGTGTGGGCCGCCGGTCACATATTCCGGCAATGGCCCGAGCCGCGTTTGCTCGCTGGGCGTCGGATGCCAAGCCGGCCACTCTTCCATACGGCCGATCTTTGCGATGCCGCTCCAGACTTGCGCCTCCTCGCCGACCGCGATGCCGTAGCGGATCGCCTTGCCCTGGGGCATCACGTAGTAGAGGAATTTATTGTCGGTATCGATGACGACCGTGCCGGGCGCTTCCTTACGGTGATACTCGACGATGTGCCGGCGGTAGGTTTCAGAAACCGCCGCCTGATTGTACGGCAGATTGGACATCAAATCCTTGTCGCGCTGCTTCCAGCTGGCGTCGCCCGCGGGATCCAGCGTCCCGCCGGCCATA
>Ga0187862_10004041_pt1 | contig 14094 bp, 15 predicted proteins | sample June2016WEW_10_1_FD_133003 | JGI IMG/M metagenome (GOLD analysis project Ga0187862, IMG submission 133003) | Peatland microbial communities from SPRUCE experiment site at the Marcell Experimental Forest, Minnesota, USA - June2016WEW_10_150 | ecosystem: Environmental > Terrestrial > Soil >...
CCTGGAGAAAGCGCTGGAATTAGAGAAAATTGCACGGCAGCGGGCGGATTTGGCCCTGAAGCAGAAAATTACCGAGCAGCAAGCGCCACTAAGGGAAAGAATTGAAAAAGAAATCGAACAGCAGGCAATCGACGAGCGATCATACTAAATCTGGTGGCTGGGAACAAAAAATGAAACGCCTTAATTTTAGAACAATCATTCTTTTATGCCTGCTGGCAGTTTGCAGCTTGTGGATCGGCCTTTGGATATTGAGGGTAGCTCAGAACATCGGACAACCGCAAATCGAGTATTCTGAAGGTTTTAACATCTACATCGCCCATTTGTTCGCAACAGGGAAATGGTCTTGGCAAATTGCCAGTGAGCCGCCATTCAGTACGAGTTTCTACCCTCCGGTTGGCTTTTATGTCCTGGGATATTTCCAAAGGGTATTCGGTGAATCCTTGATATCCGGGAGGCTTCTCAATCTCATCTATACGCTCGGATGCCTGACGATGATTTACTTCATAGTGCAGCATGAGACCAAGGACAAACTGGTATCACTGATCGCCGCCTTGCTGCCAATGACAGCCATCACGATGATCGCCTGGTCGTTTTTTATTCGAGTGGACTTGCTTGGTATCTTCTTTGACCTGGCAGGGGTTTACATCTTTTTAAGGAACAAAGACAATCTCAATGCTCTTTGGGCCATTCCGGTATTCGTACTCGCCTTTTACACTAAACAGTCGATGGTGGCAGGTGTAGTCACCTGCATCGTCTATTTACTGATTCACAAGGAATGGCGCCGGGCCCTATTTTTCGGCGCCGCGTTTTCAGTCATCGCCGGTGGGATTTTCCTGACCGCAGTCATATTAACGCATGGCGGCTATTACCGCGAAGTCTATCTTTACCAACGGACCGTGCCTGCCTATCAGAGTCCTGCTCTTATCCTTGTCACCGTGTTGGTTAGCCTAGTCCTCTATCTCCCGGCCACAGTCATGGCGGCCGCCTGGTGGACTGGTCAGAAAAAATGGGATTTATTACGGACATTCATAATCTTTGCGTTGATTGTCAATGTCAGTAACCTTCTGCATCCTGGCGGCAATTTCAATTATCTTTTCGAGTCGATTTTTGTCATCTGCATCCTGGCTGGAATGTATTTGAATGATGCTGACATGGAGAAAGATATCAGGTTGGTAATGGCCAGTACGATCTTCATGTGTGTAGCTTTCTTGTTGGCAACTCTCGGCCTTATGGGTGAAGCATTCCCGACCCAGCAATACCGCGTGGATTATGCCCAGGCTGTATCTATCCTAAAAGGCGCTGACTATCCGATATTGACGGAAAATGCCGGCATGGTACTGGCAGCCGGTGATGTTCCCTATTACGAACCTTTTGTATTTACTAACCTGAATGCATTGGGTTATTGGAGCGAGGCTAAACTAATCAGTGACTTGAATGCCAGGAAGATTCCATACGTGGTAACCGAGTATCCTTTGCCGGATGCCGCGGTGTTACGAATTGACACCGCGACGCAAAATGCCATTGTCGCGAATTACCATATTATTCTCGAATCTGGCATAACCACTACATCTGGAAAAGGAAAATACGAAGCAGGAATTTACGCTGAATATAGTTTTGTTTTATGGCAGGCAAACTAAGTTGAGGCGCAATATGAGTAACAATACCGTAGTAAAACTACCGCTCCATGATAATGATTTGATATTAAAGCGGATAGAACGGCGTATTGAAGGCTGTCCGAGGCTGGCAAAGTCACATTATTGTGATGAATGTCCGGTTTTTAAGGCTTGCAGAAAACTGTATGATGCCATTGTTCTGAAATCGGTTAATCAGAACGGGTTAAAGAAAAAGGATTATGAGGCAATTGTTGATAGAGTAACGAAAATTCAGGCGATGGTTAAATGAGAAGAGTCGGTAAAGTGTTTCGATGGTTGATACTCGGCATTATTGCGGTGGCCATTTCGATTCCGGTCATACTTGGTGCTATTAAAAAGGTGGTGGAGTGGAATGATGCGCCACCATCGGCAGCGATAGCACCATGGGAAATCGAAACCAGTTCGAGGATTTACTTTGGAGAGAAATTTAGCATTCAAAAAGGCATTCCTGAACTGAAAAATTACTGGTACTTACAAGGAAGTAAATATCATTACGTCAGTGGTATTATCTCTTTCCCTGGGGATGAATACGGTGAGTTTGGCGTCTCTGTAATACTGATATCAAGGAAAGGAATGAAAACAACCCCATGAAATTGGTTATTGATTGCTAAGTTGGGGAGGAAAATTAAGTCTGATAGCAATTGGGATTGCTCTGGGCCATGCGATTTATGGTTCATTTTAGTACTAATGACTGTAATTGTTGGTACATTTGGGTGATTTTCTCGATAAGCCAAAAAGAGTATCTTGGAGGTAGACCAAGAAGTCAAACGGCTAATTTTGCCAACCTATTCCTGCGTGGTAAATTATATGGGGAATAGCAGCGTTTAGCCTTGAGCAGTTATAAAACTAAATCGCCTATAAAAAGATTTCACTAAAAATATTCGTAGGATAAGGTAAGTTAGTTCAATTCAATGCACAAGAGTCTTTGTAACAAAAGACAGCCCCTCCCCGTTATATAGTTATAAGAGCTTGAACAAGGAGGGGAATTCATGAAAATCAGCAGAAGGAAGTAGTTTAGTTGCAATTGTGTTAAAGGGGTTGTGTCAGTCTTGTTTTCCCAACACGTAAAGAATGCCAAGTACGAAAAGTTCCTGCCCGGCGAAAAACAGTTTGTAGGAGGTTATATTGAACATGAAGAAGAGAATAATAATAGGTATAACAATATTAAGTCTGCTTGGGGTCCTTTTGGTCGGTTGCGCTAATAACGAAACAGCGCCGTCTAATTCGACGGGTGAAACTTCTCCATCAGCGAACAATTCTGCATTAACTGTATCAACAGCGTCTGCTTCTTCCGTCGTAACCTCCACTTCGCAGAATAATTCGGGTGGCACCACTGCAGTGGAAAGTAATACCAGCGCTTCTTCTGATACAATCCAGTCAAACCTGCCCTTGACAATCATCGAGCCGGCTGACGCATCGACCATCAATGGGGATAGCGTTATTGTCCAGGGAAACACGGCGCCAGGGGCTGTGGTTAATGTCGATGGCAGCGTAGTGACTGCTGACTCAGCCGGTGCTTTTAGTACAAATGTGAGTTTGGATGCCGGTCTTAATGCCATCGATGTCATTGCCACCGATGATAACAACAACCAGGGTGAAGTGTTGCTGCTGGTCAATGCCGTTCCTTCATCGACTACAACAACATCCGGTGTTGCGGCATCTTCTCAAGGAACTTTGCCGCTAACAGTTACTCAGCCGCTCGACTCTGCCACCGTGAACACCAGCACGGTTACAGTACAAGGGCAGACAGCTCCGGGGGCAACCGTGACCGTAAATGGGAATTCGGATTTAGCTGATGAAAATGGGAATTTTAGTATCAACGTGAGCCTTAGCGAAGGACTCAATGCCATTGATGTCGTTGCCATGGACGATAATGGGAATCAGGGCGAGGTTTTGCTGATGGTAAACGACACCAACGGCTCTTAATTCAAGGTAATAATACTTAATTAAAATTGCAAAAATAAGTAAATATGGAGGAAAAAATGTTCAAAAATAATATCGTTAAGATCAGTATCATATGTTGCCTGATTTCGGCGCTAGCACTGGGTGTGGTAATACCAGTATCTGCTCAAACCACCACTACAACAAGCACCGCCGCTGCTGCCGCACAAACTCTTAAAACAGTACAGGGCATAGTTACTGCTGTATCCTCATCATCTACGCCACAAACTTTTACTGTCGGCACTAATCCAGCTATAACTGTAGATGCCAATACCAAATACTATTTGATCCCCGTCGGGGCCGCTCAATCCTATGTCGACAATAAAGTGGCCCAGGATCAGAACGACCAATCCACTGCAGCCAAGTTGAAGAATTTACATATTCCGGCTAATTGGAGAGACAATTTAGGCTTCTTGGACACCTTCTCTCGAACCGGAACTTTTTCAGACATCGCTGTGGGTGATAGAGTAATCGCGAGGGTCAACAACAACGGAGTTGCTGCACAAGTACTTATCATTAAAGCTCCTGTTATTCGTCAGGTAAGAGGAACTGTTACATTGACAGGGTCAGCCACTAGTGGAACTATAGCCGTGGTGCCTTTAGATAGTAATACTAAACTGCCATCACCCCTAACCTACAATGCTTCGACGGAGTTCATCATTAAAGGGTATGAGTTACCGACCAGTGGATATGCTGTGGTTACCTTCAACAACACCACCGGTGCGGTCAGTCTGGTTAATTTCACGGCTAAGGATCCAACTACTGATGCTGCCGCCACAACAACCAGTTCGACCACAACTACTACTACTACCACTACAACCACTTCAGTGCCTGCTAATTAACAGTAAAAGATGCTTTTGGTCCATCCTCGATCAAAGCATGTAAACCTGAATAATAGGGAGGGATGCGACAATACCCCTCCCTATTTTGTTTACGTAGATGTAGACGAGCAAAACCAAAAGATCTAAAGAAACATGAACCGTAGATGGAAACCAAAAACTCTACCGAAATTCATGCTTTATTCATCTTGCGCGGGTATAATTACCAGTAGTGATCAGAAAGCAAAACAACACCGCTTACGAATAGCTTTTAATTGCGTTTTAAGGAAAGTAATGTATGAAAATGAATCTTAAAAATATAATTCTGATTTGTGCAGGGCTGGTCTTGTCAGTTGCTCTATCAGTTGTAACTTTAGCCTGTTCATCAGCTTCTCCCGTCACGACATCATCAAGTACGACGACAACCACTATAACGACAACTACCGGATCAACGACGACATCGACGACTACCACTGCCCAACGCCCTGGTGCAAATGGAACAATCGCTGCCATAAATGGCGATACTTTGACTTTAACGACCAGGCAAGGACAGGTAACTGTAAATGTCAGTTCCAGTACAACCATCGAGGAAACAATCAGTGGAACCATCGATGATCTTGGGCAAGGTGATTTCGTTACAATCAGCGGAACGACTGACAATGCGGGTAATTTAGATGCAACTTCGATAATGATACGCCCACAAGGGCAGACAAACCAATCTTTCCCCACAACGGGGACACCACCCGCGAACGGGGGAGGATTTACAACACCAAGTGGGACTTTTGGCGGCGGCGCGGGAAGACAATTTACAATAGGCACGATTAGCTCTGTTAGCGGTAACAATTTGACGGTTACAACTTCACAGGCCCAAGTGACCGTAATTGTTGGTACAAATACAGTTATTCAGAAGACAACAAGTGGAACCTTGGCGGATCTCAGTGTCGGAGATTCAGTGAGTGCGGTTGGCACAACCGATAGCAGCGGTAATATCGATGCAACCTCAATTTCAATTCGACCTCAGGGCCAGGGTTTTCCAACCACTCAATCGACTACCACAAGTTGATAAAAGATTACTGAAGTCAAGGTTGCTTGAATTGGGCAATGAAGTCTTAATTTTGTGTTGGTCAGATTATCATTACTGGCCAATCTTTGCCAGAATAAGAGCATTCTCGTTAGCGAACATAGGATTAGAGTTGTCACGACCATGCCCTCGCTGTTAATCAAGTTAATTTCAACGTTGTTTGTATGCCGATTGATTGCAGAATGTAATTACTAATCGCTATAAATGCACTGACGGTAATGTTACAAAAATTAGCAACAGGCACCCTCGCAAGTCTGACACCAATGCCCTGCCATTAATCACATTTTACATTCAAATCAGCGTTTCCTGCATTATATTATTTGATCGGGGTCTCACTGTTCGAGAATTGGTACTACAGCCCGTCAGGCATAAGAACCCTAGTGTCAAAGCAATAACTGCCAAAACAGGCACATAACGCCGCAAGAAATTTCGTTTCATTTGTGTCTCCTTTATTTTATCTGTCTGAAACGGATTTAAGTAAAATTTATCAGCCCAAACTGGTGTAGAAAATATGGTCGCACAAAATCAAGCAATCAATAAATCATTGCGTATATAGGTTCTTGGGGATAGCCAGTAGCTCGTTTTTTCGAATGGATGACAGAATTAGCCCATGCAACCAGTCATTTCCGAGTTGGCTGCGATAAGTGTGAACGGCTTCGGACTTTATGTTTTCGATGGCAGGGGACAACGGTACCTTCTCCCAAATGTTGTCTTTATTTACGAGCTGTTCGGGTGGCGTAAGGTCAAGATTTGGCGCATATTCCCTGGGTCGCGGCCAAATGTAGCTAAAATGGACCAAATATTCGTAATTGGTTATCTTATTGGGTTCGGTTTTCAATACTTCCTGCATTGCCCTGCCGATGGCTGCATGGTCTCGATTGGCATCATTCACGTCCGGATATATGATGATATCAGGATTAAATTGCTCTATTTGTGTTTGAAAAGCAGTACAAAGGACTGAAGGATCCAATTTATCAAGCTTCCCGTCGGGAAAACCCAGGAACACCAGATTACTTTCTGGAACACCTAAAATTTTGGTCGCTTTTTTGAACTCAGCGTAACGTTCTTGCTCGTTACCATGAAAATCGCCGTTAGTAACCAGTACTATCTCCACGTCTGCACCGTTATCTATTGATTGGGCAATATAACCACCCACGCCTATTGATTCGTCATCGGGATGGGGGGAGAAAACCAGGACTCTTTGACCGCTTTGGGGCATTACCACGTCCGGCAGAGCTGCTGCACCACCTTGCGCCATGACCGGAGGAATGTCAAAAGAATACAGGACACAGGTGGCTCCAACGACAACGGCTGCTGCCACCAGTGCCAATAGAAGCAACCTTTTGTTAAATTTGTTTTTTATTTTATCGAAGTGTGTCATATATTAACCCGTATTTATTTAGTCAGAAGCATTGAATTTCAGGGCTCTTTTACAACATATTTATTATAGGACAGATAGGGATATTGTGCATATTTCTGCCCCTATCGCCTATTATCTTTTTATAAAAATACAATCCCCCGATGCTATTTCGATTGTAAGTCTGGAGGAAGGATCACAATCTGTGGAACCAAAGCCTTGGGATGACGGCTCACTTCAATTGAGGCGGAGAATACCTTCTGGATTGTTTCGTTAGTAATAACTGTATCTGGAGGGCCATCGGCAAAGATAGCACCATGGTCGAGTAATACAAGACGATCAAAATACAGGACAGCTAAATTGAGATCGTGCATCGCTGCGACTATCGTCATTTTTTGATCACGATTAAGTTTTCGGAGTAATTCCAGAATCTCAATCTGATGACTGATATCAAGATGCGAAGTCGGTTCATCGAGAAGAAGTAGTTGGGGTTCCTGAGCCAAGGCCATGGCCAGGACAACTTTTTGACGTTCTCCGCCACTGAGTTCGTTAAAATAACGGTTTCTGAATGCAATCAGGCCGGTAGCTTCAAGCACCATGAGTACCACTTGGCGGCCTTTTTTATCAACATCTATCAAATCATGGACAAAGGGAGTCCGTCCAAGCAGAACTACTTCCTCAACAGTATAGGCAAATGGAATATCGAATTGCTGGGGAACTACGGCAATCCGCTGAGCTACTTCTCTCCGGGAAAGCTTTCGAAGGCTTACTCCACCGACACTGATATCACCTTCACCCGGTGGGAAAACACCCGTGGCGAGTTTTAGTAATGTAGTCTTCCCGGAGCCATTGGGACCGAGCAAGCCAGTCATCTGTCCGTTAGGCACAAATAAATTAATGTGGTGCAACGTAAAACCGCCTGTATAAGAAAAGCTGGTATCTTGGAGAAGAAGATTCGTAGCTTCAGAAGGCATATTCTCTCCTCGTTCGCCTTAACAGATAGATGAAGAAAGGAGCACCGATCAGCGCAGTGATTACGCCGACCGGAATCTGGGCCGGACTAAGAAGAGTTCTCGCCAGAAGATCCGCAAGCATCAGGAAAGAAGCCCCAGCCAAAGCCGAAGCCGGTAGGAGAAGACGATGGTTCGGACCCAGGATCAGCCGCATTGTATGAGGCATGATTAACCCAACAAAACCGATGAGTCCTCCTATAGACACAGCGCAGGCGGTGAGCAGCGAACCTATCCCTAAGATAACCATCTTCTCACGTTCCACGTCTATCCCAAGATAGGCAGCACCCTCTTCACCGACTGAAAATGCATTTAGATGAATTGCAAAAAACTGTGTGGCAATAATGCCGATTAATACAATAGGTGCTATGACTACTATCTGCTGCCAGTAAGTCACTGAAATACCGCCCATCAGGAAGGAGAAAACCTGCTGAAGCCTTAAACCGAGCCGGTCGCTCATCGTTAATAGCAGCATAACAATCGCTACAAGGAACTCACAACAAAACCAGCAAGCAACATGCTGACGATAGGGGCCTTGCCGCCGAAACGTGCCAATCTATACACGAGTATCACTGCTCCTAATGCCCCAAGGAAAGCTGCCATAGGCACCAAACCGAAACCATAGAACACCACGCTCAGCGGTAGTAACATACCTAAGGCTGCGCCAAAAGCTGCTCCAACTGCTGTCCCGATAATGTACGGGTCAGCCATAGGATTTCTAAAAACGCCTTGAAACAGTACGCCAGCCGTGGATAGCGCAGCGCCTACTAATGCGCCACCAATCACTCTCGGTAACCTGACTTGGAATACAATTGTCTCTTGCGTTGGTTGCAAGCCACAGGTGTCACCGTAAAGCCCAATCTTATGCAATAACATCTTTGCGATTTCCAGAACGGAAATCTTAACCGGTCCCACAGACACTGATAGCAGCATTACTACTATAACTGCAGCTGTAAGCCCAAACATTATTGCGCCCCGATGCTTCCTAACTGACCAGTTTTTCTCACTATTGGCCACTTCGTTTAAGATTACTTACTTACATATTTTATCGTTTACTTGAATAGTTCGGGATGAATATCCTGGGCTAGTATTTGAAGGCCTTGGATAACGCGCGGCCCAGGGCGATCTGTCAGATCCGAATCAGTTATCGGATAGATAGCCCCATTCTTGACCGCGGTGATTGTAGACCAACCAGGCCTCTGCTCTACACTTTGCACCGTTACGCCATATTGGTAGTCATCAAGGATAATAATCTGCGGGTCCGCCTTGACTATGTCTTCGGTGTTCATCTGCCAAGAAGAGGTCGGCCCGCTGGCGCCAACGTCTTGGCCGCCGGCTAATGTGATCATGGAATCATTGAAGGAACCTGGACCGGCAACCCATGGATTACTGGGATCGGTGCCGTCAAATTCCCATAAGACGCGAGGATCAGCCACTCCCTTCACCTTGGCTTCGATTGTATTCAAACTATTCTGCATACTGGTAGCGAGGGTTTTAGCCTGTGACGTAGCTCCGGTGATTTTCCCTACCAGGGTAATATCGCTGATAACACCGGTGACATCCTTTGGAGCAAGTATTACGACAGGGATTCCCAGGTTCTCCAGTTGAGCTACATAGTCCGGCATTGTATAGCCGAAACCGATAACCAAGTCAGGTTTTAAATTGACGATAGACTCTATATCGAAACTGGGATATCCAGACCCAAGATGGGGTAATGTTTTGGCTGCTGCCGGGTAGTCTGAATCACTATCTGTCCCGACTACCTTACTGCCTAAACCAAGAGCAAATAAAATCTCCGTGTTGCTCGGGGCAAGAGAAACTATCCGTTGGGGTGTTCCTTTGATGTTGATAGTTTGTCCCAGGTCATCTGTCAGAGGGCCAGCGGGTTTGTTCGGAGAACAGCCCACAGCCATTGTTAGAAACATAACTAAGGCGGCGATGAGTAGCAGCAATTTCTTCACTTTTGCAATTCCTTTCATTTATTTTTGAGCAAAAAAAATCCCCTTGCTCCGTGGAACAAGAGGATTAATTCTTTACAGGTGTGAGCAACCCCTTTCCACGAAGGCAATCAACTTTAACCAGAGGACGGCGTCCTGACTTTCCCCTTAGTGGGATCACAGTAGCGGGCCTGTGCCGGACTTTCACCGGACTTGCAATCCGTTTAAGCTCAAACTCGCGTTTGAGCACCTCAACTCACTTTATTCTTTTGTTAATTAACGACGTCGGCAAAAGTAATCATCGCATATTATTTGAGAAAAAGCAATTGCAAATTTCGGGCAATACCAATAATGCTCTAGAGCACTTACTATAATTCACGAAATTAGGACAGATTGATTAACTATTCCAAATTGGTAATTAATCCGATATAATAATCGGAGATTTAGTTAAGGAGTAAGACATGGGTATCGGAATTATCCCTTTAATTTCAGCCATAGTGTCATTTATCTTTGCGTTAACCGTTGTCGATCAATATTTCGCCCGCCGACAACCTTTTCAGCTTCTGTGGACGATCGGACTTTTCATGTATGGCATCAGTGCTTTCACCGAATTTTACACTGAAACCTTTGGATTACACCTGATTATGTTTCGACTTTGGTATTTATTCGGGGCAATTTGTGTCGCAGCTTTTCTTGGCCAAGGTACAGTCTATCTGCTTGTAAAACGTCGTACTGCTCATATCCTGATGGCAATCATTGTGGTTATATCTGTTTACAGTGCAATCAGATTATTCACTACCAATATTGACTTAGGCGCAGCCACAAGATTAACAGATAAAATCATTGTGCCCACTGATGTTGGCGTTCTGACAGGTTTGATGAACGTCTATGGCACGGTTACACTTGTCGGCGGAGCTCTTTACAGCGCATGGATTTTTTGGAGGAAACGTATTTTACCTCATCGTGTACAATCGAACGTGCTAATTGCGGTTGGAGCGTTATTGCCCGCAATCGGAGGCTCATTGTTAAGATTGGGAACAGCTCGCGGTGCACCATTCTATATTCTTGAATTGTCTGGAGTTATTATCATCTTTATTGGTTTTCTGCGTACCAGGGAAGTGTTCGGTTTCTTCCGATTTCCGCTCATTCATGGTTTTGCCAGAGTTAAAGAGCCCATTGTAAATCCCGAAAAGCTAACACCACCAAAATAGAATAAAACAGCATGAGACAAAATTATAAATAGTACTATCCTGTAGTAAGCAATTCACCCACTAACGAGAGCAACTAAGGGACAAGAGCAAAGAGATTGCTCAAGTTATTACACTTTAGCGCCGCAGCCAGGCGACGACAGCAATAATAACCACCAGCAGGATGAATCCGCAGAAAAGCAGTAGTGGCCAGCTATTCATGGCCCAACTCAGCATCGTAAAGGAACTCATTTGTGAGGGCCCTATTTTAGTAATGTCAGCACTTGTTTGTGTTTGAAAAGCCGGATAAAAAACACCAACAAACAGCAGTATTATCATGCCCATAATAAAAATCCCCATTGGTGATAAAAAATTCTTTAATGCGTTCATATTTGCCTCTTACACGAGTTGGGTAATGAAGCTGATGGCCTGGCCGTAAAGCCAGATAAATGCCTGGATGATGCCCCACATCGCGCCGGAACTCAACGTGCAAACCCAAAAGTAACGTATTACGATCCAACCGCCGGTGTAAAACGAGTAATCCCACAGCAGCAACCGCATTATCCCCTGGGCAAAATTGACGTTGAACACCGGCACTACCAAAGGTCCAAGGGAGATGGTAGTCATGATGCTGAGGTCGTTAATGATCGAGTTTTGAGCGGCGCCAAAATAAGCGCCCTCCAGAACAAGACAAATTAACGTACTCAGAAACCACGACATGGCGAGGAAGCTCATAAATTTGGTACTCATCGTTTATCCCCATCCCACGTGCTTACGGGCTAATATCAAGGCGATTGCCGGGAAGATGAACATGATCGCCGACCACAGAGGGATCATGCCGGATACGCCGACAGTTCCCATGACACCAAAAAGAACCAGCGAAATCTCCATCACCACGCACATGGTTAATAGACTGCCAGCCTGGGGAGCGCCTTTAGGTCCGGTTGCTTCATAGGCCAGCATCCCGGCAATACAGATACCAATGTAAATGAAAGGGAACCACCATAACGCTTGAGGGATGCCGCCCGCCAATAAGATTGAATTGATGGAAGCACCAAAAGGGATCAGAGAAGCATCCAACTCGGTGTACATTTGTGGCGGTAGGCCAAGAGTGCTGGAGAGGATCGAACCCGGTGATTGAATGGCATAATTGTTGCCGGTCGTGGCCTGGGCTGGGTTGGTTGGGCCAAACGTGCCAAGGGTAAGAGACACATTCGGATTGGTGCCGTAGGTGATCGTGCCAACTTGAGTACCATCGATATCTGGCAATGTCGTGCCTACAATCATCGTCACTGGCTGGTAGAGCAGCTTTTGCGTGCTGCCAACTGTTTCGGAATAACTGGTGATGTAAGGCATAACGTCATTGGTATCGAGCGTCCACACGTTCGAGTTGGAAGGGACCGGCCCCACAATGGTCGCGGTCGAAGGGGTACCTGAATCCACCTGTAAAGACAAAGTTCCAAATGCTGCGGCTGTTTCAGATAATGTAATCGTGTGCACCCCGGACGATACGCCGGTAACATTTATCGTAGTGTTGGGAAAAGTGGCCTGGGTCGTAAACGGGAACTCATAACTGGATTGAACCGCCCAGCTAGTACCACTATTTGCCGATGCGTAAAATCCAGTACCACCTACGGTATATGGGCCAACCGAAAAGTAGTTAGTGCTATTGCCGCCGGTATAGTTGAGAACCATCGCATAGGTCGTGCCATTAGTGAGACTATAAGGCGTACCGAATGTGATGGTTCCACCGCCGCTTGCTGCGCTCCCTGACACGACTATTGTCCCGGTAGGACTGCCGCCGGAAGTGGTTTCGATATAAATAGCGGTAGTAAACAGACCGCCGCCGCCATTTATGCCGCCGCAGCCAGTCGTAATTTGAGCTAGAGGATAAGCACCGCTGGCCACAAAATCTTGCGCTATCCAGTTTACGCCATAGACCTTATAAGAAGTTGGGCTGCTTCCCCCTGATATCGACTGCTCCGTAACTCCACTCGCACCAGTCAATGTTGTGTCAATCTTGCCGCTGGTGGTGGGATCAATAGCCATCGAAAGCGCACCAGTCTTATTCAAGATGTAGGCCGTGGTATTCAAGGTCACGGTGAATCCACCGGTGACGGCCCCGGTGGTGGTGATAACCGAGATACCCTGACCAAGCTGCACCGGAGAGTTTGTAACCAGGCAGGACGCACCGCTGGCCACAGTTACCGAGCAACCGGATTGCACCTTTATGCTGAACGTTCCCAGGGTAGTGGGTGTAATGGTGTTACTGCCACTGGAAAGAGTTATCGGTACGTTACCGAAGGTCTCGTAACCGAGTGTGTAGGTTGTGCCCGCGGACCAAACAGCGCCGCTGTTGGTCGAGAGATCATATAAAGGCGTTCCCGAAGTGCCTCCCCAAATGAAATAAATGGAACTCGTACCGCTTGGCTGGTCGGCTACCAGGGCATAAGTCGCGCCGCTGGTCAGCGTATAAGGCGTGCCAAAGGTCACGGTATTCCATGATGACCCCACTGCGGTAAATGTTCCTGACGCCAGGGCTGATCCGCTCGGTAAGCTGCTGGTAGTAGCATACAAGGCCAGCATGGAAGTTGTTTGTGTCCCGGCGATGCTGTAAACGTAAATGCCGGCACCGGTCATCGTGTAGGCTGAAGATGCGGTAAATGTTTGACCATACCAGTTTGCCCCATATGGTTCAATAGTCGTGCTGCTGATATCACTCACTTGCTGTGCCAGTGTTGAAGCTGTGACAGCGGTAATCGTGTTTCCGGTGGTCGTCGGTGATGCGGTATTGACATAGCCGGTCGTGGTAATTGAAAATGCCGAGCCAGGCTCTAAGTTAGCGTTTTCGGGTATGGTGATGCTGCCGCCGTTGCCGACAATAACCGGCATTGAGCTTGCCGGCGTGTTGCCGGTGGTATAGTTCACATTTTTACTGCCGTTGGCGCTAATACCATCCACAAATGCGGTTTGTGTGGTGGTGAGCATTGTCGGCACTGAACTGCCATCTACCATCTGCGCATCCAAACCGGATGATGAGAGATATCCACCGGAAACCAGGGCGCTGTTTGACACCGGGAAAATGAACGGAGTTTCAGTATAAGCGACACC
>Ga0187862_10004046_pt1 | contig 14091 bp, 4 predicted proteins | sample June2016WEW_10_1_FD_133003 | JGI IMG/M metagenome (GOLD analysis project Ga0187862, IMG submission 133003) | Peatland microbial communities from SPRUCE experiment site at the Marcell Experimental Forest, Minnesota, USA - June2016WEW_10_150 | ecosystem: Environmental > Terrestrial > Soil >...
CGATCACAGGATGGCCGGCCATTCCCCCTCCTGGACCGCTGCTTGTCGAGCCGAACTACCGGTCAGCCAACCCGGTCCTGCCGCCGGTCGGCAACCCGGATGGTTTCACCGTGCCGCCGGCCTGGATCATTGATAACGATGAGGAAACGACCCGCCGGGTTACCGCGCTCAAGACCGATGACTATTATTGGACGCGCATGATGTGGTGGGATCGCCAGTTTAAGGACCCGCATTTCCTGTGCACGCTGACCCTGGGCGAGCTCGGTTCGCTGCTTGAAACCTCCATCCACAACGACATGCATATGCGATGGTCGTCGATCCCCCGCGACCCAAAGACTGGCATTCCGGTTCCCGGCGGACGCCCGGCATCGGATATCTCCGCAGATCCGTGGGATGATCCCACGAATGATTACCTGGGAGATTTTTACTCATCACACGTGCACCCGGTATTCTGGCGTCTGCATGGCTGGGTGGACGATCGCATCACGGACTGGTTCAACGCACACGAAGCGGCGCACAAAGGTGAGGTCATCAAAAGCGAGGTCGGCGGTGTCCCGTGGTTTGAAGTCGGTAAGTGGATCTCCGCGAAGGATCCATGGGCGGGACCCGTGATGAAGTCCATGGTCAACGGTATGCGCAGTGGTCAGAGCATGCGAGGGGATCGCGCCGACATCCAGAAGATGGAGCAGGTATCCGTCATCCTGTTCGGCGAAAATCAGGCCGGGAAGCCGGGGGCTCACGCGGCGCGACCAGCCCAGATGCAGCATGGCCATTTGGCCTGGTATTGAGCCATGCGCCGATCGTCCGTCGGAGTTCAAACCCAGGAGCGATAACATGCCGCGGCACGCAGCCGGCCAGCTTTCCACCGACGACATCATCGCGATTCAGCAACTCAACGCACGCTATGTTGTCGCTATCGACGATCTCGTGCCATCGTCAGCTGCGGTGTGGGCTAATACGTTCACGCCCGACGGCAGCTTCACGTTGCGCGATTCGGCGGGGCATATTCAGGTCCATGCGAAGGGCACCGCGCAGTTAAAAGCCCAGTGTGTAAAGTTTCCGGATCGTGCCAATACGCGCCACTGGTTCACCAATCTGCTCATCGAACCGGATGACGAAGGGGTCAGGATGACCTGCTATCTTATTTCGCTCGACACCAAACCAACCTCGCCAGCGGCGGCGGCGATAGCGCGGACCGGTGTTTACCGCGATATACTGCGAAAGTTGAACGGGAACTGGAAGTTCACGACCCGAGAAGTGACTCTTGACGCTGGATCGTCTGGTTGAATTGCGGTGACGGACACCGATCCATCGTGAACAGGAAACTTTCGTGCAGCCCAATGGCGTCGTTGACATCGGGTACGTGTTCCCGGCCCTTGAACCAATCCAGTAGCGGGCCGAGCAGCGCACAAGCCTGACCTACTTCGTTCCGTCTGGCTAACAACTGCGCGAGACAAGTGGCGGCGCGCAATTCCCATAACCTGGCCGACTGATCGTGCGCGATGGCGATCGCCTGACCGAAAAACCGCTCTGCCAGCTCGGTATCCGGCTCTGCGCGCATCATCGCCACTTCGCCCTTGCGGCGGTGCAATTCGGCATCGAACCAGGGACCTCCCGTGTTGGCCGAAATGACCAATGCCTCATCGAGCAACCTCTCCGCTGCGGCAAGATCGCCCGACCAGCCGAGCGCTTCGGCCATCATTCCGAAACAATAAGGCTCCCAGACGACGGCGTCGGTTGCGCGTAAGCCTGCGAGGCCCGTACTGAGCTGATTCAGGCCGTCCCTGATGTTACCGTCCTTGACGGCGAGCCACCCCAGATGACAACGGCCAAGCGCCATATAAAACGGAAACCCTTGTTCCTCGGACAATTCGATCAGCGCCGCGGCGGTCAGTCGGAGTGTGGCTTCGTCACGTACGAACCAATCGTATCTGGCCTTGGCGGCGATGACGATCGCTCGCGACGGCATGTGTGCAAGTCGCGATGCAGCTTCGAACGCGAGACCCGCCTCGGTTGCCGCCTGATCGAGATGGCCCAGGCAGGTCAGTGTCAGCGCATATTGGGTGCTGAGGTGACTATCGAGGTTATCCGCCACGATCGCCAGGTCGAGCCGGGTTGAGCCGCTTCTCCGGCTGAAGTCACGTGCATTCTCCAGGTGTGACCGCGCCTCTCCAAAGCGCCCCTGCCAGAACCGCGTGATCCCCCACATCCCATGCGCCACGAACTGCGCCGGATCATTGCTTTGCTGTTGCCCGAGAGCCAGCAGCTCATCGGCCGCGTTCTCAGTGGCGGACAGCATGCGACGATGCGCGTGATTGAACCAGTAGCCCCACAAGGCGCGGGTATAGAGCTCGGTATGATCGAAGCCGCGACACAGAACCACGGCTTCTTGGAACGCCTTTCCGGCCCCGGTGTCCGAACTGGCCCGGGTGCTGAGCAACACCCGTCCGAGCGCCAGCTTCAGTTCCACCTCAAGCGTCCGGCGCGCCTCGCTTTCAGGCAGCGTCGCCACGAGAGCCAGGCCACGTTCAATCTGTGCGTGCGTTTCTGCCAAAGCGGCGCGTTCGGCCGATCGTTCGCCGGCACAGCGGTAATAAGATGCGGCGCGCTCGATCAATCCGGCGTGCGCGCAATGATGGGCGATCAGCGCGGGATGGGTCTCCTCCATCTCCGGGTTCAGTGCCACGAGTGCTGACGCAACTCTCTCGTGCAACAACTTGCGCCGCCGCCGCAGCAGGCTTCCATACGCGGTTTCCTGAATTAAAGCGTGTTTGAAAGTATAGACTGCATCGGGCCCGGTGCCGCGGCTGGTCACCAACTCGGAGCCAACGAGTTCGTTGACCGCATGTCGCAGGTCGGGATCTGACCTTTTGGCGACGGCTGACAGCAGGCTGTAGGAAAATTCGCGCCCAATGACCGCACCTATCTGAGCAATCTCTCGCGCCGCCGGGTGGCGATCGAGACGAGCCATCAGCGAGGTTTGCAACGTGCTCGGAACGCCGACGGGAGCGCTGGTTATCGCGCCGTCCTGGTCAGGCGACACGGTGCCTTCGAGCACTGCCTTGGTTAGTTCCTCGATGAACAATGGGATCCCGTCCGACTCGGCGACAATTTGATCGATCAATCCGTGCCGCACCGCCTTCCCATTGATGAGTTGCGCGACCAGGGCAGCGGCATCCAGTTGGTCGAGCCGGCTCAGCATGATCGAAGTCACCCTTGCGCGTCCCACCCAACGCGCGCGAAATTCGGGGCGATAGGTGGCGACCAACAGGACCGGCAGCCGTCGGGTCCAATTGATCACCAGATCCATGAACTCCAGGGTGGTCGGATCGGACCAATGCAGGTCTTCGAACACCATGAGCACCGGTGCCTGCCGAGCGGTCACTTCCAACATTCGCCGAAGCGCCGCAAACGTGCGCTCCTTCCGCCGTTGCGGACTGAGCGTCAACGTTGGCAGCTCCTCTGCTCGGAGTGAGAGCAGATCGGCGATCAGAGCAATGTCTTGCTCGGATAAGGCGGAGGGTTCCAGCGCCGCACGAAGCTTGTGCACCTTCTGAACTGCGGTGTCGTTGCGTGCGAATCCTGCAATGTGTTCCAGATGGCCGATGATCGAATGCAGTGCGTTGTCCTGTTGGTCGGGTAGACAAAAATACCGAGCGGTCGCATGCGCCTGACCCCGCAGTCGTAACTGCAAGGCAGCAAGCAACCGGGACTTGCCGATTCCCGGTTCGCCGCCGATCAGTACGACCCTCCCCTCCCCGGCCGCCGCCTGGTTCCACCGCCGCAACAAGAGTTCGATTTCCTCGTCCCTACCGATGATCGGAGCCAGTTCGGACGAATGCAGCGCCTCGAACCGGCTTTGCACCATGCTTTCGCCATTCACCAGCCAGAGCCGCACCGGATCGGCATAACCGCTTATCTCGGTCATCCCGAGATCTTCACAGTCGAAAAGGTCGCCGATCTGCAAGCGCGTTTCATTGGCTATGACGACCGTGTCCGGCAGCGCGATCTCCTGTACCCGGGCGGCGAGGTTTGGTGCCTCTCCCATCGCGCTGGGCTCTTGAGTGTCTCCATCACCGGCAAGGTCGCCTACGACGACCAAACCGGACGCGATACCGACACGCACGCGCAGAGTTCCGCCGCCGCACGCGGTTTTGCCGACAGCTGCGGTGATGGCGAGACCGGCGCGCACAGCCTGCTCGGAATCCGTTTCGTAAGCGCGTGGCCAACCGAAATAGACAAGTACGCCGTCGCCTAAATACTGCGCCACCGATCCGCCAAATCGTTGCGCCGTCATCGCCACCAGCGAGCGATATGAGCGGATAACTTCAGAAAGATCCTCCGGATCAAGCCGCACCGCCAGCGACGTCGATCCGATCAGGTCGCAAAACATCACAGTAATCCGCCGTCGTTCAGCTCGGGACGATGGCAGGTGAGGTTCTGGCGATGATATTGCCCTGGCGTCGCAAAGCGGAGTGCCGCATTCTACACAGTAATGTGCGCCGGGGCGACCAGAATGACCGCACGCCGGACATAAAATGTTGTTGGCTGTGCCACATAGTGGGCAAAACCTGGCAAGTGTGGGCAGTTCAGCCCCACAAGTCACGCACGACATCTCCCATTCCTTCTTGTAGGTGAGGTTGTCGAAGCCGGCAGGAATTCTTCTCGCTGGTTATATCGATTAAGACATGTCGAGGGGCGTCGCGGGTCCGGCACAGAGCCTGCACGCCTTACTGCCCGGTTTCAAGGCCATCAGCGTTGACGGGATGGTCACGAGCCAGCGTTCCGCGCGACTATTTCGCTTTCTCCTGACCAGGACCATGTCCCGCAAGTTCAGTAGCCGTCTCTGCCTGGAATCACCGCGGGGAGCATTTGGAACAAAGAGCGCCGCTCCATTGGCGATTTACAAGGGGTGACCGCGCAAGCTTGAAATGTCACCCCGCGCGCAAAGTAGAAATGACAATGACACCCAGGGCGTGGCGCGGGTGAATCGCAGGTAAAAAAACTTCTTGCAAAGCCAGTAATCAGGATTCTGCGGGTGACCGGTCCCTGTCTTATGCTTTCGCGTGCCCCTTCACCGAACCACCAGCAACACGGGGCGAGAACGCTCCGACCGCAACGGCAGCCCAATCTGAAAGCGATGCTCGCCCGGACTCAACTTCCATGTGACCGGCCGATCAGGATCGGTCAGTGCGAAAGGCGAGCCATCCACATACCAGACGACCTGCGGCACGTGCGGCGTCGTTTTTGCACGCAGCACCAGCTGGTCCGCTGCCTCCGGGCTTTCTGGGTTGCGCCAGATCCGGCTGCCGGCTTCCGGCGTCACCACCGATAGCCGCACGGAGCCGTCGGCCGGTGCCATATCCAGCCCGGAAGCCAGCGGGAGCGCCGGACCACCTCTGGGCGGCAGCCACGCCACCAAGGTCCGACCACAGGTCTCCTCCGGCGTTTCCTCTGGGCCTGCACAGATCGGTGCGGGCAGGTAGCCGTCGGGCACCGGCAGATTGGTATCGCTCAACTCCCCCGGGACGGTCTGGTACAGCGTGAGCATGATCTCCCGCACCAGCGCTGCCGCGGCATCAGCGCCGCCAACATCCGCCATTGTCCCGGCGTCGGCGCGTCCGACCCATACACCGACCAGGAAACGCGCCGACCAGGCCACCGTCCAGGCGTCGCGGAAGCCTTGCGAGGTGCCTGTCTTCACAGCCACCGGGAACGGATATTCCGTGCTGCCATAACGGGCAAAACTCGGCAGGCGAGCCAACGGATCGGACAGAAACAGCCCCACCTCCCGCGCTGCCGTTACGGTAAACACTCGCCGTGGCGGAGGTTCGGCCTGGCCCCGGTACCACAGCAGCCCGCGCTGCGTCCCATCATCGGCCAGTGCAGTGTATGCGTCGGCCAGCCGATCGAGGCTGGTCGGCAGGGCACCAATCGCCATCGCCAGACCAAGGCTATCCGGTGCCGCGTCCGACGCGGGTAAGCTCAGGGCGCGGAACAGGTCGAAGCCGGCGCCGATGCCCAGTCGCCGCAGCACCTCGACCGCTGGCACATTGCGCGAGTTGGCCAGTGCCTGGCTTGGCGGCAGCAGCCCCAGGTACCGCGAGTCAGCGTTGCGAATGCCGGCCGATTGGCCAGGGCCATCGTCCAGCAGATCGGCCGGATGCACCAGGCCCTGTTGCAGCGCGGCAGCGTACAGGAATGGCTTCAAGGTGCTCCCCGGTGAGCGGATCGCGCGGGTGAAATCGATGGCTCCGCCGTTGCGGTCGCCATAACCGTCGGACCCGACCGCTGCCAGCACGGCATTCGTGCCGCGCTGCACAACGATCGCCGCAGCCTGCTGGGCGTCGGCGCCCCGCCAGGACGCCAGCCGGCGGCGCAGCAACGCGGCCACCCTATGCTGTACTTCCAGATCGAGCGACGCCGTAACCCGGAAGTCAGCGGCACCCTCGCGGTCCAACGGCCCCCCGGACATCAGCCCACCCACCGAGCCGCCGGACGTCGGCGCTGGCCCGGAGAGCAACTCGCGCAACCGCAGGATCGGATGCAGCGCGTCCATCGGGCGCTGCGGCGCAGGGCCAGGGTGCAGCGTCGCGAGTTGCGCGATGGCGGTGCGATACTCCGGCTCGGTGATCACGCCCTGTTCGCGCAACTGGTCGAGGATGCGCCCGGCTCGCATCCTGTCGCGGCCCAGACCGGATGGACGCAGCGGGTTATAGGCGGCCGGCGCGCGCGGCACGGCGCAAAGCAGCGCGATCTCGGCCCAACTGAGGTCGGCGGCAGGTTTATCCAGATACCAGCGTGCGGCATGGCCGATGCCGTGGCTGCCGTTACCATACGGCACCAGCCGCAGGTACTGTGCCAGAACTGCGGCGCGGCCATAGCGTGCAGTCAAAGCGAGCGCAGTACCTGCCTCCACTGCCTTGGCCCAGAGCGTGCGTGGCTCCGGGTGCTGCATGCGCGCCACCTGCATGGCGATGGTAGACGCTCCGGAGCGCCGCCGCAGCCCGCTCAGGTCCTGCAAGGCAGCGCGGAGCACTGCGCCCGGATCAACGCCGGGATGCGACCAGAAGTGGCGATCCTCGAGCGCGATCGTGGCGCTTACGATCCGCGCAGGTAACGGATCGACCGGCCAGAAGCCATACTCGGTCAGGCGGTTGCCGTCCCGGCCGGGCAATTCATCGCTGTACTGGGCCAGGAATGTGCCATGCCGGTCGTAAACGATCGGGGTCGGCGCCGGCGTATCGAAATGCGCACGGGACAAAACGACGGTAAGGTATGGGAGAACGATCGCGACTGTTGCGGCTACAAGTAGCCATCTTCCGCTCCTCCGTGCTGGTTTGGGCCAAGAAACGAAACGGGGCAACCGCCGGAATCCGGAAAAGCGCGAGGGCTCCGCCCTCGAACCCGCCAGGAGGCGTTGCCTCCGGGACCTCCAGCAAAGGGCGAGGCCCTTTGCAATCCGTCCATTGGTTGGGGAACGGGAGAGGGCAGACTGCGACGTATCGAGGTCTGTGTCGGCCCTCTCCCATTCCCCAACCAAAATGAATGGTTCCAAGGGCAATGCCCTTGGCTGGGTTCCAAGGGGCAGCGCCCCTTGGTCGGGGTCCGAGGCGGCAGCCCCGGTGCTTCCCCGGATCACGGTCCGATCACCAGCAGCGATCCGGCGCTCGCCCCGGCCACGCTCTCCCGGTACATCATCTCCGCGGTCCCCGGCGGCTCGGTGAAGCGGCCCATGGTTCCGGCCCGTGCGCGGAAATGGAACTGATAGGTTCCGGCGGGCAGCGCCTCGTAGACATACAGCACCGAATCATCGCCGAACGCCGTGTAGCTGGGTGACAACGTCGGCCCAGCCGACGGGGTCGCCTCGGCTGGAGCGGTTGCGAGGTTCGGGTTCAGCGGCTCCAGCCCGGACGCAATCGGCAACGACACCGCGACCATGGTGCGCGCCTCCGGGTTCACCAGTTCCGCGGTTTCCTCGACGGTGTCGCCATTCGTCAGATGCAGCGCGCCGTCGGCACCCGGCGCGAGCGTCTGCATCGGTCCGCCACCTGCTGATACCTTCAGCAAGGCGCGGGTCAGCACGAAGCCGTGTTGCACCGGCGTTGCCTGCCAGCCAGGTGCCGCGGGCACATAATCTGCCTGCTGCAACGCCAGCACCGGCCGGGCCCCGCCGTTCGCCACCCGCATCGCCCCGGAGACGGAGGTGGTCCAACGCGCCATTGGTGTCCCGTGGCCCAAAGTCGCCTGATGCGAGCCGTCCGGTAGTCCCACTGTCACCGGCACGTCCGACGCCGTGACGTCCCAACTCGCGGCCAGCGCACGCAACGCCGCGGCGTCCGCGTTGGTGCTGCCCCAGCCGTCGGCAGAACCCAGACCGACAAGCCCGCTGCGCAGCAGCATGAGCCGCGGCTCCTCCGGGGTGGCCACCGCCACGGCCCGCGTCACCTCGGCCAGACCGCGCGTTTCCGACGGCAGGATCAGCGGATTGGCGTCAAAATCAGCAAGGCCGGAGTAACTAGGCACGCCGTTGCGCGCCAGGATGTGCACCCGGCTCCACAGCGTTTGCAGCAGCCCGGCAACCAAAGCCCGATCGGCATTCGGCGTTGCTGCAATGGCCGAGACCACCATCGCCAGGCCACTGGTATTCAGCGCACCCGCCGAGCGCGCCAGTTCACTGGCGTAGGCCGCATCGAGCTTGCCGCCCGCCGCCAATGCGTACAACGCCGTGGCGCGCTCCACGAGTGCCGAGTCGGTCAGCAGATGGGCATAATCAGAACGCAGCGACTGGTTCAGCACCTCAGCCAACCGATCGCGCAACGCCGTGTCGATCGGCAAATGCGCGGCATCGGCCCGGATCATCAGTTCGTACGACCATGCCGTCAGCGTCACCAGGCCCCGCGTATGCGGCCAGTACCCCACCAGTCCGTTCTCATCCACCGCCTGGGCGATCGCCCGCAACGTGGCGGCCACATCCGTGCCAATTCGATCCTTCAGCCCTTCCGCTTCAGCGATCGGCGCGAAGGGCAGCAGCGCCAGTTCCGAGGATGCCAGCGCGATCCGTTGCTCGGTGCAGCCGAACGGGTAAGTGAACAGGTAGTTCATCGCACCCAAAGCCCGTACCAACGCCGGATCGGTCGCCACCACCAGCGAACCCGCGTACGTCCCCGCTCGCATGTCACCCGGCGGCGCCGGCAGATCGGCAGAGGCTCCGGGCGCGACATCGACCAGTTGCCGGTCATGCATGACCGGCCGGTCGGGCCTGATCGGCAGGGCGATTTCCACGGCATCGCCGACCTGGTCGGAATCGCGCCGTACCAGGAAGCGAATATGCGCCATGGCTTGCCCTTGGTCGGGCACGCTCAAAGGAAAACTCGCCTTCGCCGGCATTGCGCCGTTCCAGGTGAAATTCAGCGCCTTGGCGCCGGTCGCAGTCAGGCCGTCGACACTCAACAACGCAGAGCCGGCGCCGCCGGGCCCCTCAACGACCCGGCCAAGCACTTCGGCGTCGAATGTGTCACCGGGCCGCAGAAAGCGCGGCAACACGGGTTGCGCGACGATCGGTTGGCGGACCAGCAGTTGCCCGGTGGCAAAGCCAAATCGGTCGGGACCGCTGGTGACCTCCGCCCGCAGCATGAACACGGTCAGCGTGTCCGGCAGCTTCACCTGAACATGCGCCACCCCATCCGGCCCCACCTTCACATGCGGCAAATAGATTGGCACCGGAGTGAAATTGCGCCGCACCGAGATATTCTCGAGTCCAGGCTTCTCATTACCTTCGCTGCCGCCGGGGTTCTCCTGCAACGGAATGATGCCGAACGCCATGTTGCGGGTATCGCGCGCCGCCATGGTGGACGGCCGCTCGACAATGAATTTTGGCAGCGGGTCGAGCGGCGCCTCTTTGGCCAACGCCAGCACGGCCTGATCCACCATCCAGAATGTCGCTTCGCCGGCGAGCGGATGCCCGTCCTCGTCCGACAGTTTCAGCGCCACATCGATGGTCTGCGCTGGCCGCGCCGATGCGGGCGCCTCAAACGCGACATTCACCCGGTTGCGCACTGGCCTGACCTTCACCCACACGGTCGCCGCCAGGGTGGTCGGCTTGCCCAGATCGAACGGCGCGGTGGCAGCGATCGGCGGCCCCGCCAGGCGCCCTCGCATCAGCAGCACATGCACCGGCATGCGCGGCATCTGTTCCTTGCGCACGGCGAGGGTGGTGCGGCCAACGCCATTGGTCACATCCACCCACGCGTAGTCGAAGGTTCCACTGGGCTGCTCGGTCACCACCAAAGCGCGCGCAGTCTGGAACGGGCTCTCGATCAGCAGCGTGGCGTTCTCGCCGGGGGCATAGTCGTTTTTGTCGGTCGTTACGGTCACGGTTTTGGCCGGAGGCCGCGACCAGGTGACCGGGGTGTCACCGGCCATGAAGCAGTCCACCCGCAAAGTCTGTCGCCGCCCCAATCGGTCCGCAGCCGTCACCTCGACGACGTAGATCCCCGCTTCGGTTGTGTTGAAATTCAGCGTTTGTGCAGCGTCGGTACTAATGACGTGCCGTTCCTCCAATGTGTGGTCGATCTCCTGGGTGACGTATTTCGCCGTGCCCTGCGTGAAGTCGCTTGCTTGCAGCACGGAGTTCCAGTCGCGTTTGATCAGCCGCACGGTCATGTCCAAACCGGCGCGCGGCTTGCCCTCGGCGTTCAGCGCCAGCAGGTCGGCCGCGATCGCACCGGCCTTGGGCAGATAGCGGGGCATCTTCAGGCCCAAAACGAACGGCGGCAGCGCCGGCACATGCGCGACGTTGCGGATTTGCTGGCCATCGTCACCGGTGACGGTCGCTTCGACGACATAGGTTCGCGGCTGCGCCGTCGGCTCCAACGTCGGATCGAGCGTCAGCTGTGCCGCACCCCCGGCGTCGGTCTTGCCATCGCTTTGCAGCACCGGGGTCGAGCGGAATGCCGCCTCACCGGAAAACCGTGCGTCACTGGAAAACAGGAAGCCTTCGCGGCCGGGCGGGTTCCACGTGTAGGGGTACTGCGTGACACGCCATTTGATCGGCCGATCGGTCACCACACCGCCGGCATAGTACCGCGCCAGCAAACCAACCTGGAACTGGGCATCCAGCGGCACCTGGGCTGCATTATTCAGCAGCACCTCGAACGTCGGCAGCCGGTAGGCTTCCTTCTTGAATTCGGCGCTGTCGCAGGTTGGTGCGTTCTCCGGCTGGAACGACACCGAGTAATCACCGGTTGCCGCGGTTTTCGCGTCGAAGTGCTGGTAGAAGCCGCTGGTATCGTCCAGCGTCACCGGATAGCGCCATTCCTGCTTGTCGGGCCCTTGCACGAGCAGCGTGCCCTTGCCCGCGCTGGCAGCCAACGCGCCATGCAGATAGCGGCGGACGAAGCCGCGGATTTCCACCGGCTCCTCGGGGCGGTAGATCGGGCGTTCGGTGAATATGTGGCACAGGATGCGCGGCTTTTCCTCGCGCGCGCTGATCGCGGTCTTGGTGAATGGCCAGGCCAGCCAGCTCCCGCCTGGCCGGGTCCAGTTGCCGCGAGCGTAACGCTCCGGCCCGGGAGTGGTGCGCAGGACAAGGGTGTCGGTGGCTTTGCGGACGACGATGCGTTCCGGCGCGGCCTGGCTCCCGTCATGCGCCACATAAAAAAACGCACCATCCGCATCGGTCACGCCGTGCGCGAGTACGCGGTACTCCTTGTCGGCCAGGCCTTCGACCTCGATTTCTGCTCCGGCGACCGGACGCGCAGTGTCCAGCGAGGTGACCAAGAAGCGGATCCGGCCCGGTTCCTCCACCGAGGTCAGCGCAAGGTCGGTAACCTGCAGGCGGATCCAGTGCCGCGCGGTGTCATGCAGCGGGCGCAGTCCGACGAGGTAGGTGCCGGGTTGCCGCGGCCCGGCAATGCGCGCCAGCAGCGGCTGCAAATCGAGCCCGAACTTCGCATCCGCTCCGCCGGCCGCCTGCGGCAGGGTCAGCATCTCGGACACCGATGGCGAGCCGAGCGACTTGATCCGCGCCACGACATCGCGCGTCCGGAGCGAACCGGGATCGGTCCAGACGGTCGGCTCGTTACCGGGCAGCGGCGGGGAGGCGGCGTCCTCAGTCTCGACACCGCTTTGCGGGAATGGCCAGAAATCGCGGTCGACCGGGTCGATGCGATGGATTCGGATATCGGCATGGTCGTAGCCATGACCGCGCACCGGAACCATTTGCGGGCCGAATTGCTCCACGATGCCTTGCGAGGCGTCCCAGACCAGTCGCGGCGGCACCGGGTTGAACGCAAAACGCAGCGGCGGCGGTGAGCCGGTCAGCATCCGCCCGCGCCGGTCAGTCAGGCCGGTTGGCTCGACCTGCAGAGCGTATTCAGTTTCCGGGTGGAAGCTGCCGCTGATGCGGAGCGCCTGCTGATTGTCCTGATCGCCGCCGGTAATGCTCAGGTCGTCGACCGGCGGGGTAATCCGCAAGGCGTTGCGTGCCTGCAGGACGTCCAGCGGTGCCGGGGCCGCAGAAAAGTTCAGCACCACCGAGCGCCGCCGCACCCCAGCCCTGGAGTCGTCCGAATTCCCGCTGGGCGAACAAACCGTCAGCCCATCGGTATTGCGCCCCGAGTAGCCGTCGCCGCAATCCAAACCGGAAAGCGTAAACGGTGTCGCGGTGCGCAGACGCAGCTCGAAGATCGGGTCGTCCAGGCCAGCCTCGTCGGACAGGCGGAGACGGAGGATGACCAGCCGCTGGTCCGGCAGGTTTTGGTGCAGCAGCACGAGGTAGGTTTGTTTGTCGGCGCGATTGGCTCGCTCCAGCGGGCTGATGTCGAAGTCTTCCCGGGTCAGCGTCTGGCCGCCGGTCGCGTCGATCCCGGGCAGCGGACGCAATTCGATGGTCAGCAGATGAGCCAGCGCAACGGGATCGACCGGGTCCTGGAAGGTCAGCGCAATGGTGTCGAGATTGGCAATCCCTTCCGGCTGGTCCTCGGGCGCGGTTTGCACAGGCTCAGGCAGCAGCGGCACCAACGTGATGCTGCGGCTGCCGGCAGCGAAGGTGACACGGCGCAATGGGGTCCAGGGCTCGGCGGGACGGAATTGCAGCACCCGCGGACCTAGCCAGCGCCAGGCGCCAGGCTGCGCCGGGGTCACGGTAACGAAGCGCTCAGGATGATCCTCCGACGTTGCCTGCGCCGGACCGGTATCGGCGTTGAAAAACACCGTCACCGGGTCCCAGCGGCGCAGAAAATGGTCGGGCACCACCAGGACGCCGTCGGCGCGCCGCACCTGATCGAGCGGTGGCGGATCAGCGGCTCGCCCCAGCCCGGGCAGCAGGACACCAGGCAGCAGGAGGAGCACGAACACGGCGAGGAGCGAAGCGAGGCGACGGTGCGTTATCATGCGCATCTCCAATGCCTCAGCGGGCGCCATTGGGCGGAGCGAGGCCGGCAGCAAGCAGCAAGCCGCGCACCACGTCCGGCGGCGGCGGGTTGGGGTGTGGGACGATGCCGAGCACCGCCGGCCGCGCCAGAGTGGTGGGCGCATCGGGTGGGACGCTCGCCTCCAGCAGAAAGCGGCCGGGCTGCAGTTGCCGCAGCATCGAAACACCGCTCTGCAATGTCTCACCGTGTTCGTTAAGCAGGCGCACTGAAACCCGGTCCGGATCGGCGCGGACACCCAGACCGACCGGTCCGGCCGCCGTCACACTGAAGCCAAAGACAGCGGCGCCGCCGGGCGGGATGGCGACCGGCGCGCCGAGACCTTCGCCCACTTCAATCACCGGGCTGCCCGATAGCTCCAGCGATCCGGACAATGGGCCGTCCTGCGGCGACAGCAGGCGCAACGTTGTCAGCCCGGATGGCAAATAACGCGCCAGTGCCGCGCCCTTGCCGAACAGCACCGGAGGCTCAGAGCCAAGCGCAAGAATGACCGGCGAACTGCTCGCGAGCCGCAGCAACGTGGGTGCTCCGGGCCGCAAGCGTAGCGTCATGGCTTCCTGCTCTAAGGTCAGACGCTGCGGCAACGATACGTCGCGTGGCGTCGTGTCGGGCCAGGGCGAAACGCCGGGACCTTCAATCCACAGCGCCAGCGGTCCCG
>Ga0187862_10004047_pt1 | contig 14091 bp, 15 predicted proteins | sample June2016WEW_10_1_FD_133003 | JGI IMG/M metagenome (GOLD analysis project Ga0187862, IMG submission 133003) | Peatland microbial communities from SPRUCE experiment site at the Marcell Experimental Forest, Minnesota, USA - June2016WEW_10_150 | ecosystem: Environmental > Terrestrial > Soil >...
CCGCGGCCGCCGCACCGAAGCGCTCGATCAACGGGCGCTCGGTGAAAAGAAAAGCGAGATTGGCGGCGAAGCGAGGCATGCTGCATTCTCTCTAGGCGTCGTCTGACACTATCCTGCCCGGCAAAGCGGGGGAGGAAAAACAAGAGCGTTCTCGCGGCGCGTTTGTGCCCGAGCTTTGCAACGTCTTCCAAAAACTTGTTCGGATCCCCGCGAAAAAGCCGAGGGGAGCGGAGCGCCGAAAGGCGCGTAGTCTCGGAGCCGTGCTTGCGAGGCACGGCAGCGCACCTTGAGATCGGTGCGCTCGCCTTCCGGCGCTCCACTTGCGGCTCTCGCCACGGCTGTCACCCCGTGGCTCAGCTCCAGGCCATGCTTCCTGGGACGCGGTCGAGGCGGGCGTTACCCGCCCTTTCCTGTCCCAGTCCAGGGAAAGCACCTCCGGCACCGGCCGTAGTACCGGCGAGAATGATGCCCAAAGCCGCCCGGGAGCGGATTGCTGGTCCGCGCGCAGGCGCCGCGCCTCGCCCCGCAGTCAGGATCGCATCCGGAATGCGCCCCTCTGGTGAGCCAGGCTGAAAAAGCGGTACTGGTCCTGGACCACTACCAAAAAAGCAGGTAACATAATCAGTGACGAATGTCAAGAAATGTCTCTCTTTTAGAGACATCCTGCCCAATCTTGGCGTTGGGGAAAAGCCCACTATATTGCCCACTACAGAGTGGGGCATTTTGTGGTTGACCCGCTGCGCGCGGATTGGTTCGCTAAGTTTCGGAACCGTGCGGAATAAGTTTCGGAACCGTGCGGAAAAAGAACACGGAACACACACGCACGGGTCGAGGAAAACTTAGGAAGCGGCGTACCATGAACGCCCAGCAACTACTGCAAGAAATCTCCGACTATTGCCGGCAGGCCGGGCTTGCCGAATCCACCTTCGGACGCCGGGCCGTCAACGACGGCAAGCTTGCCGCGCGGCTGCGCAATGGCGGCCGCATCACCACCGACACCCTCGATCGCATTCATGGTTTCATGACTGCTCACCCACCACAGGGGCCACGTCCAATCGTGATTGAAAGATCCCGCGAAACACGGCCTACGGCCGCTCCGCCGTTACAGCCGCTCGCCGCACAGCCGCCTGCTGCGCAAGCCGCCGCCGCACACGGAACGGCGGAGGATCCACAGCGCAATTTCCGGTTTTTCGACAATCGGCAGAAGTATCTGCTCTTCGTCAACACCTGCAGCGAGAAGTGGGAGGTGGCGCATCGCGTCTCCGAAGAACTCGCGCATATCCATCCACGGCCGCCGGCGGTGCGCATCTTCGACGCCGGCGTCGGCGACGGCTCGGTGCTGACGCGCGTCATGCGCGCGGCGCACGACCGCTTCCCGCACATGCCGTTTTACGTCGTCGGCAAAGAGATCAGCCTCGAAGACGTGCGACTCACGCTGCAGAAAATGTCGGACCGCTTTTTCGAGCATCCGGGGACCGTTCTGGTGCTCACCAATCTCGCCTACGCGGATGCACCATGGCTGGCAGTCAAATCGCTGAACGCTGCGTCGAGCATGGTCTGGCACGAGCTGCCCCTCTCGGGCAATTCCGCTCACCGCTTCGAACAGCAGATCATCGATCTCGAGCCGTTCCTTGCGCAGAACTGGAAAGCCGGCGTCAGCGCGCGCACCGGCAATCCGATTTACGAGCGGCCGGTGGTGCTCGTGATCTACCGCGAAGACCACCGCTTCCTGCTCGACCCGATCATCCCCAAACCCGGCGGCACGGTCGCCAATTACGATCTCGTCATCGCCTCGCAACCCTACCGCGCGCGCGCATCACTGGAGTTCAAAGCGACACGCGTGGTCGCGCCGCTGGCGCGCTCGCTCGGCCCCGGCGGCCGGCTCATCGCCATTCATTCGCACGGCCACGATCCCGGCATGGAGATCATCCAAAAAGTCTGGCCGGACGACCATCCGTTCGTCCACGACCGCCATCAGATCCTAAAAGCGGTCAAGCATGAACTCGGATCGGCCAGCCGCGATCTCAATTTCAATGCCTATGCCGACAACCGTTCGCTGTTCCGCTACGAGATGCACACGCTGCCCTCCGAAATCTCGGAATCGATCGGCACCTCGACATTATTCGCGGCGTGGAACGCGGCGATCTACGTGGCGCAGGTGGAGGACGACCGGCTCGGCGACGTGGTGGCCGACGGCCGCTATATCGACGCCACCCGCGCGGTGCTGCGCGAACGCGGCGGATTGTGGTTCTTCGACGAGTCCTACGTGATTTCGCGCCGGCGCGCTTGACGCTCCGCGTGGGGAGGAGGAATACGTGACCGCCCTCCCAGTTCCAAATCAGACGCCGCTGGGCCCCGTCGAACGCATCGCCGCGTTCATGGCCGGATTTTCCATCGAAGCGACGCGGCCGTCGGCGGCCGACATCGTGGCGCTTGCGGTACTTGAGCCGGGCACGCGGGTTTATCTCAGCGCCATTCCCAACCGGCCGGCGGACGAATCCGTGGCCACGGCTGTTCAGGTGCGCGCGGCCGGCCTCGAGCCGGTGCCGCACGTGGCGGTGCGCAATTTCGCCAGCGAGGGCGCGCTCGACGATTTCCTGGCGCAACTCAACGGCGAGGCCGGCGTCGACAGCGTTTTGGTCATCGCCGGCGACCGCAGCGAGTGCGGGCCTTTCCGTCGTGCGCTTGACGCCATCGACAGCGGCGTGCTGCGCCGACGCGGTATCCGCACCATCGGCATCGCCGGATATCCAGAGGGCCATCCACGCATCGGCGAGGAAGAGCTCAACCGCGCGCTGAGGGAAAAGATCGCCGCCGCTGAAGCGACCGGCCTCGCCGTCGAGATCGTCACCCAGTTTTGCTTCGATGCGCGCACGGTTCTCGACTTCATCGCGCGGCTGCGCGCCTTTGGATTCGATCATCGCCTGCGCATCGGGCTCGTCGGGCCGACGAGCCTCACGTCGCTGATGCGCTATGCCAGCCGCTGCGGGGTACGCGCGTCCGCGCAGGGACTGGCCCGGCGCGCCGGCCTGATGCGGCAGATGTTCGCCATGGCGACCCCCGACGATCTGGTGCGGGCGCTGGCCGACGCCGCGCCCAAGGGTGTGGTTCCGCATTTCTTCTCATTCGGCGGCATCCCGGCGACCGGCCGGTGGGCCCGCGCCGTCGCTGACGGGCATGTCACGCTCGATGCCGGCGATGGCTTCCGGGTCGAGCCGCCGCAAAGTGCGGTTTAGCGGCCTCGCGAAGACCGGCGGCATGCTTTATGTGTGACCAGCCATGACCCAAAACACCCAAAGCATCGACGTTTTCTCGCCTTACAAGCTCGGTCCGCTGCAATTGCCGAACCGGCTGGTGATGGCGCCGATGACGCGCAATCGCGCAACGCCCGGCGGCGTGCCGAGCCCGCTCGCTTCGACTTATTATGTGCAGCGGGCAAGCGCCGGCCTCATCGTCACCGAAGGCTCGCAGATCACCCAGCAAGGCCAGGGCTATCCGGGGACGCCAGGCGTCCACAGTCCGGCGCAAATCGCCGGATGGAAGCTCGTCACCGACGCGGTCCACTCTGCCGGCGGCCGCATCTTTCTCCAGCTCTGGCACGTGGGCCGCATCTCGCATCCTTCGTTGCAACCGGATGGCGCGGCCCCGGTTGCCCCATCCGCATTGCAACCGGCAGGACAGACGATGACGGCACAGGGCATGCAGCCCTTCGTGATGCCGCGCGCGCTGGAGACCAACGAGGTCGCGGCGGTCGTCGAGGATTTCCGCCGCGGCGCCGCCAACGCCAAGCGCGCGGGTTTCGACGGCGTCGAATTGCACGGCGCCAACGGCTATCTCGTCGACCAGTTTTTGCGCGACAAGACCAACCGGCGCACCGACCGCTACGGCGGCAGCGCGCTCAACCGCGCGCGGTTTTTGCTGGAGGTAACGGAAGCGCTGGTGGGAGAATGGGGCGGCGAACGGGTCGGCGTGCGGCTCGCGCCGACGAATCCCTTCAACGACATCGCCGACAGCAATCCGGCGGCGACATTCTCGGTCGCGGTCGGCGAGCTCAAACGCTTCAGGCTCGGCTACCTGCATATCGTTGAGCCGCTGCCGGCCGATCCGGTCGCCGCGGGCGAGCGACCGGACATCAAGTTCTTCCGCCGGATTTGGCCCGGGACGCTCATGGGCAACAAGGGCTACGACCTTGCGCGCGCCAATGCCGCGCTTCGCGACGGCACCGTCGATCTTGTCTCCTTCGCCGCGCTTTTTCTCGCCAACCCGGACTTGCCCGAGCGTTTCCGCCGCGGCGCCGCGCTCAATCCGCCCGACCGCCCCACCTTCTATGCGGGCGGCGCGAAGGGCTACACGGATTATCCGGCGCTGGCGGGCCGAGGCAGCCTCTAATCTCGCCGTTCCGGGGCGCCACCAAGTGGCGAGCCCGGAATCGATTTCCGCCTGGGCTGGGGTTATGGATTCAGGGCTCCGGCCTTCAGTCTGCCACGGAATAACTAGCTTTTTCAATCACTTACATGGATAATGAATTGTTGTGACGCCGGTCACTTCGGCGGGGAATGGCCGGCGGTAGTTTGGTTAACGATTGGAGACCAAGTCAAAACAGGGAGCACTCCAATGATCGCCGTCCTCGCCGCCATCAAATATCTAAGTCAAATCACCGACCAATTGTTCGAGACGCAAATGCAGCGCGCGGCAATCCGCATCAGCGCACGTTCGCGGCTCTTTAACCACCAGGCAATCTGAGAATTCACGCAGCCAACTGTTTCCCCAAGTCCCCAAGATCCTTGGCCGCGAAGTCGACGCTCACGCTGGGCGCCGCCTCCCCGCGGCCCTTTCCTTTTTCGTCCGGCCGCGCGATGTGGGCCGTGCGCAAACCCGCGGCGGCTGCGGCGCCAAGATCGCTGGAGTGCGCGGCGACCATCATGCACTCACCCGGATCAAGGTCGAAAGCTTCAGCCGCGGCGAGATAGACCCGCGCCTTCGGCTTGTAGTCCCCGGCGATTTCTGCGCCCAGAATCGCGTCCCACGGAAAATCGTTGCGGCGTGCCAGATCGACCATCAGCGAAATGTTGCCGTTCGACAGCGGCGCCAGCAGATAACGGGGCTTGAGACCGGCAAGGCCGCGCGTCACATCGGGCCAGGCGTCCAGCCGGTGCCACGCCATGTTGAGATGGCGGCGCTCATCCTCGCCGAGCGTATCGAGATGAAAGCGCGGCAGGATGCAATCGAGATTGCGCCGATGCAGCACGTCGAGCTTGCAGAACGGGATGCGGCCGGCGCGCACCTCCTCCATGGCCCCCTGATATTCGCCGCGCCAGGCGTCGGCGAACGCGGCCCAATCAAGCACGTGACCGCGCGGTTCGAGCAACGCTTTGGCCTCGCGCGCGATTGACGAGCGCCAATCCACGAGCGTGCCGAAGACATCGAAGAACAGGGCTTTCAGCGCAGGCGGCATCCGATACACTTAACGCAAGGCGCGCTACAACACCAAAGCCGAAGCCGCCGAAAACATTTGGGAGCAGCATGTCCGAACAGGGGCGATGGGAGACCCGATTTCGTCCTCCCGATTATCTGTTCGGCAAGGAGCCGAGCGCGTTCCTCAAGGCGCAGGCGCATCGCTTGCGCGCCGGCCAGACCGCGCTTTCGGTGGCGGACGGCGAGGGCCGCAACGGCGTGTGGCTCGCCGAGCGGGGCCTCGATGTGCTCGCGGTCGATTTTTCGCCAACGGCGCTCGCCAAGGCGCGCGCCCTCGCGCAAGAACGCGGCGTGTCGCTGCGCACCGAAGTCGCCGACGTCACCACGTGGCGCTGGGCGAAAGCCGCCTTCGATGTGATCGTGGCGATCTTCATCGCCGTCGACGTCGCCGACCGGCCGGCTTTTTTCGCCAACCTCAAAGCCGCGCTCAAGCCCGGCGGTTTCCTCCTCATGCAGAGCTATCGCCCCGAACAACTGAATTATCGTACCGGCGGGCCGCCCGACGCCGAGCGCATGTGCACGCGCGAAATGCTGCAAGCGTCCTTCGGCGATTTATCGGAGCTCGATATTCGCGAGCACGACAGCGTTCTCAACGAAGGCACCGCGCATGTCGGCATGTCCGCGCTCATCGATCTTGTCGGCAAAAAATAGTTCTTCGAACAAGACCAGCCGGCCGGCTGACCTGCGGGAGCAAATCCAATGATCATCGACGCCTGGGCTCAACATCCGACGGCGAAACAATTCCAGGATCCGATATTCGATTCGCTGCGCCGATGGACCAAGAGCGGTGGCATGTTCTCGGCGGAAACGCAGGTGCCGGTTTCCTCCACCATCGCCGCCATGGATCAAGGCGGCATTCAAACGAGTTTGATCTGCGCCTGGTACGCCCCGCGCAATGTGATGATTTCCAATGACGAGGTTGCCGAGTTTGTCGCGCAAGCACCGGGCCGCTTGGTAGGCGTTGGCTCGGTCGATATCTCCAAGCCGATGCACGCGGTCCGAGAAATCAGGCGTTGCATCGAACAGTTGGGGTTCAAGGCCATTCGGGTTCTGCCCTGGCTATGGGAAGCGCCGCCGACGGATCGCCGGTTCTATCCCGTCTATGTGGCTTGCTGCGAAATGGGCGTGCCGTTTTGCACGCAGATCGGTCACACCGGGCCGCTCATGCCATCGGAGGTCGGACGCCCAATCTATCTCGATCAGGTTGCGATCGATTTTCCGGAGTTGGTCATCGTCGGCGGGCATATCGGCTATCCCTGGACCGATGAGGCCATCGCCGTCGCGACCAAACATGAGAATTTTTATATCGATACGTCGGCATACACGGTGAAACGCTATCCGGCCGCGCTGATCGAATATATGCGCAGGCATGGCCGCGCAAAGGTTCTATTCGGCAGCAACTACCCGATGATCGCGCCGGCGCGCGCGCTCGACGGCGTCGATGCGCTGGGCCTCGACGATGAGGCGAAGACGATGTTCCTTGCCGAAAATGCCCGGAGAGTCTTCAAGCTGGCGCGTTAGGCCGCTAACCAGGTATGCGGGCGATCGGTCCCGCCATTACCCAAGAGGAGTCGATGCCCAAAAAGCCGTCGCCGCGTTTACAAACGAAACAACGGTCCCGATCGCCGTCCCCTCGCCTGCCCACGCTCGCCATGGAAAGCTTGACACCCGCGCAGCGGGCGATTGTCGAGGCGATCAATTCCGGTCCGCGCGGCCGGTTCAGCAATGAAGGCCCGTTCGCAGTGTTTCTGCATGCGCCTACTTACGGCATGCTGGCGCAGCAGCTCGGCGGCCATATGCGCTTCGGCACCAGCGTGCCGCCGCGGCTTTCGGAGTTCGCGATCCTGTGCACCGGACAATTCTGGAAGGCGCAGTACGAATGGCACGCGCATGCGCGGATCGCCGCCAAGCAGGGCGTGAAGGAAGCGACGATCCGCGATCTGAAGGCGGGCCGCGCGCCGAAAACGGCGCCGCGCGACGAGATGGCGATCTACGCTTTCGTCAAGGAGCTTTATGCGACGCGGCGCGTGAGCAACGCCACGTATGCCCGTGTGCATAAATTGCTCGGCGACACCGGCATCGTCGAGCTTGTCGGCATCCTCGGCTATTACGTCCTGATATCGATGACGCTCAACGTCTTTCGCGTGCCGCTGCCCAAAGCCGTGCCGCTGCCGTTTCGCGAACCAGGAGGCAAATAAGCTTCACGCGACGCGGCCGGCGGATTTCGGACCCGTCAGTGCTTGTCCATTTGCATCATGCCGCCCTTGCCGCCTTCCATCATGATGCCGCCGCCGGCGGGAACGCCCGGCGCGGCGGCGCCGATAGCGGCGATCGGGAATTCGACCTTGACCGTGCCGGCCTTCTCGAATTGAAGCGTCGCCTCGACCATTTTGCTCTGTTCGAGAGGGTGCTTGAGGCCGACGAACATCACGTGCAGGCTTGATGGTTTGAGCGCGACGGTTTCGCCCGGCTTGATCTCGAGGCCGCCCTCGACGGGCCGCATTTTCATCACGCCGCCTTCCATGCTCATCGTGTGGACCTGACATTGCGCACTGGCGTCGCTTGACGCGCACGTGACCCGATCCGGCGCGGTGCCATTATTGGTAATGGTCATGTAGCCCGCCCCGTTCGAAGCGCCCTTCGGCGTCGCCCGCGCCCATGGCTGGGCGATGTGGATCGAGCCGACGTCGTAATCGGCAGCCTGAGCGCCGGCCGCCATGAGTTGCACCCCCGCCAATGCGAAGACGGCGGCGAGGCCGCGGCGGAGGTTTTTATACGGGCATTCGGTCATGGATTGCTCCCGGTCGGGTGCCTGCATGCGCCCTTTGCGCAGATTTTAGGACAGATCGCGACCGCTTGGAATGTGGCAAGAAGGACGTAGATGCGCGATCCGGCAAGGCGGCGTTGAACTTGGCGACATCCTTCGCTATACGGGCACCTCGACCGGAGGGGCCCGCAGCGATCGGGCTTGTTCGGCGCCGTCCTTGTCGGCCGGCGCCATTCATGCTGCCAGGGAATGAGCACGCCCGATGTCCGCCACGTTCGATAAAGTTGCTGATATTATTGCGGAAACCTGCGATATTCCGCGTGAGAATATCAAGCTGGAAAGCCACGCCATCAACGACCTCGAGATCGACAGTCTCGACTTCCTCGACATCGCTTTTGCCATCGACAAGACGTTCGGCATCAAGCTTCCGCTCGAGCAGTGGACCCAAGAGGTCAACGACGGCAAGGCCACGACGGATCAATACTTCGTGCTGAAGAATTTGAGCGGGCAGATCGATAAGCTGATCGCGGCGAAAGGCGCCTGAGGGCGCCATCATCTATGCGTCTCGAATATTTCCAGATGATCGACCGCATCGTCGCGCTCGACGTTGAGGCGCGCTCGGTTCGATCCGCCTGCTCCGTGCCGCAACAGAGCACGATTTTCGAAGGCCACTTTCCGAGCTACCCGCTGATGCCGGGCGTGCTGCTGATCGAATGCATGGCACAGACCACCGGCTGGCTGGTGTCGGCGCTCAACGGCTTCACCGCCATGCCGTTTCTGATTGGGGTCAAGGACGCGAAATTCCGCGCTCCCGTGTTTCCCGGCGACGAACTCGAATTCGAAGGTAAAGTCGTGCATGAAGGCTCGGGCTTCACCGTCGGCGAGTGCAAGGGGCGGCGGCAGGGCAAGTCGGTCTGCGAAGCTCAAGTCACCTATCGCCTGATGTCCTTTCCAAGCCCCGACTTTCGAAAGTCATTGATCGAATGGGCGGAGCGGATCGACCTTCCAGTCAAGGAGCTCGTCAAGTGACGGAACGCCGCGAGGTGTGGATCACCGGCGTCGGCCTGCTCACGTGCCTTGGTGAAGGGCTCGAGGCGAACTGGAACCATCTCGAACGGGGCGATCCGCCGCCATACGACGACAAAACCTTTGCGCCCTATATCGTGCATCCGTTTGGCCCGATCAATTTCGACAAACAAATTCCGAAGAAGAGCGATCAGCGGCAGATGGAGCTCTGGCAGCGTACCGGCGTCTACGCCGCGGGGCTGGCGCTCGCCGACGCCGGCATTGCCGGCAAGCCCGATCTCCTCGACGGCACCGACATGATCGTCGCCGCCGGCGGCGGCGAGCGCGACATTCCCGCCGACAGCGCGATCCTCACCGGCTTGCGCAAAACCGCCGAACCCGGCGCGTTTCTCAATGAAAGGCTGATGAGCGATCTGCGTCCGACCTTGTTCCTGGCGCAACTCCCCAACCTCCTCGCCGGCAATATTTCGATCGTGCACGGCGTGGTCGGATCGTCGCGCACATTCCTGGGCGAGGAATCCGCCGGCGTCGACGCGGTGCGGATCGCGCAGGCGCGCATCGCCGCCGGACAGAGCGAATTGACGCTGGTCGGCGGCGCCTACAACGCCATGCGCTGGGATCTCCTCCTCATCTTCGAACAAGCCGGCAATCTGTTGAAAGAGACCTTCGCGCCGGTTTGGGATCGCGGCCCGCGCGGCGGCATGGCGCTCGGCAATATGGGCGCATTCCTCGTCCTCGAAAGCCGCGATCATGCGCAGTCACGCGGCGCCCGTCCCCGCGCGCGGCTTTCATCGGTTTGCGCCGACCGCAACCGGCGTCAGCCCGGCGACATCGAAGCCACGCTTCGCCGGCAATGGGACACGATTGCCGCGAAGGTCGACCGCGCCCACGCGGCGGTGATCTCCGGCGCCACCGGGATAGAGCCGGCAACCTCGGCCGAGCGCGCGGCCCTCAAAGAATTTGGTCTTCCCGTCCGCAATACCGGCACGTATATCGGTCATGGCATCGACGCCCAATTCCTGGCCAACCTCGCGATCGGCTGCACGGTCATCGAGCATGGCAAGCTGTTCGCGCCCTCGGGAACGGGTGATATGGGAACAGCTTCGTCTGGCATTTCCCAGGTCGTCGTCACCAGCGTCGGCAATTGGCGCGGCGAAGGGCTCGCGCTGATTGAACGGGTCGTTTGAAGGAGAGCATCATGGCTGCGGCAACACGGGATAAGAAAGGCCGTCCCATCGTCGCCGTTACCGGCATCGGTGTCGTCACCTCGCTCGGCGTCGGCAAGGCCGACAATTGGGCGAAATTGACTGGCGGCGTCTCCGGCATCCGGCGCATCTCGCGGTTTCCGACCGACGGATTGCGCACCACGATCGCCGGCGCGGTCGATGAGGCGTATCGCGACGCCATGTCGCCGGCGGAGCTCTCCGAACGCATCGCGCTTCTCGCCGGCGACGAGGCGATCGCGGAAGCCGGCATCGGTACCAAAGGCCATTTCCCGGGGCCACTCTATCTCGCGCCGCCGCCGCTCGAAGTCGAATGGACGGAGCGGATCAAGATGGCCGAAATGGCCGCGTCCAATGCCGACACCGGCTATCCCGAGATTTTGCGTGTGGCACGCGAATTCGCCTCGACCAACGGGGAATTCAAGTTCGCCATTATCGGCGAGCGCCTCGCCGAGCATTTCGGTACCGAAGGATCGCCGGTCTCGCTCAACACGGCATGCGCGTCCGGCGCCAGCGCCATCCAGCTCGGCATGGAGGCAATACGGCGCGGCGAATGCGAAGCCGCCCTCGCCATCGGCGCCGACGCTTCGCTGACGCCGGAATCGCTGGTGCGATTCTCGCTCCTTTCAGCGCTCTCCACCCAGAACGATCCGCCGGAGTGGGCGTCCAAGCCGTTCTCCAAAAATCGCGACGGCTTCGTGCTGGCGGAAGGCGCCGCGGCTTTGGTGCTGGAAAATCTCGACCATGCCCGCGCGCGCGGCGCGCGCGTCCTCGGCATCCTCGAAGGATACGGGGAGAAATCCGATTCATTCCACCGCACCCGGACCAGCCCCGACGGCAAGCCGATCATCGCCACCATGCACAATGCGCTGGCCGACGCCGGCATCGGGCCGGAGGATGTCGATTACATCAACGCCCACGGCACCTCGACGCCCGAGAACGACAAGATGGAGCATCTCGGAGTCACCGCTGTGTTCGGCGAACGCATTCGCGACATTCCGATCTCGTCCAACAAATCGATGATCGGCCACACCTTGACCGCGGCTGGCGCGGTCGAGGCGGCATTCACGCTGCTCACGCTGCAAAACCAGCGCCTGCCGCCGACCATCAATCATGCCATTCCGGATCCCGCGATCCAGCTTGATGTCGTGCCCAATGTCGCACGCGACGCAAAGGTTCGCCGCGCGATGTCGAATTCGTTCGGCTTCGGCGGTCAGAACGTCTGCCTGGTCATGGCGTTGGAGCCGGCGTGACTTTGGTCGACCGCCAAGCGCCAGTCTCGGCGCAATCCATGCGCGCGCTGACGCTCGTCGCCGATCGCAAGATCGAGTTGCTCGACGTCGCGGCCCCGCCGCCGCCAGCTTCGGGCGAAGTGCAGATCGGCATCAAGGCGATCGGGCTCAACCACATCGACGTCTGGGGCTGGCGCGGCATGGCATTCGCCAAGCGCAAGCTGCCGCTCGTTGTCGGCGCCGAGGCGGCGGGCGAAATCCGCGCCGTCGGCTCCGGCGTGACCGGCTTTGCGGTCGGCGATCCCGTCGTCGCCTACGGCGGGCTGACCTGCGGCATGTGCAAGGCCTGTCGCGAGGGTCGCGACAATCTCTGCGAAAATATCGGCGGCATCATGGGCTTCCATGTCGACGGCTTCGCCCGCGATCTGGTCAACATGCCGGCCCGGCTTGTGGTCCCGGTCCCCCCGGCCATCGCTTTTCGCGACGCCGCCTGCGCGCCGGTCGCTTTTGCGACCGTGCAGCATATGCTGTTCGACAATGCCAAGCTCGAACCGGGTGAGACCATTCTGGTCCAAGCCGGCGGCTCCGGCATCGGCACGGCCGCAATCAAAATGGCGAAGGCGATCGGCTGCACCGTCATTACCACCGTCGGCGACGACGAAAAAGCGGCGAAGGCCAAGGCGCTCGGCGCCGATCACGTCATCAACTACCGCACCGAACGCTTCGAAGGCATCGTGCGCAAGCTCACCGGCAAGAAAGGCGTCGACGTCGCCTTCGAGCATGTCGGACCCGATACCTTCAACGGCTCGCTGCTGTGCCTCAAGCGCGGCGGCCGGCTCGTCACCTGCGGCTCGACCTCCGGTCAATCGACCACGATCAACCTGTTCCAGCTTTATCTCCAGCAATATCGAATCTTCGGCTCGTTCGGCGCTTCGATACGCAACATCCGCGAAAGTCTCGCCAAGATGGCGTCCGGTCTGCTGCCGGTGATCGACACCGAGGTGCCGCTCGCCGACTTCGAACGCGGTCTCGCGCGGCTCGAAAGCCGGCAGGTGTTCGGCAAGATCATCGTCACGTTCTAATGGCGAGACCACGTTCCAAGCTTCTGGACGGAACCGTCGGCGCGCTTACGCTTGGGCTTTTGAGCGCGGTCAAGCGTATGGACCGCAAGCGCACGGCGAATTTCGCTGGTGCGCTGATGCGCAAGCTCGGCCCGCTATTGCCCGAGCATCGCGTCGGCCGCAACAACCTACGCGCCGCGTTCCCGCAAAAATCCGACGCCGAGATCGAGCAAATCCTCGCCGGCGTTTGGGACAATCTCGGGCGGATCGGGGTCGAGTTCGCCCATCTCGACGAATTCTGCGTCGAGGGCGCCGGCCGACAAACGCCGGACGTCATCACCTATGCGCCGGAAACCGCCGAGCGCTACCAGCGCATACTGGCAAGCGAAAAGCCGATGCTCGGCTTTGCCGCCCATCTCGCCAACTGGGAGCTTCCCGGTGTAGCGGCAAAATTGCTCGTCTCCCATTCCGCCGTCCTCTATCGGCAACCGAACATCCGCCCGATCAGCGACATCATCGTCAAGCTGCGGGAGCCGCTCATGGGCGAGCTCGTTCCTTCCGGCCTCGACGCGCCGGTGAAGCTGGCACGGCGTTTAGAAGCCGGCGCCCATGTCGGCATGCTGGTCGACCAGCACATGACCAAGGGCGTCGACGTGATCTTTTTCGGCCGACGCTGCCGGGCCAATCCGCTGATCGCGCTGATTGCGCGACAGACCGAATGTCCAATTCACGGGCTGCGCGTCATACGCAAACCCGATGGCAATAGCTTTTCGGTCGACATCACCGATCCGGTCGAGCCGTCCCGCGACGCCGTCGGTCGCATCGATATCAAGCGCACCATGCAGGCGATCACCTCGGTGATCGAAGGCTGGGTGCGCGAGCATCCGGAGCAATGGCTCTGGCTACATCGCCGCTGGCGATGAGGCGCGCAGTCTCAGCTCATTGGCGGCCGCGTGACGATCGGGAACCAATAGTGGAATTTGGTCATCGTGCCGAGCAGTTCGGTGAGCCCAATCGAAGCTCGGCACTTGGCCCGGTAATGCCGCACCCTAGCAAAATCGCCGGATAAGGTTGTCCGTCGCGCGATTGCCGGACATTGACCGCTTTTGCCGGGCCGTAATACGCTCGCGCACCTCCGGCGAAACGTGGTTGCGATGAACGATGTAGCGGCCGGCGCCCAGAACATCCGCAAACGGTTCGGGGCGACGACGGCACTTGACGGCGTCAACTTCGAGGTGATGGCGGGTGAGATTCACGCGCTCGTCGGTGAGAACGGCGCCGGCAAATCGACGCTCGTTCGCATTCTC